>Ga0247833_1004973_pt1 | contig 15815 bp, 10 predicted proteins | sample LaCruzMarch2015__7_FD_187117 | JGI IMG/M metagenome (GOLD analysis project Ga0247833, IMG submission 187117) | Freshwater microbial communities from meromictic Lake La Cruz, Castile-La Mancha, Spain - LaCruzMarch2015_8m | ecosystem: Environmental > Aquatic > Freshwater > Lake | place: Spain...
GATGATCCTCCTTCTGACGACACACTGTCTGATTTCTGCTTCGTTGCAAATACCGTCCGAAATGGCATATTATTCTGCAACACCGTGTCACTATTCTTATTACCCACGGACACTCCTGATTTGTTAGCAGTAGTGGACTGATGATCGCGCCACGGAGGGACATAGTCGGTAACATCGGCATTCGTTCGACTTGACTTGGTATCATCCTCCCAGTTCGATTCACGTGAACGAGGCGGTACGACGCACAGAGTAGGAGATGGGGAACAACTCTCGACGTCGTCGTATGATGACAACGACAACACCACGTCGTTGTGATGATGGTGAGAATGATTCGGCATGGCCGATGCTGGCGATGACCACCAATAGGAAGTACTATCGTACGATGGCGATGATGATAACAGTGTTGATGGTAATGACGTGTCACGGTCGGTGACGATGGCTAGAGTGCAGCCGATTATGAAGACGCGACATCGATTTTTAAGGTCGATTTTTAAGGTCGGTTTGGCCTGCCCTCGAAGGTCGAGTCGACGAGGGCAGAAGGTTCCACGTGTAAAGGTCGTTTTTTCCTGCCCTCCTCGACTTTAGACTATGGTATGACAACCTCCAGCTACCATCCTCGGGCTTTCGGTAAATTCTGCCACATCGTCACGCCAAATCAAACGTACCACGTACCACTGTTTCATGTTGCTGTCGATACTAGCGTGCTTCTACTGCATCGGTGTATCAACCGCCTTCAAACAATGGCATTATCCATCGTCCACCATTCCACGCGCTGCTGTACCATTCTTCTGTGGCGATTATCAATGCTCACATCAACGCCGTAGTAGCAGAGCAACGGCGCATTTCGGCACCAGCACGACACTCCACGAAATGAAACGTCCAATACTTGACCGTCTTGCATCATTCGTATTCAAATTAGAAACTGATCGTGTTGCCAACTCATCCGTGCCAGACATGAAGGGTAGATCTGGCGAACCAATGGAATGGGCCGAGTCAGATTCATTGGCCAATCGGTTATCACAAATAATATCTTCTAACGATATCGGATATTGGTTCAAACAGACAGTAGCAGATATTGTTGCTGGTGGAGACTACGACAAGGAAGAACGGGCCAATTGCATACGTGAATTTGTCTCGTCAGCACCCGTGACCATGTATAGCTTCACAACATGTCCGTTCTGTCGTAAAGCCAAGGATTATCTCGACGAACAGTCGATACCGTACGTTTCTATTGAGCTTGATTTATTGCTGGGTAATGAGGGGAATGAGATCCGTGCTGAGCTTGGACGAATAACAAGAAGAACTAGCGTACCAAGCATATTCATTGGAGGTGAGAGAATGGTTGTTTGAATTTACGATGTGATCTTGTCTTTGTTTTTATGCCTCTCATCAGCTCTCATCCCGTATGTATTGTATTGATAGGTGAATATATTGGTGGTTGCAATGATGGTCCTGGATTGCTACCTTTATCTAGGGAGAATAAACTTGATTATTTGCTTGAGAATGCAGGCGTGGTACGTGGTCAAGCTATATAAATGATGAATGAATGTTATTATTTGTAGCATAACTTTTATTCTTTCAGAAACTTAGCTGTCTGAATCAGGATGATTCATTCTCTTCTGAATTAGCATTTGATGTTGCCATCTCTCTTAGTAGCAGTTTACATTCAGCGAGTAATTTTTGTCTATCTGTATTCTTCATCTCTGCACTCGCCGCGAGATAAGCCTCCTTTGCTGCAAGTTTTCTCTCTAAGCTTGCCAGATTGTCCCTCATCGTATTCAACAGCTCCTTCGCACGATCGTTGTACTTGAACATGCCGTAAAATATATCGAAGCTATCGTTCGTCGTCATTTCAGCAACGTCGCACAAAGCCGAGTACTCTTTTGAACTGATGGGGGATATCGGAAGCAAATTTCTATCCAGAAGACGTCCAGTTAAATGTGTGACAAATTCAGCATCAGCAACGAATGCATCGTGATCCTCTGCGGTCATTTCGACCATCTGACATCGTGCTCGTTCAAACGTCGACAGGAAGCAGTTGGCTCGTCGTGTATCGCTTACACGAACTCTTTCATACACGAACGGAACTCCGTCCAGCGGCATGCCCAATCCGACCATGGGATTGGTGCATAATATATCCGTTTCCAGAGGCAGCAAACGGGACAATACCGATCGTGGGTACACGTTAAGTGGACATACCTCCACGATCAATTTGTTACGTAGTTTGTCAGGAGGAAGAGACTCAATGGTTTCTTCGAGCTCTATCATAGGAACGGCAATAACGACCACGTCAAGCCCGTGTAAGAAATTTGACATATCGAACGTTGGAAAGTACTCTACATTGTTCTCTTCCGCTTGCTTTGACTTATCAAATGGATCGATGCAACGAACATCGTGATGCAATGACAACTGTTTTGATAGGTACTGACCAAAATTTCCATACCCGACAAATCCAATCTTTAATCGTCTTACATCGTCGTCATCACTTGGCAGACAGTTCAATCTCAGTGCGTCTGCCTCACTCCGCGTCCGTCCTTCATTCGCAGCGTCGAGTGCCTCTACTGCATCTGCTACTGGACCGACCAAACGCGAATTGGCAGGGTATGATCCCAACACCCTACAGTAATCACTCTGTTCACGGAGATGATGTAACGCATTTTGAACACCCTCATCGAGTTCTGAAGAAAGTATGTCAAGGTAGAAGCAGTAACGGAAACGAGGCATTTCTTCGCCTATTTTGGAAGACGGAGAGCCAGTGACAGTGGACGATGATGCGCCACTACTCCTATTGTTCATCGTGACTGTGTTACGAAAACGTAAGTAATTCAATAATGCCGCACTCATTGGCCGACTTTCAATCTTCGACATGTCAATATCCCGTAATGAGAAGCATGCCAATGATTTGTACAGTGCACCAGCATTGTTTGGTAATGTAAATACCAACGACGTCTTCGAGGGTAACTTTTTATTCAAATATTGTACCACACCCCGTCGCCCTAACAATAGGAACCGTGTAAAGTTACTATCATCATCCTCGATCCCCTCCTCCTTACATTCAAGGCCGAATGTCACACCGGCAAGATTGGATGCGATTGCTGCGGTATTCTCTGGTGTGCATCCCTCTGGCATCTCTCTCCTACCAGCATCGCCATGGATCGATTCGTTTATCATTTTGGCACTGCCGGCTGTATCATACGTTGCCTTCGGTATAATCCCACGTGCTCGAAGGTAATTGTCGCATTGACTCAATGCCTGGGGGTGCGATATGGCATACTTAATTTCACTCGCGTCCAACCCAGGTTTCGTTAGTAGACAATGTCGAACACGAAAGTCATGTTCAGCCACAATAGTCAAATCATATCGAAGCATTAAATCATAATTTTCATGTATTGACCCGCCCAATGAGTTTTCTATTGGCACACAAGCATAGTCACACTCGCCAGATACCACGGCACGATAACATGCCTCAAAGTTTGGTCGGGGTACGGCGATGACATTCGACCCTAGGAGTTCCCGGAGAGACTTTTCGGAGTACGCTCCAGCTTCACCCTGGAATGCCACTCGCATGGGCTGTACACTGGAAGACGACGAGGATTGGGTGGTAGCGGTAGCATCATCCACTGCACCACCACCACCACCCCCTCGTGGTGATGGTGCGATGGAGACACCACTGCTGCTAGGCAAAGAGTCGGACGCAAACACTGTACCTCGGGGGAGGAAAAATTTTCTCGACGATGACGATGACGATGCGCCACTACATGACGCGACCACCGCCATACCCACCCGCAGGACCATCGACATGGTGGGCATTGTTGCCGTCGCTTACGGCGGGTACGGCGAAGTCGTATTTGGCGGGGACTACTAAACACCGCGGTGGTTCTCCTTCACCGTCGTTACTGTCCAATCTTCATTGCGATGGTGATGAGCGTGGGTTCCTCCGCAATCATCTTAACTCCTCATTCTTCCATTCCTCTATCACCATCTAATCGTCGCGAAACGGTCATCGCGCCACGGAAGAGCTCGCCACTTAATATATACAAAGGTGAAAACGACATTGATGTTGAAGTATCGCTGGTGTCGTTGCCCGGAAGACGATCACGATTTGACAAATCGCTGTTTATTACGAGGTGGTGGGCTAGCAGCAACGACGATGACAAATTAGTAACGAAGAATTACGCGAGATATTACCTAGTTTGGTCACCAAATTTCTGGAGGAAAATGCTAATGAGCTTGACCTTTTGGTTGGCCGTACAATATGCTTGATAACGTCAATTTCTTCGAAATTACACGCATGTCATGGTCAATCGTCTCCAACGTACAGTATCGCTCTGTCTCTCCTGTCGAGCAGCTGCTGTGCAATCCAGTTGATAATTAATGCACTCACCGGATGGGGATGCGCAGGCTTCAACTCATACTTAGGTCCCATCCGTCCGATATTGCTTCCATTATTGCTGCTATCTACGTGGAGACTACTGTCACATCAATCTGGTCGATGGACTATCGTGTCGCTATGTCTAGCGTTTCTACCGGAGTCTGTTGACATCTACACCAATCTCTCGAGGCAGCGACAAACGAATCGCTCTATTCAGAATGTCACGAATGACCAATCAATAGCACCTCATTATCATCATCAAACGTGATAGAGGCGAAGCTTAAGCTTAATATACCGACTATGGGGTGTGTTGCTTGCGTGAAAAAGGTCAATTCAGCAATTCGTGGATGCAACTCTGCTGCTGCACACATATTGGACGAATCGTCATGGTTAACAGGCGTAAAAGGCGGCGAGGCGGAAGTAATAATTCGAGGCAGTACGATTGAAGAAATTGGCGAGATTGTTGAAGAGGTTGTTACTGCTGTGAAAGATGCTGGTTTTAGATGCGATGTGGACAGCATAACAAAGGGTAAAAAGCGCTCTATTACTTTTTAGTGCTGAGTCTTTACAAAATGCGAAGCTGCTGACAAAACTTAACTTCTTCGGGACGAAGCGAAGGGGCAAAAGCGATAGCGAACAAACCCCTACCACTCGAAGCCGAGTGCATCAAGACGTGCAATGCGATCCTCGGTCAGCTTCCTCGTACCTTTGACCTTGCTGTCGCTCTTAATCTTCTTCCTTGCGTACCGAACATTGGAACAGAATTGTCCTAGGCTGTGGGATGGACATGAAGTTATACAAAATAATGGTATTAATATCAAAGTACAGACGGTAATGACACAACAACAAAAGAAGCAGACTCGCCTGTTGTTTTCGACTGCACGTACGTTTACGTGCCCGTTAATACGCTTGTATTCCTCGAGAGCCTCAATCCTTTGGTCAAACGTCTTTGTGACATACTCCTTCGACGTCCAATTAAATCCAATAGAATCCAATTCAGAGATCTGGTATTCGGTTAGCTTAATACTGCCCTTCTCAGGGTGCTTACGAGCAAACCGCAAGACAGAACACCATGATGCAAGAGGCTTGTCATCCATGTTTGTCACCTTAATGTGGCCGTGTTGAATCTTAAACCGCTTCAGGTCTTCGAGATGATCGGCAAACGACTTATGTTTTCCACGCGTCCGCTTTCCCGGAATGAGCACAACTTCGTCAGAATTACTAGCCTCAAGAAGCAGAGCTATCATACCGGTCTTTTCCTTGGGCTTGGATTCTTCATTATTTCCAGCCTCAAGAAGCAGAGCTATCATCCCGGTGTCCGGTTTGGATGAGTGCACGTCTTGTACTACTTCCAAAGAAGACGCCGCTGAAGAGTGCACATCTTGTACCCCCAGTACCGGGACGTCTGCGACCAATACGTTGGCAATGAAGTCGTTTTCTTTGTCATCAGAGCCATAATTGGAATCGGGTTTCCACGGACTGTACGCTTTGGTGGAGCTGAAGGTTGCCATATTGTACTATTTATGGATACTCCTAAAGGGTTGTGTAAGTGCTTTTCGAAAGTGAGAAGTGACACGAGTTGTAAGACGAACGGATAGGACAGACGATGAACTCGCTGTGTGCAATCCAATTGGTGCTCACAAGAATAACAGTGCTCACAAGAAGGAAGAATAATTAACGCGCAAGAATTTTAGCACAAGAAATAAATTTTCTTCGGGGTAAATTAAACACGACCATCAACCGTGTTTTGACTGATTTAAGCCAAGTCAAGACTTTTTACTTTCCAAGCGACGAAGATTCAGAATTACGGCATTTCTGCCGAGGCAATGACGACTTTCGATCTGACGCAGCAACACTTGCTTCGGAGAAAGGACGAGAAGCTCCCGCTCGCCATATTCATTTACTACAACTTTTATCTCAGCGTCGTGTTTGCAATATTGATTGGTCGACTTGTGTTAAGGAATCTTGAGTATGACAACTTCAACAGCTCATTTGAACGATCACTGTTGCTCCCGACGTACTGCATATGGCTGTTGGCGGAGATCCCAAGACTGTACGTTGGTCAGAAGGGAGTCCTGCGAGACAAGCTACCAGAAATGGCAGCCTTCCTCCTCCTCTCGTTCTTTCCTCAGATTTGGATTGCGTTGTATACAAGCTACCTCCAACAAACGATTGTCGATAAGGTGCTTGGGACAATGATGCTTGTCTTCATCGTAGTAGAATTGGTACTTGCTTGGAGGTTCTTACGGTCGATCATTACGAGACAATCTGTTCTGTATTATCAACGCGTGGGCTCGTCTTGTTGTGAAATAGACTAATTTGCCTCTAAAAGTTGAATATAAATGAGTTTTGCTATCTTTTACATGCCTCTAGAGTATATTATGTGATAAATACGTGTGAAGTCACAACACAGTTTGAAGTGCGTTCGAATGCGTTACAAGTACGTCATATTCAATTTCTTGCTCTTGTTCGACAGACCATCGGTAACAGCAAATCGCTCCCAAAGCACAGGCATACGGCTGACATAAAGCCAGGCCTTGCAGACTGTCGAGGTATTCACGATGTCCCAACCATTGAGAAATGACATGATCTTTACGAAGCACTCCTCAGGGACATGAATGACATACATAGCCCCACATGCATCCATTTTTCGAGGAACTCCGTTGTTGCCAATGTTATTCTGCGATAGGAATCGGAAGACGAAAGGTAGGCGCGTCCCCGCCGACTCGCTCGCTCTCGTCATTTCACGGCTTCGAACATCGAGCTCAGCCAGTAGCAGGGGGAACGCATTGATGAGCTTCTTGGCAGCGGCATCCTGTCTTGTTGCACCATCAGGGAGTAGTGATATCATTTTCGCAGCGATGGTCTTGTGTGTTGTTGACGAGGACGAGAGGTCCTGGGACGTTAGGGCGCCTTTTGTCGATGCAGCATTTCCCGACGCTTTTGTTTTTGCAACCTTCAAACGATTATTCAGCACACCAGAGGTGGTGGTGGATTTTATCGTCACATCCGTCTTTGCGGTGGTATTTGCTTCGGCCTTCTCTGCTATACTCTTCCACTTCTTTATAAGCTTCCTCGCTTCGTTCGACACGCTAATAGCAACCCCATCATCCTTCTTCAACTTCATCACGGTTGCACCAATGAGAGTCTCACTCAGAATTTTCAGGTTTATATCCACTTCGTTGAGACGTTGGAGGATGTCCATGATGAATTCTGTCCGACCCCCTTCGCCGTCACCACGAGACATTTCCTTGATGAGATCCTCCTGAAGTAGACGCACGGTTTTGTTGCTTGACATTACTTTCATTTTGCCACCGCCGTCGTTGCTGTGTTGTAGCGTTGCCATCTGTTTCGGGGCGGCATTGCGGCGTGACGAAGTCATCTGGGATGTTGCTTTACGTTGTTTTGGGGCAGAAGATACCGCCGTCGTAGCAAGCGATGCTGTTCCTAAATAGGGAGCGCTAAAGTTTGATGGAACTGACAGAGCTGCTCGTGCCTCCGCGAGGCGTGCAGCTTTGTCATTCGCATGCCAATCAGCACCGTAGCACATTCGACACCAAGCACGTACTTCCTGCTTCGATGGTGCGGCCATCGTTTCTACGCAGTAGCGACCATGGCGACCATGGCGCGGCGCTCTTCACGCCTTTTTCACGCTTAAATTTCTACTAAATATGAATTTAAATTCAAACTCTCTCCTTCAATATCTCATTCATCGCAATCTTCTTCATCTCATCATTGCATCGAAAACATGACAAGACGGCCCCTTGGTGCGGTCAATGGCAGGTTCGACAGTAGCAAACAACAACTCTGTGTATACTTTGCCCGTGGACATTGTCGACATGGAAGTTCCTGCCGCTATTCCCACAAACTACCTGCTGGTGACAGCTTTGCAAGGTCTTCGTCGTCGTCTTCGCAAGGTGGCGCACGTCACGGATCAACTCGAGATCCGGACATGCGTCAGTGCAACACAATAGATGACTTAGTTCAATTGGCGTACGATCATCTTGATATCATTTCTCCACGGGGAATCGCCGCGTTTTGGTCGTTATTGGTGAAGCATTTGCATAACCAGCGTGGGAATAGTCGGTTTCAACTCAGCAAACAGCTTGACGAAATATTTGACAGTACTATGGAGAGTATCGGTCAATTCAGTGGTCGCGATCTTGCTACAACTGCCCTTGGACTGGCAAAAGTGATGAAACAATCTCATGGACAAAGGGCTGATCTGCACCGAATTCTGCACAATCTCCTGATTGGTGTCAACTCGGAAAGGAAGCAATGCATTCTCGACATAGTCGCCAAGTCGTCAGGACTGATTTGTTCAGAGATTGATGCTAGATCCCTATCAAATCTAATCTATTCGTTTGGCCTCGCAGAATACATACCCAAGATTGAGGATGGTCGTACAATCTTCGATGTTCTTGCCCTTGAGGCAATGTCAAAGTTGAAGCATTTCAATTCTCAAAACCTATCCAACATGCTATGGTCGTATGCAAAGATAAAGTCATCAAACTCGGTGCTATTCAAGGCAGTAGGCGACTCAATTGTGGGTATGAATGATGTGGGAGAATTTAAGCCACAAGAATTATCCATCATCATCTGGGCATACGCAACTGCAGGCGAGTCTCACCCAAAGCTATTCAGTAAACTTGGCGACCATATTGCCTCACTGGATGACTTGGGAGAATTTAAGCCACAAGAATTATCCAACATCATCTGGGCATATGCAACAGCAGGCGAGGCACATCCAAAGCTGTTTAGCAAACTGGGTGATCATGTTGTTTCAATAAATGAATTGAATGCATTCAAGCCACAAGATTTTTCCAACATTGTATGGGCGTATGCAACAACATTCCAGGCACATCCACAGCTATTCAGTAAAGTCAGTGATCATATTGTCGCAATGAGGGACTTGAGTGCATTCAAGCCACAGCACTTATCCAATATCGTATGGTCTTACGCAACTGCGGGGGAATCACATCCAAAGATATACAAGAAATTCGGTGATCATGTCGTCGCGTTGAGGGACTTGGGACAATTCAAGCCTCAAGCACTATCAAACATTGTATGGTCATATGCGACTGCTGGCGAATCACATCCACGGCTATTCAGTAAACTTGGTGATCATATTGTCACAATGCATGACTTGAACAGATTTGATCCGCAAGCTTTATCCAACATCATTTGGGCGTTTGCGACTACAGGACAGGCACATCCAAATCTATACAAGAAACTCGCCGATCACATTGCCTCATTGGACGACTTGAGTGCATTCCTGCCACAGCATTTCTCCAATATCTTATGGTCGTATGCAACTGCAGGCGAGTCACATCCACAGCTATTTAGTAAACTTGCCCATCATATTGTCACAATGCATGACTTGAATGCACAAGCTTTATCCAACATCATTTGGGCATTCGCAACATCAGGCGAGTTGCATCCACTTCTTTTCCAAAAGTTGGCAGTTGTGGCGATCGCGAAGAGCAACGACTTCACCTCTCAAAACATAGCCAATCTTCTTTGGGCGTATGCCACGGTCGGAATATTTGACCCGCTTTTGTTCACATCATTTGCACCAGCTGTCCAGTCAGTCTTGGGCAAATGCAGTAGTCAAGCCTTAGCAAACATTGCTTGGTCTTATGCTGTAGCCAATATCAATGATCATTTACTATTCAATAAAGATTTTATTGATGTATGTCAAGCAAAGGCGAATGATTTTCGTTCAGACGAGTACAGCCAATTACATCAGTGGCAGTTGTGGCAGGATGAGCTTAAGTCTGGCATTAATCTGCCTCCAACACTCAGCGAGAAGTGTCGCCACACATTTGAGTTGCAATCCTTTCAGTCGTCAAACTTGCAAAATGATGTCATATCTGAGTTGTCATCCATCGGACTATGTCCTGAAGAAGAAGTTCTTACTCCCAGTGGCTATCGCCTGGATGCACTTGTGGAAGTGAATGGTACAAAAGTAGGCATTGAAGTGGATGGACCATATCATTTTATGAATCAAGAACCAACGGGCAGTACAATTCTAAAACGCAGACAAGTGAGTACTCTTGATTCTATTCAAATTGTATCAGTGCCGTATTGGGAGTGGAATCAGCTTGAAAAGGATCGTGCGAAGAAGCAGGACTACATGCGCTCGATTTTGTATGGACAGAATTGGTCCTAGATATCCTTGAGCTGGTTGTGGTGATCTCTGACAATTAGTAGGTGTAATTATCAAAGAAGATAGGAAAATAAGAATGATAATCTTAAATGAAAATAGAAGCATTGAAATATCAAAGGCTATCATTGCCAGAGCTTTAATGTTTTGTCAAACCCACAGGTCACAATCCCACATCGAGGTCCATCTAAAATGTCAACCCCCATTACTTTTCCCTCATGACCCTGCAATTTAGATAGCAGCTTCCAATCCCTTGTGGACCAAACCTTCCCAGTACCATCGAACGAGCTTGATGCCAAAAATTCGCCATTCTGAGACGACGAGGAATGAGCAAATTTCAGTTGAGTAATAACATTGGTATGTGCAGGTATCGACGCCGACGGACGACGTCTACGTAAGTCCCAAATCTTAATCGTTCCATCATCCCCTGCCGTGGCGAGCTGGAAACCATTCGGGCTAAACTCTGAACATACCACACGTCTAGCATGTCCTATAAAATGACATGCCGACTTGCCGGTTCGTAAATCCCAGCATTGCACTACACCACCAAAGTCAGTCGTTGCAACTAACGACCCATCTGGATGAAATCCCACACCATACACCTCCCGAGCGTGTCCGTCCTGCAATAGCAACTCCCTCCCAGATTCCACTTCCCATAGACGCCAAGAGTGATCAAAGCTTGTTGTGACGACATATTGACCCGTGGGATGAAATGCAACATTACACAGTCGGGCAGCGTGTCCCTTTAAGTTTGCCAATTCTACAACGTTGTACTGAAGTTGGATATCCTTTGACTTATCTTCAATGTCCATGGCCTCGTTTGTTTTCGCTTCATCGTTCAATTTGAGCATGAATAGTTTAGCAGAGAGGTCAATTGATGCGGTGGCGATAATGGGCAGTGACTCGAATGATGTGATCGACGTAAGGTACGGTTTCATGGCAATACTCATTATACGATCCTCATGAACGATGTTCTTCGCACCCAACAAATCCAACGGCGATGCTGCGGAATCTCCGTTTGAATCAGTGCAATGATCATCACCACCATTCCAAATTTTGATACCCCCACTCCATCCCCCCGTGGCAATCAATTTCGGAAATGTGTAATGTCCAGAAGTTGTTAAATCGTGTCCGCTCCCGGCTGTCGAAACCGATGATGTGCAAACTGCGGACAGGGGCCGAACATCTCCATATTGTGAACCCTCCAATACCTGATTTCTTATCGACGTATATACTGTTTCACAGGCCATATCCAGTTTCCTTACGAGGGTGCATTCCTCTTTCAATCCAATATCGCTGTACAGACCATCCGCGTCGTCATCATTGTCAAGATCATTGTCTATAGTCTCCGACTCTTTCTTGCCCTTGGTCCAGCGTACCATTCCTCTTCGCCGACGTCGTTCGACGTCCAACCGATGACGTGACCTCTCTAGAGAATAATCACACATGATCATCCGTGCGTTAATTAAATCCTTCGATGCATGCGTGTACGTTGTCTCAGTTATCTCCTCATGTGCTCCAGCCGACGATGAGGTCTGCTGCATTGGCAGCCGCTGCCACAATGCATCATCATCCGGATCATACTCCTCCTTAATTCCTTCCGCAATCTTCTTCTCTTTCAGTATCTCCGATCTGGCCACGACCATACGCAACCGATCACGTATTGCCGCAAGGTCTTCCCCAAACAAACGGATGGGCTCACCACGTTGACGTAACGCATCTCGAACATCCGCGGGCAATGTTGGGACATCGACAGTCGATGCTCGTTTACGTGCCTCAAGGTCGAGAAGGAGACGTTCGTGTGCCTCCTGCCCAGCACGCGAGTCGGACGTGAGCTCGAGGTACTCAACGACGTCGTTGTTGGGTACGGACGACGCCATGGTGGAGACAAAATGCGGGAAGCGTGGTCTTCTTTCTTTTTTCTTCTCCTTGCTAGGCTTGAGAAAAACCTTTCACAGAGAGAAAAACCTTTCACAGACAAAAACTCATTTCCCCCACCATGAACACCCACGGACGATGAAGGCGATTTCACTTGCGGACGACTCACACGACAACGGCGACCACGAGACAATGATGACGAGATAGAGAGAATGATAATAAGGCGACGATGTCAATAAGATGGCAGTTAGACGAAGACGACGACGTCGACGACGATATCATGACGAATGACACAACATGAATGACCGAATATGAGACGGTTTGGACACGGTTGTCATTCTGATTCAAAAGTGTTTGAATCGATAGCAACAGTGGAAAAACCGTTATGTTGCTTTTTTGAATCATTCAAAACTTGGCGCGGGTACCTATTTGTTACGCATCAATCAACCATAATTTTGTTTCATCGCTGGCAGCCACATTATTATTATTGAACAATCGCTTCGTATCAGCCATGAGTGTCGTCAGCCCGGAGCGATCGGACGACGACTATCAACGCTTCTTAAAAGAATACCATAACTTCAATGACAAGGGGAAAAACCGCACTACCGCTTTGTCTCGAAAGTTTGACGAGTCGCAGGAAATGCATACTTTGTCGGATAGATTGGTGGACGGACGAATAATTGTGAATGATATCGTGACTGTTATGAAGAACAAGAAGGCTACAAAGACGTGTCAAAATGAAGCATTGAAATATCTTGAACAATCTATCGGGCCTCTCCTGGACATTGCGGCAAATTTGTTGCGGAAGTCTGCTCACACTGTTGCTCCTATTGCAGGTGCAGGATATGCACATCGGCGAACGAAAGTTAGCAAGATGAAGGAACTCAACATTCCTACCAAACCAAATCCGGCATCCAGTCTCTTTTTAATCGACAAGTTCCTGCAGCAGCACAAGCCAGCCACAGCAACACCTGTCCATGGTAGAAGAAGTAAGCGTACTAGGAATGGCAATTCGATACCATCTATCTATACAACTATCTCACCTAGGAACAAGGAAGCTCGTGACAACAACAACGAAGACAATGCTGACGAGGAAGATCGCGACAATGGCAATGAAGACAATGCCGGGAACAATATCGAAGAACCTATCGTACCCAAACCCAAGAAAGGAACTGTGTATGGGTTGGGTGAATTTATTGACATCATTACTCAGTATAAATGGAAATCTGTCACACGTGGAAGGATGATGAAAAGTATGATATCACACGGATATGTCCCTCGATCATACGTGACGGCATCAAAATTTATCAGAGCACATGAACAAGACGGAAAGGTGTTTGCTGAGTTTGACCCGTGGCCTGAGAATGGAAGGCCGCCGATTCTGGATGAGGATGAGGTTTACAAACAACGTCGGAGAAAAGTTTTTAGAATCAGGTATTGAAGAAAAATTGATCGAACACATGAGGAAGAAGGGTAATTTGGCTGCTGATGGTCCACATCGGACAACAACTGCAAATTACAAGTCATATTTGGCAACTAAAAATGCCGAATTGCAATTGATTGGGAAAAGTAATCCAAAGACTAATGCTCGCTGGACAGCTGAGCATTCAGACATGGCGGCATTTGCTTTAATGGTATTGATTGCTTGCACACATTTCTACGTTGTTGCCGAGGATAATGCTGATTGGGATCAATCCGTGGAAGAGTTGCCATACGACATTAAGGAGTTCTATCTCATGATGAAAGAAATCCATGGCGGTAGACCTATCCGTGTAGTTGATCCAAGTTATGTGATAAACGAAGATTGTCAGACACAATATCTTACGTTGGGGAGACAAGATGACGACTCTAACTCAATTGGATTAGTGTCCTCGGCATCGCTTGTAAACTCACGTACAAGATCTACGTATCATCGTGAGGACTCCAACAAGATGAGTGGTATGCGTGTGAAGCGTCACCTGATCATGAATGCTCGTGGTGACACTGCACCAGCTGTCTATTCCTTTAATGGTCTCACTGACGCTGAAATGCCCGGCGATCAGGATATCATCATTTGGGCAGTGAAGGGATTATGCATTGGAGGATATGGAGCTTCTAGTTCCACTGAAGTAGGATATGTTGTGTTCAAGAGGGGAGTTAAGGGAGCAGAGAAGAAACAATTCCGGTGGATGCGTGAGGACGTACTAATACCTTGGATCCGTCTTCTTCGCCGAAAATATCATGATGTTTCAGAGGATGATAAAGTTGTGTGTGTCCTCTACTTTTCCTGTTGTCAATAGTTGTATTCTTAAGTGCTACATCACCTTGTGCCTGATGAAAAATACAAATTGATGCACACTCACATTGCACCAACACCCCACTCACTTCAAAATAGGAGCAGATTTACTTCATATCTATTTATATTTATAAATATAATCGTCTTTCAGAATCATCCACTGTGGCAAGTGGTCTTAAGGATGCAACCCCATCTGCCCTCTTAGTCTGAGAGTAGTAGAATCAGGAGTAGAAGTAGGAGAAATCCTTTGTCACATTATGATTGAGACCCCCCACCCCACCTCATACTCATAGCAGGTCAACTAAAGTGTTTCAGCATCTTCTACTGTGGCTGGAAGTCATGGAATGCAGCCCAAGCCTGATATTTGCTGGGTCTCACAGTCACAGTGGCCGTATGAGATTCACTCAGTTTCGCACTTGGGTCAGTTGTAGGTCTTTTGATCGAGGCACCCCACCGCCCACCGCCCACCGACTTCATACATATATCAGGGCAACTTCATCACATATAGCAGGTCGACTTTATGCATGTATACTGTTAAAGTGTTTCAGCACCTGGTCATAAGGATGCAACCCCAACCTGATATCTGCTTGTGGGAGAGGTAAAACCAGCACTAGTAGGAGATTCTCCTGGTTTTGCCATGGGGTTCTACTGTTACATATGATTGAGAAACCCAACCCACTTCATACTCATGGGAGATCTTCTTTATTCATGTAGAAAGACTTTCAGCACCTTCTACCCCCGGCCAGTGGTCATAAGGATGCAACCCCAACCTGATATCTGCTCGTGGGAGACGTAAAACCAGCAATTGTAATTGTAGGAGATTCTCTTGGTTTTGCCATGGGGTTCTACTGTTACATATGATTGAGAACCCCAACCCACTTCATACTCATAGGAAGTCTTCTTCATACATATATAAAGAATTTCAGCACCTGCTACTGTGGCTAGTGGTCATAAGGATGCAACCCCAACATGATATCTGCTCTTGGGAGAAGTAAAACCAGCACTCGTAGGAGATTCCCTTGGTCTTGCCATTGGGTTCTACTGTTACATATGATTGAGAACCCCAACCCACTTCATACTCATAGGAGGTCTTCTTCATACATGTAGAAATACTTTCAGCACTT
>Ga0247833_1004975_pt1 | contig 15808 bp, 13 predicted proteins | sample LaCruzMarch2015__7_FD_187117 | JGI IMG/M metagenome (GOLD analysis project Ga0247833, IMG submission 187117) | Freshwater microbial communities from meromictic Lake La Cruz, Castile-La Mancha, Spain - LaCruzMarch2015_8m | ecosystem: Environmental > Aquatic > Freshwater > Lake | place: Spain...
ACCCGAAGCCTGCCAGCTATCCGCCTTCGAATCCGACGCAGTCACTGCGAGGACGAAAGCGGCTTGTGGCATTCAACACGGCCGAAAAGACCGTACGATTCAGTGGAGGGGGCGAGCAGATACGTGAAATTTCACGCTCGATGGGCTCTCCGGACACTCCGGGGAGCCATCACTCTCACCACCTCATTACAAGACTCACTATACCCTCGGCCCGCAGCGACCGCCAGTGCCCGGTAGGGCGTTGCGGCCCCGCCTCTATTCAAGGACATTGTCGGCTGGTTTCCCGTCAGCCGCCGGGCGGCAGTCCGGCGGCACATGCTGCCCAACAAACAAACCACCAGCCGGAGACAAATCATGGACGATCAGGGTCAGGAACTGTGGCACGGCACGGCCAGGGAATTGCTCCCCTGTTGGTTCGCCGACCGGATCCTGTCGCAACCCGGACGTTTCGGCGCCTTGCTCGACACCCGGCAGGTGCTGATCATCGATGCGATCAAGTCTGTTCGGCAGGGCCCCAATGGGATCGTGTGGCTGGATGTCGAACTGGTCATCCCATACCGCAAGGATGGCTTCCCCTGGGGACATTTTCCGGTGCTCAAGTCTTCGGGGCCTGACCGGACGACCTGCTCGATCAATGCGGCCCATATCGTGGCGGTGGTGGAGGTTGATCCCTGGGAGTTGCCCCCGATTGAGCCGACCCCCGATGCGTGAGGGGCGTTTTGTGGTTTAAAAACAGGTAAAGGGGCGAAAATCGACCGAAACCCGAGGCCGGCGAGGGATGAGCGGTGTTTTGGCCTTGGGTATTTCCAGCGGCCTGCCTATCCTTGGCAAACTGCGGCAGACAGGAGGTCGGCCGCACGGCTTTGTGCCGCTCGTGCCGCTGAGGATGGACCTCTCGCCTCGCCTGGGAAACTCAAGGATGAGTACCGCTCTGACAATCGTCGAAGATTCGTGTTCGACAGAAGTCTTGGTCGAACATATCGACCGTATCCGACTGCCGCATGCCACGGCCGTGGAAGGCATTCCGCTTCCCCGACGTCCGGGACGGAAGCTGTCGATCTGCTTGATCAACCCCCGCTTCGAGCCCTCGTATTGGGGCTTTGATTTCGCCCTGCCGCTCTACCCTGGCGACAAGCGGAGCACGATGATTTCGGGTTCGCTCTCCGCGCTTGCCGGGCTCTGTGGTGAGCACGACGTGACGCTCGTGGACGAGAACGTAGAGGAGATCGACTGGCCGTCGCTCTCCGGGTACGACATCGTGGGCGTGACCGGGATGATCGTGCAAAAGGAGCGGATGCGGCAGATCCTGGTACGTCTCCGGGAACTGAAGATCTTCACCGCGGTCGGCGGCCCGCTGATGTCGGTGCAGGAAGAGTTTTTCAAGGGGCTCTGCGATGTGAGCTTTGTGGGAGAGGCGGAAACCACCTGGCCGCGTTTTCTCGATGATTTTTCCCGCGATCTCCAGACCGACACCCGCTACGAGCAGACGACGCCCACCGACATGACCACGGTTCCCAAGCCGCGGTTCGACAAGCTCAAGGTGGGCCGCTACGCCTCCGCGGCGCTGCAGTATTCGCGGGGCTGCCCGTTCCAGTGCGAATTCTGCGACATCATCGTCATCTATGGCCGCAAGCCTCGGGTCAAAGAGCCGGAGCAACTGGTGGCGGAACTGGACGACCTGCGGAGGGCCGGCTTCCATTCGGCGTTCATCGTCGATGACAACTTCATCGGGAACAAGAAGAAGGCCAAAGCGTTGCTCGAGCAGATTATTCCCTGGATGGAGAAGCATAACTATCCGCTGCGGCTTACGACCGAGGCCAGCATTGACCTCGCCGACGATGCCGAACTGCTTGAACTCATGTACCACGCCAACTTTCGCAGTGTGTTCATCGGCATCGAGACACCGCGGATGGATTCGCTGCGTGAGACGAAGAAGTTTCAGAATGTCAGGGGTGATTCCCTCGAGGCAAAGCTTGCCCGAATCCAGAATGCGGGGCTCGACATCAACGCCGGATTCATCGTCGGCTTCGACAGCGACGACAAGGCGATCTTCGAGGATCAGTTCCGATTCATCCAAGACAACGGCATCACGCTGGCCATGGTCGGCATGCTCCAGGCGATACCTCGCACGCCACTCTACACGCGGCTGCAGGCAGAGGGCCGGCTGGTCGAGGAGGATCCCAGCTGCAACTTCGTGCCGAAGCAGATGACCCGCGATGAGCTTCGCAAGGGGTATTGGGATCTGGTCACGCGGCTCTACACGCCCGAGGCCTATCTGGAGCGATATTTCAAGGTTTGTGAATCGAAGGAATATCTCGCCCGGAGGGCCGCGATCTGCCGGAAGGCCGGCGAGGGCAAGGCGCTGCCGACCCTCGGATATGGCCTGACGCTCCTGTGGACGTTGTTCTGGGCCCTCTTCCGCGACGGATCGCTGCGGTCGGTGGGAGGGGTCTACGCCCGCTTCTTCTTTCGCCACAAGATCTTGTCCCAACGCGGCATCATCGGCTTCGCGCAGTTCATGAACCGGTGTGTGACGCACTGGCACTTCTTCAAGTTCACCCGCGAAGCGACCGCCGGCCGACTGCGGGCCTACAACACGGTCTGATGCGAGCAACTCAGGAAAGCAGTTCCGATCTGCCATCGGCCTGATACCGCACGCCGCCGGGATGCCAAACCACCTTTGGCTGCGATCCCATCATCAGCTCAGGAATGCTGAAACGGGCGAGCCGCCGCAGGCCGGCATAGGCGACGGTCGGCCGCGGATTGACCTCGATCAGCGTGTCATGCGCCGGTGTGTCGCTGAGAACAAGATCGATGCCGACCAAACCGTGGAGACCGCGGAGATGCGGGAGCGCGGCCATGCCGAGCCGGATCGCCCGGCGCTCGAGTTCTGGAGTGAGCGGCAGGCGGCCGCCGCCGTAGTCGAGCCTTCCAGAGACGGACTCTCCGGCGATTTCGACGGTCTGCATTCCGGCGCGAAGGGGAATGGGCTGGCCTGATCGGGAGAGAATGAAGGCCACACTTGCAGCGCTGCCGTGAATCCGCGGCTGGACGAGCCAGTCGGTTCGATGGGGGAGTCTGGCGATGTCGGCTGCCGACCGGCAGGCATACGTGTCGACGCAGCCAGCTCCGCAATTCGGCTTGACAACGACCTCACCGAAGCGGGCGATCATGCCGGAGGCGTGTTCGAGTCCCAGTTCACCCAGGGGCACAACGACTCCTTGGGCATGGAGGCGTTGCCCGAGGGCATGCTTGTCGCTGACGTCGCGGACGGCCATGCTCGAGGAGCCGAGATTCAAGACACCGGCCTGCTCCACGCGTTCGACCGCGGCGACCAGGAGCCCGTCTGTTTCAGGCGCAATGACAAGAGCGGCATCGACCGTGGCCAGCGCCTCGTCAAAGGCATCATGGGCATGCTGCGGCGATGCTGCATCGATGGTGACAACGCGGCCTGGCAGCGGAAACATCGCCCTTTCATCCAAGACCCTGCTATCCAAGACCATTTTATCCAGGACGACGGTGACGTCGTGACCGGCGACATGAAAGTCTTCCGCGAGACCGCGAAGCATTCCTGCCCCTACAGCGAGCAGGCTTGTGTCGGCGGCCTGACCCGCAAGGCCACCAGAGCAGAAGTGTTCGTGGAGAAGAATACGCATACCGCACCCACCGTCACCGCGCACAAAAAAACCGGAGGGATCGCGGGGCGATTCCCTCCGGCCTTGAATTGGCATCACGAACCGAGCTTTTAAAAGCCTGGGAGCGATGCTTCGTAACGACGCTTAGTAACGACGGCCACCACCACCGCCACCACCGCCGCCACCAAACCCGCCACGACCACCACCGCTGCTCTCGCGCGGCTTGGCCTCATTCACAGTCAGCGGCCGACCGTCGTGCTGCTGGTCGTGCAACGCACTGATCGCCTTCTGAGCAGCCTCGTCGGACTGCATCTCGACGAATCCGAAGCCCTTGCTCCGGCCGGTCTCGCGATCCTGAATGACCTGAGCACTCGTGACCGTACCGAATTCCGCGAAAAGCTGCTCCAGCGTTTCATTCGTCACGCTGTAAGCAAGGTTTCCGACATACAATTTCTTTCCCATCGATTTCAAAACTCCTACCGGTGACCCATAAATGCTTCCGGGGTCACGTCGAAAGGGACAGTAATGGCAGTCCGCCAGAGGGTGGAGGCGAGGACAAGAAGCAGCGGAAAAAGCGTTGAGCCACCGAGCAGCGTGTGACGTCGACCACAACCGACCCCGTAAGGCTAGATCAAGGGACGGCGATATGCAATGCCGTCGCGGGCGGCCGTTCGCGGACCGGTGGGATTCGGGGCCCCTTTCGGGGCCTGATCCGGTGCCAGACCGATCCCTCCCGGCCGATCGCCCCAAACTGAAGGCACGGCGTCTTGTGATGACGTTGTGGGTCGTTCCACGGCTGTTTTACCGCTGCCACAAGACCACGACACCCCCGGGGAGCGACGCGATCCCCCGACTGGGTTCTGGTACCTGACACAGGCTGTCGGATAGGATTCCCCCCCACGAGAAGGTCTGTCGGAGGAGTCTTTTCCTTCACGAGGTTGTGAGTGTCATGGAAGAATGCAGCATGCCGATCGCTTTTTGGCGGAAAAAACATACCGTACGCTCCGACAGTGTTTTAGGCAGTGGGCGTGCCAGAGAGCTTGGTGCCGCCGGGGCCGCCCGGGGCGCGACACTCGTCGAACTGCTTGTCGTTGTTGCGATCATCGGATCGCTTGCCAGTTTTCTGCTCCCCGCCGTTCAGCAGGCCCGCGAGGCAGCCCGACGGACGCACTGCAGCAACAATCTCAAGCAGGTCGGGATCGGCCTCCACAACTTCCATGCGGCCCGGGATTTCTTCCCCACACCCGTGTCGACCGGCACGTTGCGGCATAATTGGACGGCCCAGATTCTGCCCTACCTAGACGAGAATCCGCTGGCAGGAATCTATGACTACACCGTGAAGTGGAACGATGCGAAAAATCAGGCCGCCGTACAGACCAAGGTCGGGTTTATGAGCTGCCCGGCTGTGCCCGGCGGCCCGCTGCAGCATCCGAAGTTCAAGACCGTAAGCCCGGCCTGGTGGGCGTATGCGGCGGATTACGCCGGCTCGACCGGGGTGAGCAGCACGCTCTGGAACGCTCCCGCGATTGTGTCGTATGCCAGGCCCACCGTGATCGACGGCTTCATGAAGGGCACGATCAGGCCGGGAGAAAAGGGCCGCCGGATTAGCATGATCACCGATGGAACATCGAAGAGCATCGCCGTTTATGAGTCGGCAGGCCGGCCGCAGGTCTGGGCATTCGGCAGCCTGATTCCCGACTCGGGACTCCTTTCGAGCCCGACGGCCAAGTATGCGTCGTTGTGCGGCTGGGCGGATACGAACTCTTTCCTTGTGACGGGATTCCAGCCGGATTCGGCGAGTCATTACAAGTCACCCGGTCCGAGTATGATTAATGGGTGCAATAATTCCGGCATCTATGCCCTGCATCCCGGAGGTGCAAATCTCTTGTTTGTGGATGGATCATCCCGATTTCTCGCTGAATCGATCGGGGCCGACATTGTGGCAGCCATGCTGACCGTCCAGGGTGGCGACGCCGTCGACCTGCCCTGATCTGCACCGTCCGTCGGGGAACTTCCTCGTGAGCCACTGCCATCGTCCGTATCTGACAGAGTGTCTGACTGGAGCCCGAGGCGTCGCAGCGATAACTTTTGTGATCGTCGGGTGCCTCTGTTCTGCAGGTGGAATTCCGGTCGGCTTCGCGGAGGAGCCGACCGCGACCGCCCGAAAGCCTCCCCGGCCCGAGCGGTCACCGGCCGAACGTGCGGCAGAGGCCCGCCGGTTGCAGGAACTCTATCGAGGCGACCCCGCCGCCTGGCCGACGCCATTCGTCGACTCGAGTGTCGAATGGCGGGAGATCGGCCTCCTGCCGGTGGTCGTGCATCCCGAATCGAATCCGCTCAGCGGCGCGAAGGCGCATCTCGGCAAAATCCTGTTTTTCGACCCCCGGCTGTCTGACAGTGGAAAAATGTCCTGTGCGTCTTGCCATGAGCCGAATCTCGGCTGGGCTGATGGCCGGGCCGTGAGCCTGCCACACGGCCCGGGCCCCGCGAGGAATACCCCGACGATCCGTCTGACGGCCTTCCAAAAGACGCTCTTCTGGGACGGTCGTGCCGCCAGCCTCGAACAGCAGGCCGAGGCCGCCCTCACCAACCCGGCCGAGATGGCTGCCGACCCAGAGCGTGTCACCCGTCTGCTCACCGGGAGCGCCGGCTACAGAAAAATGTTTGCCGAGGCGTTTCCGGGCCGACCGATCACCATCGCTGCGGTTGTCGACGCGATGGCCTGCTTCGAACGGACGCTTGTGGGGGGGCGGTCGCGATTTGATGCCTTCCTGCAGGGCGACGGGGCCGGCTTGTCTGATGCGGAGATTCTCGGGCTCGACCTCTTCCGGCGGGAGGCGCGGTGCCTCAACTGCCACCATGGCCCCACCTTCAGTGACGGCCTATTTCACGATCTGGGCCTGAGCTTCTACGGCCGGAGCAACGAGGATCCGGGCCGCTACGGTGTGACCGGCGATCCGCGAGACAACGGCCGTTTCCGCACGCCCACGCTTCGGGACGTCACCCAGACGAAGCCGCTCATGCATACCGGCATGTTCGAACTGATCGGCGTGCTGAATATGTACAACGCCGGCATGGTGACGCTGAAAAGGCAGGACTACCAGCGGGACGACCCGCTGTTTCCTGTGAAATCGCCACTCCTCAAACCGCTCGGCCTCAATCGTCAGGACATCGCTGATTTGGCGGCATTTCTGGGAGCCCTCCAGGAGCCCGAGCCGGCCGCGAGGCCGCCGGCGCTGCCACGAATCGAAGCTGACGACGATGCCAGCATCACCGCCCCGTAGTTGGAACACTCGCTGGAACACTCGCTGGATGAAGAGCTGGATCACGGCCAAGCGTCGCCGCCGCCTGCCGTGCCCTGACGATCTCCGCGTTGGGCAGCCCCCAGATTCTCGCGACACCGTCGGAGGTGGAAGCCACCATCCGGGTGCCGTCTGGGCTTACCGCGATGGCCCCCGGATGATCGCCCTGCCCCGGCAACACGCAGAGTTCCTGGCCCAAGGCGGCATCCCAGATGCGGACCGTGCCGTCTGCCGACGCTGTGACGAGCCTCCGGCCGTCGACGCTGAAGAGCAGGGTTTCCACGGCCCCCTCATGGCCGCGAAGCTCATGGATGACCTTGGCTGTGCGTGGATCCCAGACCCGGACAACGCCGTCGAGAAAGCCGGTCGCCAGACGGCCGCCGTCGAGACTGAATGCGACGGCTCGCACGCTGCTGGCATGCCCGCTGAGCTGTGCGAGCCGTTCCCCCGTCGTGAAGTCAGCCAGATAGACGTTGCCAATGGCCGCCCCGGTTGCCAGTATTCGGCCATCGGGGCTCGTCGCCAGCGAATGGATCATGCCCTGCAGTTTGAGGGTCGCCACCGCTCCGCCCGTGGTGGCGTCGATAACCTGCGGCATCGCGTAGGCAACCCGACTGCCATCGCCATTGAAGACGGCAGTCGTGGACCGGGGCAACCGCCTGTAGCCGGATGCGATCGTCATCAGCCGCCCGCCCGTCGGCACGTCCCATGTGGCGACCATGCCGTCGGCCGACGTCGTCAGCAGCCGGGAGCCGTCGGGGCTGAACATCACCCCCACGGCCGCCCAGCTGTTTTCCCGAAATGCATCGACCGGTTCACCCGTCGCCGCGTTCCAGACCCGGACGCCCCCCCCCTGCCCCGTCGACTCGCATGCGGCTGCCACGAGCCCGCCGTCCGAGCGATAGGCGATCTGGCCGACAATGCCGCCGGCGTCGAGCGTGTAACGCCGCTCGACGGTTGCGGGGTTCCAGAGTTCGACGGTGCCGCTGCCGTTCGGGGCCACGGCGATCTGCCCGCCGTCGGGGCTGAAACGGGCGGCCGTCAGTCCGCGAACATCGGGTAGGACCGCCAGCGATGCGTTTGTCGCTGGGAGCCAGATCCGCACGGTGCCGTCGTGCGAACCGGAGGCGAGCGACTGGCCGTTGGGGCTGAAGGCCAGTGTTTCGACGGCGCCGTCGTGGCCCGCCAGTTCCTGCTCACACGCAAACGATTCCGCATTCCATAAGCAGATGCCGCCGTTTGTAGCACCACTGGCGATTCTCCGGCCGTCAGGGCTGAAGGCTGCTGCCGTGACGATCGCCGCATGCCCCTGCAGGGTGGCTCGCGCCGTGCCGTCGTCGACGTTCCATGAATGCAATTCGCGTTCACGGGATGTCGTGATCAGGCTTCGTCCGTCGGGGCTGAAGAGAATGGCCGGGCCAACCGCCCGAAGCCCATTGTTGACCATCACTGCGGAAAGCCGACGGCCGGTGTCGGTGTCGATAAGCCGCACCTCGTGCTCGCGCAGATCAGCAGCCTTGACAACCGCGAGCCGCGAGCCACCCGGGCTGAACGTGAAGTCGAGAGTCCTGTCGCCGAGGTCCGTCACGAGCCTGCCGGTGGCAGCATCCCAGAGCCTGAGGTGCTGCAGGAGATCGAGGGTACCAATGCGGCTGCCGTCCGCGTTGAACGCCGTCCTCCTCAGCCGGCCCCGCTGGCCCTCGAGCACCGCGTCATCCATCCCTGTCGCCCGATCGAGGATGCGGATTCGGCCGTCGGGAGCGTGCACCGCCAGCCGACGACCGTTGCCGCTCATGGCGAGCGGTGTCATCGACGCGTTCTTCGCCTCCGGGATCGCGTCGATCGAGCCGTTTTGCGCACGCCAGCGCGTGATCCAATCCTCGTCGACCCCGTCGAGGCGTTCGACATCCAGAAGATCGCCCACGCGAAACACCTGCAACTCGCTCCCACGGAGACGGTCCAAACCAAAATCCTGCGGATCTTGAACGATTCTCTTCACGGCCGGGGCCACGTGCGGCATGGGAATCCCGGGAATAATTGCCGCCGCTGCGAGGGTCTGGCCGTCCGGGGCCCAGGCAACGTCGGTGACCGCTCCCTTTCCGAGATCGATCGTGGCGACGGCGTTGTCGAGACCGGCACCGAGGCAGAGCATTTCCAGCGGCAGCGGCTTCGCCGCCAGGCCCAGGTTTTCAGCATAGATCTGTCGGCCCGTGCGGATCGTTTTATTGTCGATCGCGGACTGCAGGGCCCGCAGGTTGGCGACATAGAGCCGCTGCCGCGAGGTGAGGGCTGCCCCGTCCGCCCGCAGTTTCTCGCGCTCGGCCGTCTCCCGTTGCTCTGCGGCAACGCGGGCCTGGCGAATCGCATCGTTACGGGCGGCATCGGCCCGCACGGCGAAGATCGAGATGCCAGCAACGGCGCAGAGCAGCGCCGTCATGACGATCCCGGCCGTGGCGGCTGCCAGCCTGTGCCTTCGGGCCAGGCGGATGAGCGAATCGACCAGCCGCGGAGGGCTGGCGGTGATCGGTTCACCGCGGAGATACCGCCCCAGATCGGCCTCCAATTCCGCTGCGCTCGAATACCGCTGGTCACGATCCTTCTCCAGGCACTTGGCAACCACCGTATTGAGATCCCCCCGCAGCCTCCGATCCAGCGTCGAGAGCGGCTTCGGCTCGACATCCTTCACCACTCGGGCCACCTCGTAGACCGGACGCCTTGCGATGTCATACGGCAGCGTGCCGGCGAGCAATTCATAGAGCACAACGCCGAGCGCGTAGACATCGGCTCGAACATCGAGATCGTCCGCCGCCCCATCGAATTGCTCGGGAGCCATGTGCGAGAGTGTGCCCACAAGCTGGCCGATGTCGGTGTGCATCGTGGTCAGCGACGCGTCGCTGGAAGTACTCCGCGCCACGCCGAAATCAATGACCTTCGGCTGGCCCGCCCCATCGACGAGGATGTTGCCCGGTTTCAAATCCCGATGGATGACACCCTTTTGATGGCCATGGGCGACTGCCCGGCAGGCTTCGCAGAACAGCTGGACCCGGTCACGCGTCGCGAGCCCCCGCTGATTCGCAAACGATGTTATCGACCGGGCGTCTTCGATGAATTCCATGACGAAGTAGGGCACTTCGCAGCCGGGCAGTTGCTGCATTCCCACCGAGTAAATGCGGGCGATGCCGGGGTGGGTGAGGCGGCCGAGGATCTGGGCCTCATGCTTAAACCTCTTTGCGGCCGCTGCTGAGAACACGCCCGGGCGAATCACCTTCACGGCGACCGTGCGGCAGGGCATCCCTTGCAGACCCTCATACACCCGGCCCATGCCGCCCTCGTCGACGAGCCGCACGATCGTCACGTCGCCGAGCCTTGAGCCGGCGATCAGGTCACCGCTCCCGGTGGTGGGCGGGCGCCCCATGAAGTCGGTCAGTCCGGCGAAGCCGAGGACCGAGCCGTCGATCGACTCGCTCACTGAATCCGTGGCGTCTGATTCGAATGGCTCCATGAGGCGTTGTCCACGTGGGGCAGGCGACTATCGCGCTGAGGGCCTCACATCGTACCCGAAGCCCCGGTCGTGCTGCAGGCCCACGTGCCGGGGACGACCCAGGCAGAGCCGCTGGAGACGTCATAAACCATCCCGACGATGCCGACGCTGCCGTCCCCCACCAGCCGCCGGATGACGTCGCTGGCGGCCTGGATCTCTCCGACCACTTGGTTCACGTTTCGGCTGGCGACATCGTCGATGGCCGATTGTTTTTCGCTGGCCGTCGTGCCCTTTACCAGCGTGCAGGTCTCCGCGTCCACCATGCGGCCGATGCTCTGCATGATTGGCCCGAGATACGAACACTCCGGTGCCACCGGCACGTCGGGCAGGCATGCCGCCTGGACGGCGGCCCCCACGGCGCCGCAGCGGGTGTGGCCGAGCACCACGATCAGCTTCGCACCGGCCACGGCGCAGGCGTATTCGATGCTTCCGAGCACCTCGTCCGTGGCGATGTTGCCGGCGACCCGCACGCTGAAGACATCGCCGAGCCCCAAGTCAAACAGCAACTCCGCCGGTGAGCGGGAGTCGATGCAGCTGAGCACCACGGCGATCGGGTGCTGGCCCACCGCAGTGGCGACCACCTGACGGCCGAGATCGCGTTTGAGCTGCTGGCCGGTCCGGAAACGCTCGTTGCCTTCGCGGAGATACTCGAAGGCCTGCTTGGGCGTCAGTTCCTGTTGCAGTTCGCGGCTGGAATAGTCGACGTACTGGATCGAGTCGTCGATCTTGTAGCGGCTGCGGAAGCCCCGCGTGCTCACTTTCACTCCCCGGGAAGGGCCGATCGTGTCGCGGTATTCGCGGATCATCTCCAGGATGTCGGGGTCGATGTAGACCGAGTCGTGCGCATCGATGAGCACCTGCTTGTCGCGTGGCAGGGCGTCGAGTGTTTTCCGCAGGGCCGCCCGGTTGAGAAAGCTCACCTGATTGGCCAGTTCGATCCGCGTCACGTCGCCTGCGAGGTGGTGTTCCCGGATGATCTTCATCGGTCGGCGGAGGTTGCTCCAGAGAATGAAGCAGATGCTGACCACCAGACCGATCAGGATGCCGACAAGCGGGTCGGAGAGCACGATCGCCACAAGCGTGACGGCGTAGGGGATAAACTGGTAGCGGCCGGCCCGCCACATTTCACCGATCACCCTCGGGCTGGCCAGCTTTTGCCCGGTGGCAATCAGAATCGCCGCCAGGCAGGAGAGTGGGATGAGGTTGATGATGCGAGGAAACACAAGGACCGACGCCGCCAGCAGGATGCCGTGGATGATCGCCGAGAGTTTCGTGCGGGCGCCGGCGTCGATGTTGACGCTCGACCGCACGATTTCGCAGGTCATCGGCAGGCCTCCCACGAGACCAGACACGCAGTTGCCGATCCCCTGGGCGATGAGTTCACGGTTGGCAGGCGTGGTTCTTCGGAAGCGATCGAGCCGGTCAACGGCCTCGGTCGTCAGCAGTGCCTGCAGGGACGCGACGAGGGCGATCGCTAGCGCAGCGGCATGCACGGCCGGATTGCCAATCTGACTGAAGTCGGGCGTATGCAGAAAGGAAAGAAACTCTGCGAAGTTCTGGGCGACGGGCACCTGCACGCGGTGGGAGGCCTCGATCGTCCACATGCCACCGACCTGCTCGAGACCCAGGGCTGCGAAGATGCCGAACACGGCGACCATCAATGGGGCCGGGATGCCCGATGCCCGGGCAACGCTCCAGCGGCCCCAGATAAAAATCAGTGCTAGAGACGCCACGCCGATGGCGATCGCCCCGGGGTGGAATACGGAAAGCATTTCCAGCAGTTCGGAAAAGGTGGTTTCGCGGTCTGGCTGGAAGAATGACATCTCGCCTTCGGGGTCGGTGTCGCGGCCGAGGAGATGCGGCAGTTGCTTGAGAATCAGAATCACGCCGATCGCCGAGAGCAGTCCTCTGACAACGCTCGTGGGCACGAACATTTTGATGAAGCCGGCCTGTGCGAATCCAAAGCCGATCTGGATCAGGCCCGCGATGCAGACGGCCAGCAGCAGCCCTTCAAACGACCCGATCGCCTCGATCTCCGCCGCAACCACCGCCACTAGACCGGCCGCAGGCCCCGAAATCGTGACCCGGGCTCCGCTGAACCAACCGACCAAGATGCCGGCGACAACACCGGCGACCACGCCCGAGATCAAGGGCGCTCCGCAGGCCAGCGCGATGCCCAGGCACAGCGGCAGGGCCACGACAAAGACAACGACGCCCGACATGAGGTCGCGGACGATGTCTCCGGCGGAGTGTGGGGCTGGATTGGGGGGTAAGGCTGGAGCGGTGGTCATGCGGCTCTGTCCGAAGGGTAAGTCGGCGTCCGGCCGGGGGGCTCGCCGGCCGCCACGGCCGATCGCCTAGCTTGCGAATTCGCAAGGATACAGTCGGCTGCACGCTCGTGGCAACGGGAGTCTGGTCGGTTCTCTGCCGGGGATGCGGCGGAGCGTGGGGGCCTGGTGGCGGCGACGCTGGTGGCGTTGATGCCTGTTTCATTCCGGCCCCGTCCCACCGACAGCATCTCAATAGACTGTCGAGCGGCGGTCTGGCAGTCAGGCCCCGGCGGCTTTCGTCCGAATCGTTACCGGCCCGATCGTTCCCCCCACGCAGGCGACTCCATGAACTCCTTTCGGAACAGTGCCGATGACGATGACACCGATGACGACTATGACTACGACGACTATGACTACGACGACGATGGCTCAAGCGACGATGGCGATGAGGAGCCGACCGTTCCCTGCCCCTTCTGCGGCCTGGAAATGCTTGAAGACAGCCCTCGCTGTCCCTCGTGTGGCCAATACATCTCGGCCGAAGACAGCCCCGGCCCGACGAAGCCGGTCTGGGTGATCGCCACGGCGATTGTCTGCCTTGGGATCGCGCTCTGGTGGGTGTTTTTGTGAGCTATGGCCGACACACCGGCCGACAAGCCGTCCGCCAGAGCGGGCCATGAAACGCTGGTTCATAAAACGCTTGTCAGAGAGACAGGCAGGCGTATGCCAGCAACGAGGAGACCACGACGATCACGGCGCTCCAGAGTGGCCGTTTGGGAGCAAGCCGGTGTGCCAGGAGCACTCCTGCGAGGATCAGCGATGCGAGCAACAGTTCAAACGCCAGGACCCGGGGGGTGGCATTCTGGAGCGTGCGTATCACCATGAACACGCAGACGACCATGCTGCCGCCACACACCCCCAGACCCATGCTACGGTCCGCGAGTTGCACTGCCACGAAGCTCGACAGATACATCGTGAATGGGAAGAAGAGTTCGCGGTTTCCGGTGGCGTGAAATCCGGCCAGCCAGAGCAGGCTGGGGGCAAGCATCGCCAGCGGTGCCCTACGGAAGCCGATGACGGCCTGGGCGATGAAGGCGACCGTGCCGATCACCGTCCACGGCGGGCCACCGAAGAAATGTGTGGCAGCGAGGAAGGCGAGTTCGGCCAGAATGAAGGCAATGTCATGCATCGGGTCTGGAAAAGGAGTCTGGAAAAGGGGACGCAGCTCTTTCTATTCCCGCAGCGGTGTCACTTCACCGGAGCGGAGATCGTAGTAGGCCCCGACAATCTTGATCGAGCCTTCGGCCTCCATCATGCGGAGAATTTCGCTGCGTTCACGGATGGTCTCGACGGCCAGCCGGACGTTCTCGCGGCAGACGTGAGCTACGTAGTCGGGGTTGTCGCTCCCCTTCTTACCGTCGAAGGGCTTGCCCTTCTCGATGGCCGGCCGAATCTTGGCGAGCATGGGCGTGATGTTGCCGAGCTTCACGTCGTCGATCGCGGCCTTCACTGCACCGCAACCCGTGTGCCCGATCACCATGATCAATTTCGCCCCCGCGACATGGCAGCCAAACTCCATGCTGCCGAGGATGTCTTCATTCACGAAGTTCCCGGCGACACGGGCCACGAAGATATCGCCGATGCCGAGATCGAAGACGTCCTCCACGGGAATGCGGCTGTCGAGGCAGGACAGAATCACCGCCTTCGGAAACTGGCCTTCGGAAGCCTCGCGGACCCGCTGCGAATGGTTGCGCTGCGTGAGGTCGTCCGCCACGAACCGCCGATTGCCCGCCAGTAGAGAATCGAGCGCCTGCTGCGGCGTGTAGGCAGCCTGCTGCTCCCGCGTGAGCACCCCACGCAGAGCCTCGTTCTCCGTAGCCTGGAGCGTTGCAGCATGGGGCTGCGGTTCATCGGCGGGCGCACTCGCCGCGGCCATGACCACGGCGAGCACGGCAAGATACGATACTTCGCGGCAGAAGCGGGGCATGGCAGCGAGCATCAAGGGTTTCCTTTCGAGTCTGGAAAAGGGGACGCAGCTCTTTCTATTTCCACTGCATGTTTATGAATGAAAGAAGCTCGTTTGTTTCAGCTTGGTTTGAAGAATCCCAAAGAATGTCGAATCCCTTTTTGCGCGGATTTGTGATCAGATCCATCCGGTAGGAGGGATCGTACGGCACCTTCGAGACCATGCAGGCGTAATGCTCAGCGGCAGAAAAGAGATAATCGGTCGGGCCCATCGCTAAGAGCGATTTCAGCACGCTCAAAGCTTGCAAAGAATCCGTGCTCGGCCTGCGGAAAAAGCTCAACGCCCCTTGCAGGCTACTTGCGTATTCCTCCACGGCTTCCTGAACGGCCTCGAAGACGATGTCGATTGGCGATTCGAATCGGCCTACCAACTGCATCACATCTGACCGGTGATTGATAAGGTTTATGATGATTCGCCGTTTTCATTCAGGCGAATCGCTCGCCGATCCAGGCCGAGAAAAACGCCGGTGGGGACGGCTGGATGCCGAGGGTGCCAACGCTGACCACTTCCATGAAGACCTTGTGGCCGGCCAGTGCCGAATAGATCACCTTCACCCACGCGAGTAACGCGGCCCGCCGATCGCTGGTTGGCTTGGACGCCAGATGGTCGTAGCATTGGTGGTGGATGAGCGTCAGATAATTCATCCAGCCCGTTTCGGGCAGCGGCTGTATCTGCTGGTTGAGTTCGTTGATGCGGGCCACTGCCTTGTCCACCGAGTGCATCAGCGTTGCCGTTCCCTGGTAGAAAAGGTTGGTTGGCGACGCGGCGTAGACGTCGAGTCCGCCAAACTGGAGTGCCCGGCCGACCATTCCGCAGCAGTTGGTCGGGCCGGCACGCATCGTCGCGCACTTTCGGTACATGCGGCGAGGATCCTCCGGGTGTTGACCTGCCCCCCTTAAACGGCACCGCTTCCAGAGAGAGAATCTGGGGGTGGAGCAAACCAAGGGAGGCAACCAATGCCACGCGGAAAGAAGGAACTAGCAGAGCAGATTATCCCCAAGCTTCGAGAGGTCGAGGTTGAGGTGGGGAGAGGCAAG
>Ga0247833_1004979_pt1 | contig 15804 bp, 12 predicted proteins | sample LaCruzMarch2015__7_FD_187117 | JGI IMG/M metagenome (GOLD analysis project Ga0247833, IMG submission 187117) | Freshwater microbial communities from meromictic Lake La Cruz, Castile-La Mancha, Spain - LaCruzMarch2015_8m | ecosystem: Environmental > Aquatic > Freshwater > Lake | place: Spain...
ATTCTCTTCGGCATCAGCGCCTGGGGCTCCGGCATTGCCACCGGATCATTTGAATTTGTCGTCTACCGGCTGATTGGCGGCTTCGCGGTCGGAGGGGCCAGCGTGATTTGCCCGGCCTACATCAGCGAAATCGCCCCCGCCGCTTACCGCGGACGTCTCGCCACCCTGCAGCAAATGGCCATCGTGCTCGGACTCTTTTTTGCCTTCCTCATGAACTACCTCATTGCTCTTGGTGCGGGTGGCGCCTCGGAGCCGTTCTGGTTCGGCTTTCAAGCCTGGCAGTGGATGTTCTGGATGGAACTTGTCCCGGTGGCCTTGTTTTTCGGCGGACTCTTTTTCATCCCGGAATCACCGCGCTATCTCGTGGCCGTCGGCCGCATGGCGCAAGCCGAGGCCGTGCTGGCCGGGCTTTCCCACCCGGCCGATGCCGCGGCCAAGGTGCAGGAAATCCGGGCCACCCTCGACGCGAACCACCGTCCGAGCATGCAGGATCTTTTCAATCACACCACCAAACGCCTCCATCCCATCGTCTGGGTGGGCATTGCCATCGCCGCTTTGCAGCAGTTGGTCGGGATCAATGTGGTTTTTTATTACGGTGAGGTGCTCTGGCGGGCGGCCGGCTTTTCCGAGGCCAACGCGCTGCTCATCAATGTGATCGGGGGCATCATTAACGTGAGCGCCACGGTGGCAGCCATTCTCCTCATCGACAAAGTCGGACGCAAACCCCTCCTCCTCATCGGTTCGCTCGGCATGGCGCTTTTCCTCGGCATCCTTGCAGTGGTCTTCGGCACGGCCGAAGTTGGTTCCGATGGGAATCTTGTCCTCGGGGACGCCGCAGGGCGGATTGCCTTGGTTAGCGCAAACCTCTACATCGTCTGCTTCGGTATTTCGTGGGGGCCGGTCATGTGGGTGCTGCTCGGCGAGATGTTCCCCAACCGGATCCGCGGCGCCGCGCTCTCCTTGGCCGGACTCTCCCAGTGGGGCACCAATTTTTTGGTCACCATGACCTTCCCCATACTTCTCGGCACCATCGGTCTGGGCGGAGCCTACAGCCTTTACGCCATCTTCGCCGGCATTTCCGGCTTCTGCGCGTGGAAATTTGTCCGCGAAACCAAAGGACGCAGCCTCGAGCAGATGGAGCTCTGAGCAAACCGGAACCAGCCCACCTCCCGGACGTTCGACTCGCGTCGCCTGTCCTAACCGGCGCGGCGATCTGGATTGAGATCGGGGTGCTTCCGGCCGAAGTGGAGGAGGGCAAGACCGACAAGCAGCGCAAGGGCAAAGCCCACCCACACCGAGACAACACGGAGCAGCACCCCGCTGAGATGGGCCAGCGGGGCGGGAAGCATGGTCGCCGCCACGGCAAAAATCGCCGCCGCTTGTCGATAGCAACCGGCTGCGGATACCGACCGCCGCGCCATCGCCTCCAATGTCCCCAGAACCACAACCAACCCGCCGACCAAGACCGCCAGGTCATTCCCCGCCCCCGCAACCAGAATAACAAAAACCGTGGCAATGACCCCGCCCAGGATTGCTCCCCAAATTTTTTGCCCAATCACTCCGGGGACCGGCATGGACCCAAAACTACAGCAGGCTGCCACCACCGAAATGGACAGCGGCACGACAAATCCCGGCAAGAGCAAGGCCGACGTGCCAAATCCGGCCAGGACCGACAGACCGCTGAGCAGTCCAAATGCCGTCTTGGACACGGCCAGCGGATACGCCGCAATCTCCTCGTTCGCGATTTGCTCATCCGCATCGAGGCCGAACAATGCCCGAGCCACGGCGGCAGCCAGCAGGGCCAGAATCAATGATCCGGCATGGGCGAAACCGTTTATCACGGCTCCCTCGGGGTAAATCAGGCCACTGCCCAGCGGGGCCACCAGCCCCATCAGAAAAACCATTGCCGCGACCGGACCGCGACTTCCCCACCAACAGGCCCCACCAATCCCGGCAACAATTCCCCCCACCGGCAGCAGGAGCCACGGCTCCTGGGCGCACAGGGCGAGCGCGCCGACTCCAGAGAAAGCACCGATTCCCACCGCCCATAAATTACACCCCAAAAACCGTCCTCCCCCGCGAGCCTGCGAGACGACCAATTGGCTTGCGAGGACGGCAAGGAAAGGCTGGGGAAATCCAAAGACGGCAACCGCCAACGCGGCCAGCCCCGCCGCTGTGGCCGAACGCAGCCCGGCCCGCGCCGGAGTCATTGACCCGGGGCTTCCTCGCGAGCGGACCGGGTATCCACCACCACGGCGGCCTTTCCGCCCATCCGCAAGTCCGCCTGTTTGCTCCCGGGGGGAATCTTCAGCGTGATCCGCACCGGAAAACGCGAAGCCAGCTGGATAAAATCGAAAGTCGGCTCGACCTGCGAGAGAAGCCCTTCGCCCCCCGGGGCGCTGCGCGAGGAACCGGCGAGCGGACTCACGGCGAGCGCAATGCCCTCCACCGTTCCTTCCAGCGGAAGCCGCCGGTCGCTCATTAAATAAATGCGGGCAGTTTGTCCGGGAGCAATCCGCCGCAAGTCGGTTTCGCGAAAGTTGGCCAACACATACCAGACGCTCGTATCGACCAAAGTGAAAATTTGCTCTCCGACCGCAGCATAGGAACCCGGGGCGATTTGCAAGTTGGTCACCCTCCCGTCGCGCGGGGCAGTCACCCGGCAGAAGCCTACCTTGAGTTCGGCATCGCGCAGTGCGGCCTCCGCCTCTTCGATCCGCGTGTTGCGTCCATCCACCTCGCCCAACGCATTGCGTGCCCGGGCCACAGCCGCCTCGCCTTCAATGACCAAAGCCGTTGTGCTGCGCGCTTCACTCCCGGCTTTTTCGACCCGGTCGGGCGAGGCGAATTTGCCTTCGAGCAGGGGAAGGAGACGCTCGTAGTGATCGCGGGCATAAGTGGCCCGGGCCCGACGCTCTTCCAGCACGGCTTCATTTTCGGCAATGGCATCGCGGAGGGCCTGGACTTCGAGCCGGACCAACTCGAGCCTCGCCCTGGCCCGCGCCGCCTCCGCTTCATAAGGACGCGCATCCAATTCCATCAACACATCGCCTTCCCGCACCCATTGGTTGTCGACGACCGGCAGGCGAACGATCGAGCCGCCGACCTGCGGGGCAACCCCGATGACATTGGCCCGCACCTCGGCGTCTTCCGTCCTCGGAAAGGTTCGCAAATTCTCCGCCACCAAGAAGACCACCCCGACGGCCCCTAAGACGAGCAAGAGCCGGACACCCGCCGCCACGATAGACGCCTTCATCGGGCGGCAAACAACAAGAGCCAGCTGCCGCCGGTCAAAATAACAAACCACAGCGGCAGCAGCCACCCCGGCGGTTCAACCAAAGCCTGGCCGCCAAAACGGTGCGAGAGCGTCCAAAGCAAACCCACCCCCGCTCCACCGAGCAGGGCCGCCGCCAACCAGGCGGGAAAGTACGCCCCGGCGACTTCGACCAGCGGGTCGCCCGTGGAGTTGATCATTGCCAACAAATAAGAAAAGCTGCTGTTCACCAAATGCCCTGCTTTGACAGTAGCTCGCCCGATTCCCCGGCAGCAATGCGAATTCCCCGAGCCCAATGGTCGTGCCGGATTCACTGCCTCCTTGGATTCTGTTTTCTTCTGGTTGCGGCCCTCACCCACTCGACGGCGAAGGCGGCCGCCGCCCCAACGCCATCCGCCGTTTCCCAAGGGGCGAACCATTGGGACAAGGACCAAGTCTACGACCTCGGGCACCTGCTTGATCTGGCCTTGGCTCGCAACCCGCGCGTTGCGGCGGCGTGGAGTAGCGCCAAAGCGGCCGAAGCCACCTCGGCCGAAGCCCGCGCTCCCTACTGGCCGGTTCTGGTCAGCGAAGTCCTTGGCGGCAGCGACCAGTGGTATTCACCTGCCGCGACCGGACCGGACAACTTCCGCCGGGTCCAAGCCACTGCGGTCCTTGCCGTAGAGTATCTGCTGCTCGATTTCGGACGCCGTGACGCCGACGCAGCACGCACCCTCGCCCTTTTCGAAGGTGCCGGGTTACTCGCCCGGCGGCAAATGCAGGAGACGGTGTTCGCCGTTCAATCCGCTTGGTTCGCCCATGAAGCGGCGCGCTGGCAGGAAGTCGCGGCCATCTCCGCGTGGGAATCTGCCCGGGTTTTGCGGCAGACCGTGGAAAAAGAAATAAGCACCGGCCTCAAGGCGACCCCGGAACTTTTGACCGCCCGCAAAGCGGAGTGGCAGGCCCGGTTCCGGCGGGACGAAGCCGCCAACCTGGTCAAAATCACCCGCGGGGAAGTTTGCTTGGCCGCCGGCCTGCCGGCCAATGCCGCCCTGCAAACCCGGGTCGGAGCAGGCCCGCCCCCCTCCCCGGAACTCCGCCAGACCATCGGTGCTCTCATCGAAAAGTGCCTGGCCGAGCGTCCCGATTTGGCCGCGCGGGCGGCAGAAGTCCGCGCCTCCGCCGAGTCCGTGCGCCGCGCCCAGGCGGACTTCTACCCAGAGGTGCGTTTGGAAGGCAATTACACCTTCTCCACTTTTGGCTACCGGGCTGAGGATGGCCGGACCAGCGGCACCTATGCGGAAAACCTCAATGGCTACGGTGGTTTCCTTACCGCCAGCTGGGAAATCTTCGACGGAGGCGAACGTCTCAACCGCGTCCGGCGCGAAGAGGCCGAGATGGCGACGAGGGAAAACCAACTCGAAGAAAGCCAGCTGCGGGCCACCTCCGACGTCTGGACCAACTATCACGAATTTCTCACCGCGGGAACTTTGGTCGAATACACCGAGTCTTGGGTCGCGTCGGCCCGGGAAGACAATGCCGCCCTCCAAGCGGCCTTCGCCAGCGGTCTTGAAGATCTGACCACCCGCGAAGAGGTGCGCAGCCTCCTCGCCATGGCCGAATACGAATTGGCCGCCGCCCAAGCCCGCTACGCAACCAGTACCGCCGCCCTCGTCCTTGCCCTCGGCACGACCATGCCGCCACCTCGCTAGCTTGACCCACACCTCCGCGATGCAGAGGTGGCGACACCCACACTCGCCACATGACCAGTGACCGTCCTTCACTCTTCGGCCGGGATGACCTAAAGTGCGCGGGACCAGCAAAGGGAAGTGACAACGCCAGCTGGCTCGAACTTGCGGCATGTTGCCGTGTTTTACGGCACGACCCAACGACTAACCCGGTACGATGAAGCAGTCCCATACAACACCCGCCACCCGACTGCGACGCATGGCGGGAGTGCGCACTCCCCACCAAAATTTCGAAATCTGGCAGTCCGCCGTCGCCACCGAGTTTCGCGTGGCTGGCGCCGTGCATGCCTTCCATCACCGACATCGTTTTTTGACCGGCTTGGTCTGGGACATGCTCGCAGCCTCCGCCCTCCTCGGGAAAAGGGAAGAACCGCGCTCGCTGCTCATGCTTGGCCTGGCCGGCGGGACCACCTTGCGCATTTTGCGCCATCTCCTCCCCTCCTGCCGATTCACCGCGCTCGATATCGACGGGGAGATGGTCCGCCTAGCCCGCCGGCACATGGCACTCGACGCGACCGGGGTCGAAGTCATTGTTGGCGATGCCTATGCTTGGTTGCGGACGAATCACCGCACTTTTGACGTGGTCATGGATGATATTTATCTGGCCGGACGGACCGACGTCTTCCGGGCAAAGACCATGAACCGTCCGCTGTTGGCCGACCTGCGGCGGGCCATAGCCCCGGGGGGCGTGCTCGCGGTGAATCTCGTCACCGGCCCAGGTCACCGCACCATGCAATCGGCAACTCGCCGCATTCTACTCGCGTCCTTCGCCGAAGTGCGGACCGTCAAGTCACCCGCGGCCATGAACGAAGTCCTCGTTGCCGGACAGAACGTGGCCACGACTTCCCGGTTACGGCGCTGGGAGAAGCCCTTCGCAGAGGCCGCCGACCGGGCCCACTGGCACAGGTTGACGGTGCGTCGCATCCGCTCACCGGGCGAAACTTGAAGATTTGGGTCAACTGTCTAGGAACCATCGGGAAGAGCAGCCCGGTTTACCGGAGAGGCTCACACAGCATAATCGCCGTGCGCGGACCTCGCTCTGAGCAAAGCCGACCATCTAAGGCCCAATATCATCTCACACCTCGCCAGTGGAGCCGGGTTGGCAGTCATAACCGTTGGTCATCCAACGACCTCCTTGGGATCAAATCACCGCATGGGGCCTCGACACAGACAGCAAGCAACGACCTTCCGCACGCGATGAGTTCGAGATCACCGCAAGACCACACCGGTCAGCGGCGGCAAGGTCAGCAAGCGCGTACCGCCCTCATCCACACGCAGAACCGCCCCCTTCTCACTACCCGTGGAAAAAAGAATCTCCCCCTGGCCCGCGGTGAGCGGGACGGTCTGCTCCCGGTTCGAACGATTCAGAGCCACCACGCGCAGGTCATCACCTGCCCCACGGCTGTAGACAAAGACGTTCTTCTCATCCTCGGCCGCCAAAACGGAAAATTCCGGCGTCTTGAAGGCTGCATGATCCGCATGCAGCGCTATGGCCCTGCGGTAGAAACCATGCACTTCTGGGTCAAAGTTCGGATCGTCTTCCTCGCGTGCGCGTCCGAGAGGATCTGTTTTCTCGATTTCCATCCGGAGATCTGGCCAAGGCATCGGCTTGCGGCAGTCCGGGTCATCCCCGCCCCAAATGCCTGCTTCGACGCCATAGTAAAACATCGGCGCCCCGACGTAGGTGAGTTGGAACAGTGTAATCAAGCGCTGGATGGCGCGCTCTTCCTCAGCAGGCGCGCGGACCTGGTACCCGGAGTTGCTCCGGGCTGAATTACCCGGTTCGTCATAGTCGAACTTTTCCTGGTTTTTGTACCGGCCGCCAGTGTTGCGGTTGATGATCATTTGCACCAGTCGGTCGGTGTCATGCGAATCGGTCAAATTCCACAGCGCCAATTGCACATCGTCCGAAAATTGGTCACGGCGCTCGTTGAGGAGTGCTCCGAAAGCGGACGGCTTGATGCTGTTGTCGATGAGGAAGGCTTTCACCGGCATGGCAAAGGCATAGTAGTTCATGGCCGCGGAAAATCCGGTCCGTTTGAGGTAGTCCGCCGCATTGGTCCACACCTCGGGGATGGTGATGGCCTGCGGGTTGATCTCGAAAACGAGCGCATTCCACTCGCGCCAGAATTTGTCCGGCACCTCTTCCGACACATCGAGCCGCCAGCCGTCGATGCCGTCGCCCGGATCGCCGTCACCGTCCGGGTCCATCCAGCGCTTGGTCGCATGGAAAACGTATTGCTTCGGCCCGGCGTGGAGGTCGTTGCCGTCCGAGTTATTACGGAATTCGGGCAAGGTGAAAAATCCAGCCCAACCCGTGACGCGCAATTCATTCCTACGCGTCGCCGGATCGTCGAAAGATTGGAAGGTGAACCAGTCGGCGTAGGGCGACTTCTCGCCATTGATCCGGATATCGCGGAACGCGAAGAAGTCGCGCCCGGTATGGTTGAAGACGCCATCGATCACCACCTTGATCCCGTGGTCGTGCGCCTTTCTGATCAGTTCGAGGAACAACTTGTCCGCAGCCGTCCACTTCCACGTGGCGGGATCATCCGTTTCACCGCCGTGGCGGATAATCTCGAAGTCACCCTCCGGATCCGGCCCGAAATTTGGATCAATGTGATGGAATGAGTTGCCATCGTATTTGTGCTGCGAGCGCCCGTAAAAGACCGGATTGAGCTTGATCGCCGTGACCCCCAGATTCTGCAAATAGTCGAGTTTGTCGATTACACCCTGCAGGTCACCGCCGTAGCGCCGGTGGAAGACGCCATTCTCGTAAAAGCTGTCGCCGATCGCCTTTTCCCACTCGTCGCGGACGAAATAATCGCCTGTCCACGGGGTAACACGCCATCCACCCACATTCGGGAAGTGCATTTCCAGAGTCTCGCGCGTGGGGTCGTTGGAAGGATCACCATTGCGGAAACGCTCGGGGAAAATCTGATACCACACAGCCGACTTGCCCCAATCGGGGACATTATTAAGCAAGGGCTTGGCCTCCTCCGCATATGCCAGGGAAACAAAAATAACCAAAGGTAAAAAACGGGTTTGCATAGAGAAAACGGCTGCGAAATTCCAAGCAATCCCTGTCCCCCCCGCCCGAGTCAAGGCACAAACGATTGCACCCCCTCGTAGCGCCCCCTATGGTCGCGGGTGTCCAATGACTGTTCTTGCCTTCGCCGTGGCTTTTACGCTCGCTGTGTCGTTTTTCTGCTCTCTCCTTGAGGCCATGTTCCTCAGCACGACCACGGCGGAAGTCGAGGCCCTGAAGGAACGCAACCCGCGCCGCGGAAAACTCTTCGAGGATTCGAGGGATCACATGGAGGAGACTATTTCCTCCATTCTCACCTTGAATACCATCGCCAACACGCTTGGTGCGGTCATCGTTGGAGGCATTGCCACTGGTCTCTTTGGAGACGCCTCACTCGGCTTGGTCTCCGCCATGATGACCCTCGGCATTTTGGTTATTTCGGAGGTCATTCCGAAAAACCTCGGTGTCGTTTATCGCACCAACCTGCAAAAGCACGCCGCCTACCCGCTCTATTGGATGCGCCGCTTGCTCCGTCCACTGACCCACCTCTGCAACCTTATTGTCCGCGCCATCATCCGGCGCAAACCGGACGATGGTGCATCCGACCGCGAAATTGTTCTCCTCGCCGAAAAGGGCGCCCGTGAAGGCACCCTTACCGGGGGCGAGCGCGACCTCATCCATAACGCGCTGAGCCTTTCCAGCACGCGGGTTGCCGACATCCTCACCCCGCGCAATGTGGTTGTCACCCTTGAGGATAGCCAGACGGCGGCCGATGTTCTTGCCGAGCACCCCTCCATTCGGTTCAGCCGGATGCCCGTCCATTCGGGAACCCTCGACGAAATCACCGGTCTGGCCCGGCGCCGCGACATCCTTCACAGCATCGCCACCGGGCACGGAGAACGTAAAATCAAGGACCTGCAACAACCTGTCTCCTTCGTACCCGAAATGGCCACCGCAGCCAGCGCTTTGCAGACCCTCCTCGCCGCCAACCAGCAAATGGCCACCGTAGTCGACGAGTACGGTGGCTTCGTCGGTGTGGTCTCGATCGAGGACATCATCGAGCACTTGATCGGACGTGAGATTTACGAGAAAGACGATGTCGCTGTCGACATGCGCGCTCTGGCACGACGCCGGGGACGCCAACGCACCCCGGACCTGCCGGTTGCCCAGCCATGAAACACTTACTCCTTTTTCCACTCCTCATCGCCCTGGCCGCACCGCTGCGTGCGCAACTGCTCCCCCGACCATCAACTCCCGAACCCCCGCTCGTTACCGTGCAGGGGCGCGGCGAAGTGCGTGTGCCGAACACTCTTGCGTCGGTCCGACTCGGTTTCGAAACCGCGGGCCCGGACGAAGCACCCACCCGTGAAGACGTGACCAAACGGTCTCAAGCCGTCATCGACGCTCTCAAGGCCGAGGAAAAAGTCCGGCGTCTCGAAACCACCGAGGTTACCATCCGTCCGCAATTTTCGCAGGTCCAACCCGAAACCGGGAAACGTCCGCAAGCGCCCAAAATCACCGGCTACATTGCCCAAGTCACGGTCAACTACGAGTCAGCGGTGGAAGATGCAGGACGCCTCATTTCCAGCATGATGCAAGCCGGCGCGAATTCCGTAGCCGACATGTTCACCCGACCGGCTGACGAGGTCCGTCTGGCTGCCGAGAACGAAGCGCTTACGCTCGCAGCCAAAGATGCGGAAACCCAAGCCCGAACCCTCCTTGCTGCTCTCAACCTGCAGTGGTCAGGCGTCCGCACGATCGATGCCACCGGCGGACGCTTCGACCCGTCCCCTATGCCGCGCGCCGCCATGATGATGGCGGCCGAAGCCGCACCACTTCCCGAACTCGACATCCAAGGCGGGGAAACTGTTATTGCCCGCGAGGTCGTCATGCAGGTCGAGTTCCGGCCGCAATAATCTGGAGCAGCGGCCTCTTTCCGAACGTCCGGCCTACGAGCCAGGAGACACGCCGCAGGCCGTTTCTTCCGGTAAGGCCGACTGGCCTCCAGCCGACCGCACCGTTTAATTCCGGCCCCGAGCTTCCAGTTTCCGTCCTCAATCACCGCCCAAAAACCCACCCCGCCAAAGTCAGCACGACCACCGGAATCAACACCGCAAAAAGCAAATTGATCAAAATGCCCACCCTCGCCATGCGAGGCAACGGCACCAACCCGCTCGCGAAGACAATCGCATTCGGAGGCGTACCTACTGGCAGCATAAAAGCGCAACTCGCCGCCATGACCGCCGGCAGCACAAGCAACAACGGATCCTCGCCCATTCCGACCGCCACTGAAGCCACCACCGGCAAAAACGTCGCGGTTGTCGCGATGTTGCTTGTCAGTTCGGTCAAAAACAAAATCGCCACCGTCACGAGCACGATTACCAGCATGATGGGCAACCCTTGCCATGCGACGGTCAGTGTCCCCAACCACGCCGCCAACCCCGTCTTGTCCACCATCTCAGCCATACTCAAACCACCGCCCAGCAAAATGAGCACGCCATAAGGCAGATCACGCAGATCCCGCCCCGACAAAACAAACTCCCCGAGCCGCCAGTTCACCGGTATCAAAAACAGCACGACAGCTGCCGCCATGGCGATTCCCGCGTCGGACACCCCCGGCAGCCACGGCCTGAGCAAAGGCTGGGCCATCCACAGAACCGCAGTGGAGCAAAACACCACGGCCACCAAAATCTCGCCGCGCGACCAGCTACCCAGTTTTGCCAACTCCCCAAGCACCTCCTCACGCAAGCCGGCTACCTCCATCTTCCGATCCGTCAGACAGACGCGCGCGAGGATCGCGTGGGTCAGAAAAATCCCAACCACCACCAACGGCACCCCGACCAACATCCACTGACCGAACCCGATCTGCAGACCGTAGGTCTCGCGCAAAAATCCCGCCATAAAGGCATTTGGTGCCGTCCCGATCAATGTCCCGATTCCCCCGATACTCGCCGCATAGGCCACCCCGAGCATGAGCGCCAAGCCCACTCCCTCATACCCCTTTTCATCGTCACCCATGCGCGCGCGAAACAAGGCCGCGACCGAAATCGCCATGGGCAACATCATTACGGTCGTCGCGCTGTTGTTGATCCACATGCTGACAAAAGCCGTTGCCACCATGAACCCGGCCAACACCCGGCTGACCCGCGATCCAGTCTGCCCTACGATCCAAAACGCCACCCGCTCATGCAATCGCCAGCGCTGCAAACCCAGAGCAAGCACAAAGCCGCCGAGAAAAAGATAAATCACCGGATTGGCAAACGGAGCCGCCGCATCCTTGAGCGGCGCCACATCAAGCAGCGGAAACAAAACGAGCGGCAGCAACGCCGTCACTGGAATCGGAATCGCCTCCGTCATCCAAAGAAGCGCCATCACCCCGACCACCCCCGCCGTGCGCCATCCCGCCACACTCAGCCCCTCTGGTGGCTCCCCCAGCAGCACAGCCAATAAAAACAAAGGCGCCACCAGTAACCCGACACGCCCCGCCCCGCTGATCCCTCCTTCTCGCATCACCACACCCTACCAAACCCCACGCCCCAAGCCAAACCCTGTAGCACCCGCCAGCCTGTCCCCCGCGTGCAGATCCCCGGGGACGGCCATTGCCCCCGTTAGGATCGGTTGCCGTGGCGACCCAACGAACCCCATCACTCAGCTTTCAAGTTTCCGCTTTCCGTCTTCCGGTCTTATAAGAACCACCGATGTCCGTTCCGAAGCTCACCCCCATGATGCGCCAATACCAGGACATCCGCCGCGAGCTCCCCCCCAACACCCTCCTCTTCTTCCGCCTCGGAGACTTTTACGAAATGTTTTTCGACGACGCCCGCGAAGCGTCCGCCCTCCTCAACGTCGCCCTGACCAAGCGCGGCGACATTCCCATGTGTGGGGTCCCCTACCACAGCGCCCGCGCCTACGTGGCAAAATTGGTCGAGGCCGGCAAACGCGTCGCCATCTGCGACCAAGTCGGAGAGGTCACTCCCGGCAAACTCGTCCGTCGCGAAATCGCCCGCATCCTCAGCGCAGGCACTCTCGATGACTTCGGACTGGAAGAAAACCGCCACAACTACCTTGCCGCTTTTTGCCCGGACAAAAAATCTTCCGGCCTCGCTTGGCTCGACCTCAGCACCGGCGAATTCCGCCTCGCCGAAATCGATTCCCCCACCCAACTCGCCGACCAACTGGCCCGCCTCCAACCGAGTGAACTCCTCGTCCCCGACCATCTCGACACCATCCCGGAATTCCCGCTGCCCCCCACGCCGCACGACGCCTTTGCCTTCGACCTCAGCCAAGCGACCGACCTCCTCCGCGACCACTTCCGCGTGCAATCCCTCGACGGCTTAGGCTGCACCGGCCTCCCCCACGGCATCCGCGCCGCCGGCGCTCTCCTCCACTACATCACCCGGAGCCTCCGCCGCGACGCACAACACCTCGCGCCCCCCAAACCCTGGCACGCCTCATCCTACCTCCTTCTCGATGCCGTGACCCAAACCAACCTGGAACTCGTCGAGTCCCGCAATCCCGAAGGCACCAGTCTCCGCGGTGCCATCGACCGCACCCTCACTCCGATGGGCGCGCGCCTCCTCCGCGAATGGATTCTCCAGCCGCTCCGCGATCTCGCCGCCATCACCCACCGCCAAGACCTGGTCGCCGCTTTCCATGATGACCCTGCGCGCCTCGCCGCGGTGCGCGACATCCTCCGCGACATCCGCGACATGGAACGCGCCGTCTCACGCCTCAGCCTCGCCTCCGGCAACGCCCGCGATCTCGTCGCCTTAAAAACCTCCGTTGCCCTTCTCCCCTCTCTCCGCGCCGCCCTCGCCGAAAACGACACCTCCCCGCTCCTCGCCCTCGCCGCCGACCTCCGCACCTTCGACCCGCTCGTCACCCTTCTCGAATCCGCCGTCATCGACGAACCGCCGCCGACCATCCGGGAAGGCGGCATGATCCGCACTGGATACAACGCGGACCTCGACGAACTCCGCCGCGCCGGCACCGAAGGACGCCGCTGGATCGCCGAACTGCAGGACCGCGAAATCGAACGTACCGGCATCAAGTCCCTCAAGATTCGCTACAATTCCGTCTTCGGCTACTACCTCGAAGTGACCAAATCCAACCTCGCTTCCGTCCCAGGTGACTACACGCGAAAGCAAACCACGGCCAACTCGGAGCGCTTTATCACCCCCGAACTGAAAGAAATGGAAGGCCGTATCCTCGGCGGCGACGAACGCGGCCGCGCCCTCGAATCCGAAATCTTCGGCCAACTTCGCACCGCCGTTCTCGCCGAATTGGCCTCCCTCCAGCATGCCGCCGGCAGTGTCGCCCAGATCGACACCCTCGCCGGCCTGGCCGAAACCGCCCGCACCTTCCGCTACATCCGGCCGAAACTCGCCGCCGGCGGCGCCATCAACATCACCGACGGACGCCACCCTGTCCTCGACCAGACTATGCCCGCCGGGCGCTTCGTGCCCAACGACACCGCGCTCGACACCGACGCCTCCCGCCTCGTCATTCTCACCGGGCCCAACATGGCCGGCAAAAGCACCTACATCCGCCAAGTCGCCCTCCTTGTCCTCCTCGCCCAGACCGGCAGCTTCATTCCCGCGGCTGAAGCCGAGATCGGACTGGTCGACCGCATTTTCACCCGTGTCGGCGCGAGCGACGACCTCGCGCGCGGACAGTCCACCTTCATGGTCGAGATGAACGAGACCGCCGCCATCCTCAACAACGCGACCGACCGCAGTCTCGTCATCCTCGACGAAATCGGCCGCGGCACCTCGACCTTCGACGGGCTCTCCATCGCCTGGAGCGTGGCCGAACACCTCCACGACGTCACCGCCTGCCGCACCCTCTTCGCCACCCATTACCACGAACTCACCGACCTCGCCCGCACCCGCCTCGGTGTGACCAACTGCAACATCGCGGTCCGCGAATGGAACGACGACATTATCTTCCTCCGCAAAATCATCCCCGGCCCCGCCGACCAAAGCTACGGCATCCAAGTCGCGCGGCTGGCCGGCCTCCCCGGGCCCATCCTCAAGCGCGCGCGGGAAATCCTGACTAACCTCGAAAACTCCGAACTCACCGCCGAGGGCAAACCGGCGTTAGCCGAAAAACGCCCGCGCTCCCACAAACTCCGCGCCTTCACCGACCAACTCGACCTCTTCGAGTCGTAGCTTCGTAAACATCCGTAGCAGCGGTCAGCCGAGGCTTTGCGAGACGGGTCGCCGCAGCAACCAACTGATCTGACCGCCGGAACCTATCCCTCCAAGCCAGCGCAAAACTCGCGAAAAGCCCTCTCCTCCTCCGTCGTCGCCACTCCCGCCACGATGTGACCGGCCAAACTCCGGACCACAACGGCCCGCTCCTCCGGCAAATCAAGTTTCTTGATCACCAACCTGACAATCGAAGCAAAAGTGTTCCCGTTGTAGAAACAGAAAGGCGCCATGCGGTGGCAACGACGGCAAAGGTCAACTGCTTACTCCAAGCTCATCGCTGCGGTGTGCTGCGAATCCCACAAAGCTTTGGTCGCGTCATGTCCATCGGACGTCGGTTTGTGCAGGGCGCTCTTCGCCTCGCAAAGCACCATGTTTTGCGCCGTGACAATCTCCCAATCAAACAAAGCCAGCCATGGCCTCACAACCTTCATACTCAGCCCCGCTTGGCACGCTTCGCACTTTTGATTTTCTGCAACTCCGCAACTCCCGTGGCCTTCAAGTGGCCTTTCCCCGTTCGAGCATAAATGGGCTCCGCACTAAACTGATGCTGAATAGCCAAACCCTCTTCCATCAACTCGATAAACAAGGGATTCTTCAACAGCTCCGGATCAATCGCCGACTTCATACTGGGACAATACCACCGCCATCACTCCCAAGCAAAGCCCCTTCCTCCTCCCTCCGCGCCCTCCGAGGTTCCCCCCCCAATCCACCCGCGATTGACACCCCTCTCACTCCTCAAGGAAACTCCCCGCATGTCCATCCTGCATTTCCAAAAGATGAACGGCGCCGGCAATGACTTCGTCCTGCTCGACAACCGCGACGGCTCACTCTCCCTCACCGACGCCCAAATCGCCCGCCTCTGCGACCGCCACCGCGGCGTCGGCGCCGACGGACTCCTCCTCGTTGAGAAGCCCGAAGCCCAAGCCGACTTTCGCATGCGTTACTACAACGCCGACGGCCGGGAAGCCGAAATGTGTGGCAACGGAGCCCGCTGCTTCGCCCGATTCGTTAACCAACTCGCGCCCACCAACAACGGCACCGTCACCTTCGAAACTCCCGCCGGCCTCATCTCCGCCACCCTGCGCGGCGACCAAGTCTCCCTCGGCATGAGCCAACCCGGCCCCTTCGCCGATGGCGTGGAACTCGACGCCGCCGGAAAATCACTCACCGTCTACTCGATCAACACCGGCGTCCCGCACGCCGTGGTCCTCGTCGACGACCTCGACGGCACCGACGTCCATCCGGTCGGCGCCGCCCTCCGCCATCACCACCACTTCCAACCCCGCGGGACCAACGTCAATTTTGTCCGCCAACTCGGACCCCAAGACCTCGCCATCCGTACCTACGAACGCGGCGTCGAAGCCGAAACCCTCGCCTGCGGCACCGGCGTTGTCGCCGCCGCCCTCACCATCGCCAGCCTCACCGGCGCCGAGTCCCCCATCCGCGTGCTGGTCAAAGGCGGCGACACCCTGAGCGTTGATTTCCTCCGCGCAAAAGACGGCTTCTCCCACGTCATCCTCACCGGCCCTGCCGATTTCGTCTTTGCCGGCGACATCACAGTCT
>Ga0247833_1004981_pt1 | contig 15803 bp, 18 predicted proteins | sample LaCruzMarch2015__7_FD_187117 | JGI IMG/M metagenome (GOLD analysis project Ga0247833, IMG submission 187117) | Freshwater microbial communities from meromictic Lake La Cruz, Castile-La Mancha, Spain - LaCruzMarch2015_8m | ecosystem: Environmental > Aquatic > Freshwater > Lake | place: Spain...
AATTGCGAGAGAATTTCGATTTCGGTCGGGTGTACGCCGTGTGCTGCAGCAAGACGACTCACAGTTTCGGTGATACCGAACTCCCAATCAATGAGTGTGCCGTAGCAATCAAAACTCAGCAGGCGAGCATCGGAAAGTTGCATGACTACTTCGTCAGTTACGCAGTCGGGCTTTTCCGGCAGTTGGCACATACCCCAATTGCATCCAACCGGTGACCAGTAACCACGAATCGGGCAGACTTGGCCGCACTTTGCAAGACGCGTTCGAGTTCGCGTTCAGTGGAGGGGCCCACTTCAAAGTCGTCGATTGATCCGCATTTGTCACAAATCAGATGGTGATGGTGGCCGATGAGGTCTTCATTAAGTTCGTAACGGGCGTGGTCGTCGCTGCCGGCAACTTTGTGAATGATGCCGACGGCTTCAAGGTCGGCCAGATTTCGGTAGGTCGAGCTTTGGGTTAAACGTGCGCGATTCTTCAATAATTCGGGCACGCTGGCAGGGCGCCCGTGCTTCAGTAGGAGCTCCACTAATTGGCGGCGGCCTGCCGTATACACGAGTGCAGACTCACGCAGACGCGCGGATATCTGGCTGTGGATGTTTTCTGAGCGATTTACCACGGAGACGAGCGTACTTAGGTCGCATCTCACGGGGCGCAGTCACCTAGTGTTCGGACTTATGACACCAGCCCCGACCACAACTCGGGTGCTGGTCACTGGGGCCACTGGGTATGTGGGTGGGCGACTTGCGCCGCTGTTGGTAGAAGAAGGTTTTGCTGTGCGCGTGCTCGTGCGCTCGGCTGCGAAGGTGGCAAACACGCCCTGGATTGACCAGGTGGAAGTAGTCGAAGGTGACGCCATGAGTGCTGCTTCGCTCGATCAAGCGCTTGCCGGTGTAGATGTGGCGTTTTACCTGCTGCACTCCATTAGTACGGGAGCAAAATTTGACGACCTCGAGTCGGCCATGGCCCGCACGTTTGCCGAGGCAGCGTCGCGAATGGGTGTGAAGCGCGTCGTGTATTTGGGCGGTATCGCCAACGACGAAAACCTGAGCAAGCATCTGGAGTCGCGCCGATCGGTGGGCAAGATGTTGGCTGGCACCGGTGTGCCAGTTATCGAATTGCGGGCTGGGGTGATCATCGGGTCGGGCTCGGCGTCGTTTGAGATGCTGCGTTATCTCACCGAACACTTGCCCGCGATGGTGACCCCCAAGTGGGTGGATAACCCGACGCAGCCAATTGCGATTGTCAACATTCTGCACTTCTTGGTTGCTGCAGCACGCGCCCCGCAGGATGTGCAAGGTGTATTCGACGTCGGCGGTGCAGAAACTATTACCTATCGCAACATGATGGCGCGCTACGCAAAAGCGGCAGGGTTGCGACGGCGGATCATCGTGCGTGTGCCGTTGCTTTCACCGCGAGTCTCGAGCATGTGGGTTGGTCTTGTTACCCCAGTGCCAGCGTCGATTGCGCGACCACTCATTGATTCGCTCATCAACAAGGTGGTGGTTGACCCCGCCAAGTCGGTGTTGAACGCATTACCTCCACCACCGGGCGGACTGCTCAGTTTTGATCAAGCCGTGAAGCGCGCGATCGAACGAACCAATGCACCAACTCGCTGGACGGATGCCTCACGCCCGTGGGCAGCGTGGGACGTGGCAGTCACCGACCCTGCGTGGACGGGTGGGACATTGTTCGTCGACGAGCGCGAGCGAACAACACGGGCGTCAAAAGCCGAGGTGTGGAAGGTGTTGTCATCGTTGGGCGGTTCAACAGGCTGGTATGGCTTTGAATGGTTGTGGCGATTGCGCGGGCGCATCGACTCGGTGTTTGGTGGCGTTGGTATGCGCACTGGCCGACGCGATCAACACGTGTTACGGGTGGGTGACGCACTGGATTTTTGGCGTATCGCCGATGTGAAAGAGGGCGAAACGTTGCTGTTGTGTGCCGAAATGCGATTGCCAGGCCAAGCATGGCTCGAGTTTCGATTAAGCACAAAAGAAGATGGCACCCACGTGGTGCAGCGCGCAATATTTCGCCCGCGTGGTCTGGCAGGCCGCCTGTATTGGTGGGTGCTCATCCCGTTTCACGCAATTATTTTCCCGGGGATGTTACGAAACGCTCTCGCGCAGGCCGAAAAGTCATAGCGTGTAACTATGTCGTTGCATCTAAAGCCAGGAACCGCATTCGTCGATTATCACGCTCGTGCCCGTGCGGTGGCACCCGAGGCTTTTGACGCTTCGTCGTTGCGCAACTTGATTGGTGGCGAATGGGTGAGTGGCGGCACCACTCGACCGCACGTGGTACCAGTGGATGGTTCGCAGATTATTGGGGCACCAATTATTTCTTCTGATGAAGCCCATCGGGCGATGGCGTTGGCAGTGAAACAGAACGCCGAGTGGTCAAAGACACCGCTTGATGAGCGAATGCGCCGAGTGACCAAGGCAGTGGCACTGCTGCGCGAACAGCGAGAAGTCATTGCCGGCCTTTTGATGTGGGAAATCGGCAAGCCATGGAAGCTTGCCTGTGATGACATTGATCGCTGCCTGGACGGTGTGGAGTGGTACCTCACCCAAATTGAGCGTCAGCTCAAAGATCGCGTTCCGCTCGGTGGGCCGGTATCCAACATTGCGTCCTGGAACTATCCACTCAGTGTGTTGGTGCACGCCGAATTGGTGCAACTTTTGGCGGGCAACGCCGTGGTGGCAAAGACCCCAACTCAAGGCGGCTTCCATGCACTCACGCTGGCGCATGTAATGATGGCGCGCGCGGGTTTGCCCGCCACGTTGGTGTCGGGCAGTGGGGCAGAACTCAGCGAAGCACTCATCAGCACCCCAGAATTGGGTGCATTGGTGTTTGTCGGGGGCCGCACGAATGGCCGCAAAGTTGCAACGCGCTTGGCCGACTTGCGCAAACGACATGTGTTGGAACAAGAAGGTTTAAACGCGTGGGGTGTGTGGAACTATTCGCAGTGGAATGACTTGGCTGGACACCTGAAGAAAGGTTTTGCCTACGCCAAACAACGTTGTACTGCGTATCCGCGTTACGTGGTGCAGCGACGACTGTTGCCTGAGTTTCTTGAAATGTATTACCCCGTGGTGGCGTCGCTCAAGTTCGGGCACCCTTGCGCAGTAGAAAACGACACCGATGCTCTGCCCGACTTGGATTTTGGTCCGGTCATTCAGCGGTCTAAAGCCGAGACCTTGGCTGCGCAGTTTGAAGAGGCCATCACCACCGGTGGCATCCCGCTGTTGCACGCAGCCCTCAGCAAAGGGCGTTTCATTGAGGGCCAAGACACTTCGGCGTACGCAGCCCCATCGTGTGTGCTTGAACCACCGTCGGCTTGGTCGCTGCACCATGCCGAGCCGTTCGGGCCGATTGATTCGATTGTGGTGGTCGATACTGAAGCCGAATTTTTAAGCGCGATGAATGTTTCAAATGGATCACTTGTTGCCTCGGTGGCAACTGACGACATGAACTTTGCCGAACGAGTTGCCGACGAGATTCAGTCATTCAAAGTGGGCATCAACAAACCACGTTCACGTGGTGACCGCGAAGAAGTATTTGGCGGGCGAGGTGGTTCGTGGAAGGGTGCATTCGTCGGCGGTGACTTGCTGGTGGATTCGGTAACTAACGGGGACCGCCCGTTGTACGGCAACTTTCCAGACGGGTCGCGCTACCCGAAAACCTGACAGACTTTGGGCATGGCACAACTCGCGGGTGAATACATCCCCAGCACCATGCAATGGGTGCGCGATCAAGTCGAGCAATATGAACGAACAGGTGGCCGCGAAGGCGGCACGCTGCGTGAAACAGGGATTCCTGTCATCATCGTGTCGATGCGTGGTGTTGCGTCGGGGAGTGTGCGCAAAATTGCTCTGATGCGCGTCAAACACGACGGTGAGTACGCATTGGTGGCGTCGTATGGTGGCGCACCGAAGCATCCGGCGTGGTATTACAACTTGGTTGCTCATCCAACCGAGGTAACAGTGCAAGATGGCCCCGAGCCATTTCTTGTGCACGTGCGGCTGGTGGAGGGTGAAGAATACGACACCTGGTGGGCGCGCAGTGTTGCGGTGTTTGCGCCATATGCCCAGTACAAAGAAAAGACATCTCGTCGGATACCGCTCTTTGTTGCATCGAGGCCCCAAGCGTGAACCTGATTGTTCGCTGGGCGGTTCTCACCGTCGCAGTGTGGTTGGCCGACGTGGTCGTCGGTGGCATCGCGATTGCCGACGGACTGTGGAGTCACCTCTGGGTCGCTGCTCTATTCGGTTTGGCCAACGCCGTACTCGGAAACCTCATTCGCCTCGTGGCGTTTCCGGCCCTGATTTTGACGCTCGGATTATTTGGCATCGTGGTCAACGCATGGATGCTGATGTTGGTCGGCGATGTGAGTAGTGCCCTTGACGTGCGTGGCTTTTGGTCAGCATTTGGTGCTGGTGCGATTATCAGCGTGGTGTCGACAGTGCTTGGGCGGGCGCGTCGCAAGAGCGATTAGATACACCTCGACCGTCATCTAGCCTCAGCACATCATGGGAGAAATCAAGCGTCACCCCGAGCGGGGTAGTAGCGAAAGCGAAAAAGTGCGCAAGATTCTTGCCGATGGTTTGGTTGCGCACGTTGGCATCATTGACGCACAGGGTGCACCAGTAGTGATTCCCATGGCGTATGCGCTGGATGGCGACAGTATTTTGATCCACGGTTCAGTTGCAAGCCGCTTGATGCGAACCGGTGGCCCTATTTGTGTGACGGTCACGTTGTTGGATGGGTTGGTGGTTGCCCGATCACTATTTAATTCGTCAATGAACTATCGCAGTGTGGTCGTCACCGGTGTGCCGGTGTCGTTGGATGGAGACGAACGCGATCGTGCGCTCACCGTGCTCAGCAACTTTTTGTTGCCGGGGCGAGTCGGCAATGCCCGCGAGCCAAGCCGCCCAGAAACTCGCCAGACCACCGTGTGGAGACTCTCGCTGGAAAATGCTTCGGCAAAAATTCGCACTGGCCCGCCAGTTGAAGACCCAGCCAGCGATTACGACCTGCCGTATTGGGGTGGGGTCGTGCCCGTCAAGACTGTGTTTGGCGAACCCGAATCAGACGGCGCAGGTGTTGCGATGCCAACACCCGACCACATTCGCCGAAGCTGAATTACTGCGAAAGTGCTTCGATGTAGTCGGTTAGCCTCATCATATGATTGAAGGTCTTCAGTCGCGGTATCTCAACGAGGATGACCTGAGGCATCTGGGTATCAAGAACGTTGGGCAAAACGTTTTGGTTTCTGAGCATGCGACAGTTGTCGGAATTGCAAATGTCAGTCTTGGTAGCAATATCAGAATTGATAGCCACGTCGTGATCCTAAGTCGGCGCGGACCTTTGTTCATAGGGGACAACGTGCATATCGAACCCGCGAGTTCTATCGTGGCACATAATGGTGTCACTATTGGTAGTTACTGCACCATATCTCACGGCGTTCGTCTGTTTACTTCATCTGCTGATTACTCGGGTGCCTCTTTCACAAATGTCTTTCCAGACGGTAGCCATCAAAAACCCAAAGAAGGATCAATAGAAATTCAAGACCACGTGATCATTGGAGGCAACAGCGTTGTTATGCCAGGCGTCGTGGTGGGGGAAGGTGCTGCAGTCGGTGCCTTGTCGTTTGTGCGGTCCTCGCTTGAGCAGTGGGGGATTTACGCAGGAAACCCAATTCGGAGACTTGGTGATCGCAGCACCGAAATCAGAGAAATCGCAAAGACAATAGCGACGCGTGAAATTTAGGCCATTCCCCGCAAACTTGAGACAAGGTCATCTGTGAACTGGTCAAGTTGTGAGGAAGTGATTCCGGGGTGGGTGTACAACTCAAGGACGCGCCCGTAACAGTATTTGTAGGCGACCGGTAGTTCCAATTCCTTGTACTGCACTCCGCGCATTGAGCCGGTATACGACGGATGCTCCCAGGGGAGTCCGCGGGCTGGGGGTATCTCTGGGTTGAAGTGTGGATGGCGGTTCAGGGGTGGGAAGACTCTGCGAATTGGATAGCCGCGCTGCTCGAGCTGGGCGAGTAGTTCTGCGGAAGCTACGTCCGAGATGTCCAATTCAATCCCGACCGCGTAATAGACGCCCACCTCGTGTGATCTGGGATGGCGAATTTTTACAAGTGGGTGATTTTTGAAGATATTGGAAAGATAATGGGCGGCCCATGCACGCTCCTTGTTATGGGGACCTAATTTTCTCAAGCCGATTTGACCCAGAACACCAGCGAACTCGGTCATTCGATAGTTGTAACTCAATTCGTCATCGCCGAATGACCGAAGCCTCCAAAGCTTGTCGGCTAGTGAGTCGTCGTCGGTGCAAATGACCCCACCGTCTCCAGTGCTAATTGTCTTACGCTGCTGAAGACTGAATACACCCATCGTGCCAAAAGTTCCGATCATTTTTCCTTTTACTGAAGCACCAGGAGCATGCGACGCATCCTCAACAACTGGAATATTGTGAGCCGCTGCCACCTCGCATATTTCTTCAATCCGCGCGGGATAACCAAGGATGTGTACTGGAATAATTGCCTTTGTAAATGGTGTGATTGCTTGTTCTACAGAACTTGGGTCAAGTCCGAGGCTGTCAGGCTCAATATCTGCGAAAACTGGAACAGCGTTCTGCATGAGAACGCACGATGAAGAAGATATCCATGAGCATGGCGTAACGATTACCTCATCACCCTCTCCGATATCTAAAGCAGCTAGTGCGAGGTGAAGGCCCTGCGTGGCGTTACCAATGCCAATCGCTCTTTTTGAACCCAAAAACTGCGCAAAGTCCTGTTCGAACTGTTTCACCTCTGCTGCAGCAAAAAGTTGTTGTGACCGAATCACCTTCTCGACTGCTGCTGCTTCTTCGTCGCCGAATTGGGGCCAACTCGGCCAGTCGGACCTGGATACTGGATGCGTCATTGCGACATTATTACTGCGAAAGTGCTTCGATGTAGTCGACGATGTCAGAAATTTGTTCATCGGTGAGATTGTTGTACGGCATCACCACTGAATAGCCAACTCGAAGTTTCTTGTCGGGATATTTGATGGATTCAACGAGATAATCACGATCCACTACACCTGACGAGCCACCTTTAAATGCCACTGACTGCCCGATGATGCCTTGCCAAGTGGGGCCAGTGCCACCGCCAAAATCTGCACCATGACATGACGCGCAACCTGATTGCTGAGAAGTCTTCAAACCGCGTTCAGCCGAGGGAGTCAAGTTGACGGCCAGTGGCTGAGCAGAAGTGCAACCGACTATGGCCAGTGCACCTATTAGCACCAGAATTTTTCGCATGAGTGTCAGACTACCGAGGCGGGCGCCTGACTGAACTACATTTCACGCTGTGACGTGGTCAACAGAAGACGGCGGCCCACGTCGGCTGCAGTGGGTTGACGGTGCACGCCTAGCCATTGCGGCGGGCGAGACGCTGCAGGTCACCAGCCGGTCAATGATGGTGGTCACCATGATGGTGGTTGCGTCATCTGACGAGATTTTTGTGTTGTGTCATACCGGTGGCGATGACGCTGTGTCGTGGGTGGAACGTGTAGACCCTGAAACCCTTGAAACACTCGCCACCAGCGAACAGTTGGCTGGCGGGCCGGCCTGGCCAGGGGGAATTGCGGTGCACCCCAACGGGGATATGTATGTGGTGTTCGGTAACCACGCACACCGATTGAATCGCAGCTTGCAGGTTGTGGCTTCACGTGAGTTGCCACGTGTGAGGCCCTACAACAGTTTTGTTTTACTGCCCGATGGGCACTTAGTCACCAAAGATTTTGGTGGTTCGCGACCAGGCAACGAGATGGAGGAACCCTTTGCGCCAACGCAACTCGTTGTGCTCGAGCCGACTGGGCTGAACATCGTTGCCACACTCGATCTTCCCGAGGCTTCGATTGCCCGACTGTCGGCCAACGAAAACGACGTCTACATCGTCGGCACTTCGTCGCTGTGGCGAGTGCGCTGGGATGGTGTGTCACTTGTGCGGGACGAGTTTTGCGCTCGGTATCGCTTATTTGACGGCCAAACATTCGGCTGGGATGTGGTGATTGCAGATACCGATGCGTGGTTTTTAGACAATGGCGAGTCGACCCATAAGTTTGCTGGCACCTTGCGCGGTGTGGGCACTGCAACAGCACCGTTGCATCTTGTGCGTGTGAATCTGGCAAGCGGTCGAGTGTCTCTTCACGAAATTTGTGGGCTGGCTGGTGGCGTCGTTGCGAATCCACCTCTCGTTGACGAGCAACGCAACATGGTCATCGGCTTTGACAGTGGCAACGGCGTGTTGGCGGGGTTCTCGTACGACGAGACGAAAGTGCGCAAGGTGTGGTCGGTAGAGCAAAACCACGGATCCCACATGTTGTTGTACCCCGAGTCGGGCGAGTTTGTGAGTGCTCATTACGACCAAGAGCGTGGGGTCGAGCAAGTGGTGGTGCGTGATATCTCGACAGGCCGAGAGATTGCCCGTGCCGACACGGGGTCGCCGATTCAATCGGTGGTGTTTCCGGCCTGTGGAACCCGCCGTGATTTTTACTGGTGCAGCATGTTGTCACTCAATCGCGTGACCGTTGTATAACTGCTGCGCGATGGTCGCCTGACGATTGCCCGTTGAAGGGTGTCTACGAAGTCATACCCCGTAAGCCGACAAGATGGCGCGCGTATTCAATTTCGCCCATGTGCCGCAAAGCGTGTTGGTAGATCCAACATTCGAGCCCGTCAAGCACCGTGATGCCGACTTCACCACCAACACGTGCCGAGAAGGTGGTTGCAATTTGTGGTGGGTATGGCTTGGCGAAGATGACGCGCGACAAGTCGGCAGGTGAAAGTTCAACCAGCCACGACTCGACCCGAGTGAACACCTGCGACATGTAGTCGGTGAATGCTGCATAGTCACCGATTTGTTGGTGCACCATTTCTTCGACGGTTCGGTGTTTGCCGTGGTCAGCGATTGCAGGGTTGACACGGGCAGCCCACTCATCGTTCCAGAGTGGTGGCTTGCCGTTGAGCAACATGAGCGACCCATCAATCATGTTCACGATGTGGAACAGGCTGAATGCAATTGGCAGCACATCGTCACGCTCTTTGTAGTTGATATGTCGAAGTTCCATGGTGGATACGGCGTCTTCGTAGAGCGAAAAAATAGCCCGCATCCGCCGCCGCAGGGAGTCGAGCACTAAATCCGACATGGCGCGAGCGTACACCGACGCAGTGGTTATTGATGTTCTGGAAGAATGACCGATCGACCCTCGGCCGTGGTGGTCACCTGAATTTTTTGGTGATACACATCGCTGAGTAGCGCCGGTGTGAGCACAGATTGGGGGTCGCCGCTGGCCACGCAACGCCCTTCATGAATCACCACGACGCGTGTTGCAAAACGCATGGCAACGTTTAGATCGTGGAGCACGGCCACAACACCGCGACCCTCATCGACCAGTGAGCGGGCAATGGCCAGGAATCGCTCTTGCTGACCAATGTCAAAGCCGGCCGTTGGTTCGTCTAACAGCAACAGGGGGGTGTCTTGGGCCAGCACACGTGCCATAGAAACCCGCGCCTGCTCGCCGACGGAGAGTGTCTGATAAACGCGCTTCTGTAGAGCCGTCACGTCGAGCCGTTGCATGGCGGCGTCGATACGCATGTTGTCGTTGGTGTCGCACCATGGGCTCCTACCCATCGCAACAATTTCGCGAACAGTGAACGGGAATGAGATCGATATTTGTTGCGGCAACACGGCCCGCACTCGCGCCAGATCATTTGGGGCAAGTTTGTCGATGATGCTGCCGTTCAGAGTCACCGAGCCAGACGTAAGTGGAAAGTCGCCAGCGACAGCACCAAGCAACGTTGACTTTCCAGCCCCGTTGGGGCCCAGTACGGCAACAAGTTCGCCAGCGCCGACCTCGAGCGAGACATCATTCAAGAGCGTGGTTGACCCGCGCACCACAACGAGGTTTTTGGCTACGAGTGCAGCGGTCATGCCCAGCCCCCTTGGCTGCGGCGAGTGCTACGCAAGAGGAGCAAAAAGAACGGCGCACCAATTAATGCAGTCACCACGCCGAGCGGGAGTTCGGCTGGCGACAACATGGTGCGTGCGGCGAGGTCGGCAAGCAGCGTGACGGTGGCCCCAAGGAGAGCCGAGGTCCACAACAAATGTCGGTGACGTGGGCCAAGCACGATGCGCATGATGTGCGGCACGAGTAAACCCACGAATGCAATGATGCCAGTTGCAGCAACCGCACTTGAAGCAAGCAGGCCCACCACGGCGATGGCTTGCAGTCGCACAGGTTCAACTCGTACTCCGAGATGCGAAGCAGGGCGGTCACCTAACGCAAGGATGTCGAGCACTCGAGAAAACTTGGTGCTGATCAGAATCCCAAGCAGGGCCAGCGGGGCGACGACACCGACGGCATTCCAAGTAGCCAGCCCCAGAGTGCCAAGACTCCAAAAAGTCACCGAGCGCAGCTCATCGTCATCGGCGACAAAGATGCCGAAACCGATGATGGCTCCGGCAAAAGCGTTGATGGCAATTCCGGTCAAGATCATGGTGACTACTTCTGTTTTGCCATCCGACCGTGAGAGTAAATAGACGAGCGCTGTCGACAATGTTCCACCAATAAATGCTGCAAGCTGCACCCCGAGTGGAAATGCGTTGAGCCCGACGATGATTGCAATCACAGCACCAACGGCCGCGCCTGCCGACACGCCAACGGTCGCCGGCTCGGCCAGCGGGTTGCGAAACACGCCCTGCATAATCACACCGGCGACGGCGAGACTCGAGCCCACGAGCATCGCGAGCACCACCCGCGGTAACCGCACCTGCCAAAACACGTTGTGGGCAACGGCGTCAAGTGCGTCGCCATTCGGGCCGGTGCCGATGATGCGCAGTAGATCAGGCAAGGCAATACGAAATGCTCCGAACGCGAGCGAAAGAAGCGTGGTGGCGAGCAACAGCGCTAATAGGAATATTCCGACAGCAAAGATGCTGGTGCGTCGCGCAATGGTCATGTGTCGCTGCTGTACATGTCGAGAAGTTCTGCCAGTCGTGTAATGAGCGCCCCGGTACGCGGACCAAATGAGAGTAGTAGGTCGTCGTCAACCGCAATAACGGCACGTGACTTGGCAGCACGAGTGCTCGAGATGCCGGGCAATGCCAAGAGCCCGTCGATGCCACCCACTGAATCCAGCCCACGTGTCATGACCAACAAGACATCTGGGTCGACCTGCACGATCGCCTCGGCAGTGAGTGGAGTGAAAGCAGGCAAACCGTTGGCTGCGCCAATGTCAATGGCGCCGGCAGCAGCAAGCAACTCGTCGGCACCTGAGCCAGAACCGCCGAGCAGATATACCGACGCAGAACCGCGCACGTACAAAAATGCCACGCGAGGCACTGATGTATATGCAGCAACATCTTGTAGCGCTTGGCTGACTGCTTGTTCACTCACTTCGATGAGCGCTTGGCCGGCACTTGGCACACCGAGTGCCTCGGCAATCATCGACACACGTTGAGGCAAGGCCGACAGCGACCACACTTCGGGTGCGAGCAGCACGGGTATGCCTGCGCTGCGCAGTTGTTCGATTGCTTCCCGCGGCCCAGTTCGTGTATCACCGATGACCACAGACGGGCGCAGCGACAGCACACGTTCGGCGCTGATGTCGTGGCCGCTACTTACCTCGGCAATGTCAGCGAGCGAATCCAGCGTGGTCGTTGCATCGCGACCGATAATGAGGTTCTGCAGGCCGAGTGACACCACAATTTCGGCAATCGCCTGGTTGAGCACAATGATGCGAGATGAATCGGTGACCTTGACCACAACCCCGTCGGCGCCAGTGACCGAAGTGGGCAACGACGGCTCTGGTGCTGCGAGCGTGGGAAGTGGGTAGTCCTGCGACAGAATGAAGCGGGCAACACCGTCGGTTTCGACTGGCGTACTGCCACAACCCGTGACAACACCTATGAGCAAAGAGCCCACCAATAACCATCGTCGCGACATCGTCTCTAAGGGTATGAGCCGAGCCGACGTCCGCCGAAGCCTGACGCTGAGACGTTGGTTACCTGCTGCGTGGTTGCTGGTAGTGGTGGGTGGCTGCGGAACTGTTGAAACAGCCCCGCAATCCACGCTTGTGGAGTCGACCAGCGTTGCTGTGTCTACGAGTGTCGTATCGACCAGCGTTGCTGTGTCTACGAGCGATGCTGTGTCTACGAGCGATGCTGTGTCTACGAGCGATGCTGTGTCCACGACGGTCGCGTCAGTCGTCTCGACCTCTACTTCGGTGAGCACACCGGTGCGACCACAACCCAAGATCACCGTGAGTCAAACCAGCGGTCTTGACCCCAAAGGTGGTCTGGTGACGGTGCGCGGCTCGGGGTTTGATGTCACGAAAGGTGTCTATGTATTTGTGTGCAATCAAGCCACATGGAATGCGGCTCGCCGTTGTGTGGGCGGAATAAACCTTGATGGGTCCTCGCCGCTCTCGCAGTGGATTTCGTCGAATCCACCGGGCTATGCCATAGGTCTCACAGTTCCCTTCGCTGCCGATGGAACCTTCGTCGTACCTTTGTTTGTGCGAGCAACCGACGAATCAACGAATCTCATTGACTGCACCAAGCAGCAATGTGGAATCGTCACATTCGCCGATCACACTCGCCGCGATGATCGTTCACAAGACGTCTTCGTGCCCATCAGTTTTTCTAATGGATAAATCAACTTTCAACTGATTATCAACAAAGGAACCATCATGAAAAATTCACGCCCATATCTTCTCGCTCTGCTTGGCGCACTCGTAGTAGTTGCACCGCTTTCTGTTGCGGCACCAGTTTCGGCTTCGACGGGTGTGGTAATTACGCCAAGCAAGTCGGTGGGTTTGATTGATGGCGAGAGCATCACACTGACGTTGACGGGTATTCCTGCAACCCAAGGTGTGTACGTGCGACAGTGCTACCTCCCGGCACTTGGTCAACGTGACTCCACCGGCTTGAAGTGCAACGGAAGCCTCAAGCGAATTAACGAAATGATTTGGGCCACGATGAATGGTGCTCGTGGATCAGTGTCTGCGGCGGGAACTCTCACGCTTCCTCTAAAACAAACAGTCGTGATGTACGAGGCCGACGGAGTCACGGTGAAAGAAAGCTTCCCGTGCGGTTTCACCAATTGCGCAATTTTTGTGCACCGAGATCACCTGGGGCTGCAGGATGCTTCGCTTGACGCGGTGTTTCCGCTCACATTCTTGGGTAAACAAGTGATTAAAGCGCGCCAAGTGGGCCTTGCCAAAAATGGCACTGCCCAAAAAGTGGGTAGCAGCATCGCATTGAGGAACTCCGCATTGGCAACTGATCAAAAGTCGTCGGTTCGGGTGCTGAGCAAGTCACCGGAGACATGTTCGGTTGCCAAGGGCTCGACGATGACGATTGTTCGTTTCACAAAAGCTGGCTCGTGTGAGCTGCAACTTGTGGCCAAAGCAACAAAGTCGCACCAGCGTTTTGTGGAGACGTTTACTTACACCGTTAACTAGCCCTGTCAGTTAACACTGGCGCAGCAGGTTACGTCCACGCGCGCGACCTAACCACGCGGCTGTGGTACCTGCTTGCGTAGCCACGCCATCGGCACTAGCCACCATGCCAAATCGTGAATGGGCACCAAAGGTCATGATTGAAATCCCATTCTCATAGCATTGCCGACCATGCCGCCTGATATGCAATTCGATGCACCACAACCGCGGTGGCGACTGCTGGAGGTCGCACGGCTTTTTGCGTGGCTGGGTGTGATTGGCATTGGTGGCCCGGCGGCCCACATCGCGATGATGCGTCGCCGCGTGGTGACGAATCGGTCGTGGGTAAGTGAAGATGAGTTTGCCCAGATGGTGGGTGCCTGCGCGTTGGTGCCTGGCCCGAACTCCACCGAGATGGCGATGGCGATCGGCGCGCGACGCGCTGGTTGGCGCGGTCTTGTTGTTGGCGGGGTGTCGTTCATCGTGCCGGCGTTCGTCATCGTCTGCGCGGTGGTGTGGATGTATGAAGACGTATTGACTAGCTCGACTATTGCCGACATTCGACGCTGGGTGGTGCCGGTTGTGGTGGCCATCGTGCTGCACGCATTGTGGTCGTTGCGCACCACGGCAGTGCGCGACAAGCGCGATGTGATTGTTGTGGTTCTTGCTCTCACTGGTGCTGTGGTGGGCATTCCCGAACTATTGGTGTTGCTCATCGTGGGTGTTGCATCGGTGTTGTTGCGCTTGGCACCGCGCAGTTTGGGTGTGGTGATGGCTTTGCCTTTGGCTGCACTCGTGTCACCATCGTTGACAAAAATCTTTTTGGTATTTCTACAAATTGGCTCGGTGATCTACGGCAGCGGCTACGTGTTGTTGGTGTTTTTGGATAGTGAAGTTGTCGGGCGCGGATGGATGAGTGAACAGGTGTTGCTTGACGCCATTTCTGTCGGGCAGTTCACGCCTGGGCCGGTGTTCACCACAGCGACATTTATCGGATGGCACCTTGATGGCTTTGCTGGTGCCGTCGTTGCCACCCTCGGTATTTTCGCTCCATCATTTGTCTTTGCTGCTCTCATCGGTCGTGTCGTGTCGTGGTCGCAGCAACACCGGGCATTCGGCGCATTTTTGCGTGGTGTCTCGAGTGGTTCCATTGCACTGATGGCAGTCGTGCTTTGGCGACTGGCCAACGAAGCATTCACTGACTGGCTGGCAGCCGTCACGTTTGGAGTTGCGCTAGCGGTATTGCTGTGGCGGTCAATTCGCCGTTGAACGCCAGGGCACATTTGCCGGCCAACGCCCGACGCCACCGTGTTCGAGTTTGAACCCGCTCAGTTCGCGATTGGTGTGCTGCGATCGCCAGGTGAGCATGCGTTGGGCAAGCGGCAACACGCGTGCGGCATCGGTGATGGGTGTGCGCCAGGTGGGGTCAGCGGCCAAGTCAAACGCCAGCCAATCTCCGTTGCCAAACTGCACATAGGCAGTGTGCGCATCGCGTTGAGTACAGAGATGCTGGCGCTCGAGCCGACGATCGTGCGGCCACTGCAGGGCCGAGCCATTTGCGTCGTCAGAAATGTACAACTGTCGCCAGTCGTATTCCCACGTGGCCATTTCGCGCCAACCAGCGGGCGTGTCGCCAGCCAGCCAGGGCACGAGTGAACGGCCGTCACACTGCGGCGGAATCGGAGCCGCAATTAAATCGCACAGCGTGGGCAAGATGTCGACGTTCTCGGTGAACGCGTCGACGAGTCGACCGTGGCCGCCAGCGAGTTGCGGTGCGCGAACCATGCCGATGATGCGGTAGCTCTGTTCGAAGAACCCAACCTTTTCGCGCAGTCCATGATCACCGAGCTGTTCGCCGTGGTCGGCGGTGATGACGACGATGGTGTTTTGCCATTCGCCTCGCTCGCGCAGTGCAGCAAAGATACGACCAAGTTGTGCGTCGACTTCGCTGATCATCCCGTAGTACTGCGCGCGCAGGTGACGCATACCAGCCTCGGTGGACGGTGCTTTGGTTTCGGGCAACTGCATGACTGCTTCATGAAAGCCGTGGCGTTCGTTGCTCGGTGCAGTTGGCAGATCCACCTGGTCGGGGTCGTACTCGTGCGCCCAGCGACCGGCAGCGGTGTAGGGCGGGTGCGGTCGCAGATAACTGAGGTGGGCAAACCACGGTGCATCGCCAGTGGCTTGGCGTGCGTCGGCATGCCAACCCAAAAATTGGTCGGTAAGAAAAGTGGAGATGCTGAGCGACTCATCTCGGTCAGGCTCAGTTTCAAGAGCCACGATGTGATCAGCCGGAGTGTGTCCGT
>Ga0247833_1004982_pt1 | contig 15801 bp, 18 predicted proteins | sample LaCruzMarch2015__7_FD_187117 | JGI IMG/M metagenome (GOLD analysis project Ga0247833, IMG submission 187117) | Freshwater microbial communities from meromictic Lake La Cruz, Castile-La Mancha, Spain - LaCruzMarch2015_8m | ecosystem: Environmental > Aquatic > Freshwater > Lake | place: Spain...
GCGCTGTCGGTGCAGATAAAATCCCGCCAATAGTGGAAAGATACCTAACAGGGATTAGAATAAGCGGACCAGGCAATTTCTCCATCAAACGATCATGAGCGAGTATCCAGGCGCTGAGTTTATTGATGATACGGCTGCCCATACTGGCCGGTTTGGCGAAATTGTGGCGCTAGAGGATTCAGTGATTGCAAGCTTAACGGCTTTGGATTACACAGGTAATGCACTTACAGCCATTCCGATTAAGGCATCTTGTGAGATGTGCGGCGTGTTTACTAGCATCACATTAACTAGCGGCACCGTCGTGGCGTATAAGATCTAATCATGGCACTTGTATTTATTGGCGGTGGTGATGCGACAAGCCGAGAAGGGCTTGAAATACCAACTCATGATTACATTGTCAACACTTACGACGGCGCTAACAACATGCTGACCAGCACGTTCAAACGCGGTGGAGCAAGTGGTCGCACCGTTGCGGCATTGAATATGACCTATGACGCCAACAACAACCTGCTTACGGTTACCAGGAGTTAAATCATGGGATACAAATTCAATCCTTTTTCACGCAATCTGGATGATGTAGGCAACTACACTACTGCAATGATTCGCGGCCAAGTCAGCAAAATGGACTCTGGCACAATTGGCATCACAACCCAAAGCATTTATGTCAGCACTGGCTTAACGGCAACACTTGATACAGCTACAGCTAACGGTTTAGTGCTTGGCACCACTGATGCCTTTGGGTTGAAGAGCACCAATGCTAACCCAAAGCTGCTGCGTTTTTATGGCAGCGCTGATGCTCGCACCACTAGCGGCAACAATAAAATACTTGGCGTTAAGTTAGCACTTAATAGCGTGCCTATTGATGCAACAGAGTGCCGCGCCTACACCGGCGGCTCAAACGAAGAGGCAAAGCTCGTTACTAGTTGGATGATTGAAGTAGACGAAAACGACGAGGTGTCTTTGTTCATGGCAAATCACAGTAGCGATGTTGATATTGATTTTAGGCGTGGGCGCCTTATCGCAAGCGAGGTGTTTGCATGAGTTTAGCTAATCCGCTACGTAAGGTTGCCTCAAAGCTGATGGCTAAGTTTGGCGGTGTTGCTACTATCCGCCGTATCACAATGGGCGCCTATGACCCTGTTACTGGCACCGCAGCAGAAACTGCTGCTGACACGGTTGTTCGTGGTGTGTTGGAAGATGTAAACGTGCGCGAGGTGAATGATCTAATTCAAGCTGGCGATAAGCGGTTAACGATTGCAGCAGCAGACGTTGCAAATGCACCGATCACAGCAGATAAAGTGCTAATCGCATCAGTAGTGCATCAAATAATTAAAGCCACGACAACTGAACAGGACAATACGGCGATAACCTATGAGTTAATTCTGAGGGCATAATGGCACGACGTATTCCCCTTGCAAAGATCGGTGATTACTCTAGAGAGAAATACGAAAAGCTATTGCGATATGTGGTATTTGAAACAGATAAGCAATTAAAAGAAGGCAGCCCAGTTGATACTGGCAGATTGCGCCTTTCATGGTCAATTAGTGAGAATGACGCTCCTGGCTATGACCCTGGCCCGCAATCTGCTATTTCAGGTATTACACCACCACGAAGATTAAATTATGGCACTGAGCGTGCAGGTAATGTTTACCATATCCATACCAACATAGAATATGCTTTACCCGTACTTTATGGTGAAAGCTTGCCACCATCATGGAATGGCAGTTGGAGATCAAAAAAAAATCAGATTGTAAAAGGTTATCCTGATTTGGTAGCGCGTAACATGACAGCATGGGTTAAACGCGTAGCAGATCAAATCGGAAGGCAAGACTAATGGCGGCTGCTGATCTTAACACTATCCGCGCTACCATTGAGCAATTGCTGGCGGATGAATTTAATAGTTTATTTAATGCTATTCCTAGCCTTGATGCGATTGTAAGCCTTGATGACCCAAATGATCCAGGGTTAGCAATTGTTTATCCTGTAGTTTTTAATAATGTGCCATATGCGCCAACACCTAATAGCACATGGATTCAATGCCAATTAAATTTCAGCAATAATAACTATCTAACGATGGGCGGCACTACTGGCGTTAGCAATAGCATCATCGGCATTATTTTGGTAAATATATTCACGCCAAAAGGCGCTGGTGCTGGCGCTAATTTTGCAATTGGCAAGCGTGTTCGGGATGTCTATAATAGAAGTACGGTATCGGGAGTTATTTTCGATGCACCAACCGGCCCAGAGGTAATGGCACCACCATCTCCCGAAGGGTATTTTCAAACACAGGTTAGACTAACCTTTGAAACCTTCGAGGATCTTTAGCGATGGCTTTTTTCCGCGGTGAACAGGGATCTGTCAAATTTGACGATGCCGGTTCCTCTCCTGCTGCAATTACCTCCACTCGGTCATGGTCGATGACTGTAGAGAAAGACGTGCTTGAAACCACAGCGCTTGGCGCAACCTATAAAGCTAATGTTGGCGGCTTGATTGCTGGTTCTGGTACTGTTGAGGTGCTTTATACCGCAAGTAGCGCCGATGAGACTAACGTCTTTATTGAAGCGGCTAATACCGCTACAGATGCAGGCATTGCGTCATTTGAATTATTTCTAGATACAAGCGGCACCAAAAAGATTACTTTTGTTGGTTTGATTACTTCTGCTGAATATTCAGCTACAGTAGGGGAACTTGAAGTTATCACTTGTAACTTTGTTACGAGTGGTACCATCACTCTGAGCATTTAACCATGGCCTTTTTTCGCGGCGAGCAAGGTACAGTCTTTTTTGATAAAGACTCCAGCGGTGGCATGTCTGAAATTGCTGCTGTACGGTCATGGTCGATGACTGTAGAGAAGGATGTACTTGAGACTACATCTCAAGGTGCAACCCATAAGGGAAATATTGGCGGTTTGATCGCAGGCACCGGCAGCATGGAGCTAATGTATGACGCACCAAGTGCAGGCGATAAGCTTGATTTGATCAGTGATATTAATACTACTACCGATCAAGGTAACGCATCAGTAGAACTATATCTTGACGAAACAGGCGGCAAAAAAATTGTCGGCTCGATTGTTATTAATTCTACCGAGTATAGTGCTACTGTAGGAGAGCTTGAAGTGGTGACCGTAAGCTTCACCATGAATGGATCTATCACCCTCAGCATCTGATACTAATGGCATCCACACCACGCACCGTTGACATCCTCACTGGCGCATTTGATCTAAACCAAAGGCGCCGGTTTGATGTAAAAAATAATGATGGCGCAAAAGTGCTGTCTTTATTTTTTAAGCCGATTACAAGAGCAGATCGTAAACGTGCAACTAACTTAGCCAATTCTGAAGAGGCGCTAGAGGTTAGCACCCAAATGCTATGTCTGGTTGCTGAATTAGAAGATGGCACCAAAGCATTTGCTGCGGCAGATGCAGCTAAACTACAACGTGAATTGCCAGAAAGTGTGCTTAATGATATAGAATTATTTCTCTTTGGAATAGGTGAAGCCGGAACGATTGAAGAAGCAAAAAAAGATTAGAGGCTGACAACTGGCTTTATTTTGAATTTTTCTTAGCAACGGAACTAGGAAAAACAGTTAGCCAGTTGCGGCAAGAATTAACAGATGCAGAATTTGTACATTTTGCTGCATATTATGAGTTAAAAGGTAAGCGCGAACGTGAAGAAATGGATAAAGCAAAAAACCGGCGCTAGACTGCATACGTAGGAAGTCGCTGCTATGGCTGTTTCGGTTGTCGATGTTCAGGTAAACAGCCAAGGCGCTGTACGTAGCTTGCAGCAGCTTAATGTCGCTGCTAAAGGGGTAACCGCAACCATTGGATCACTTGCGGCAGCACTTGGCGCAGGTTTTGCATTACAGCAAATAATACGAACGGCATCTGAATTTGAATCAACATTAAGCGATATAGGTAAAACAGCAGGATCAAGCCAAAAAGATATTTTAAAGCTAGCAGATAGCCTTAAGCAGTTATCAATGCCGAGTAAAACAAATTTAGCGCCTTCGGTGTTAGCTAAAGGGGTACAAGATTTAGTAGCGCAAGGGTTGAAATTAGATGATGCGGTTGCGTCAATAGAAACATTAGGTAAAGTTGCTGTTGCGACCAATTCAGATTTAACCGATGTAACAAAAACAGGTTTTCAATTACAAAGCGCATTAAAAATTAAACCAACTGAATTAAAAGAAACTTTTGATGCGTTGGCATTTGCAGGTAAAGCAGGTGCATTTGAGCTAAAAGACATGGCTCAATTTATGCCAACAATTGCATCAGCAGCAGCATCTTTAGGCATTCAAGGTAAAGATGGTGCGGTTGCACTTGCGTCAATGATGCAGATGGTGCGTAAAGATGCGCCAGGCGCTGCTGAGGCATCAACACGCCTAACAGATGCTTTGCTTAAAATGACAGCTCCAGAATCTGTCAAAAACTTTAAAAAGTTTGGCGTTGATATTGAAGCAGTCTTGAAAAATGCTGTAAAAAATGGCATCAACCCAATGGATGCAGCAATAAAAGAATTAATACGTGTCACAGGCAATGATCCGTTTAAGTTATCGCAAATATTTGGCGATAAAGAAGCTAAATTAGCTTTGATGTCATTGATGAAATATAAAGAAGAATATGAAAAACTAAAAGCATTAGCGGGCGGCACTGCGGCAGCAGGAACTATCCAGAGCGATTTTGAAAAATCTTTAAATACTTTTAACCAGCAATTGCAAACTTTAACAAATGCCGGTGAAATATTAGCGTTAAACTTAGGCAACACATTGTTACCTGTATTTACGGCATTAATAAAAGAAATTGTACCGCTTGCGACTGGAATTAGTAACTTACTACAAGGCATGGGACAAATACCAAAGCCAGTAATTGATGCTGCAATCCAAGTTGGCAAGTTAATATTACAAGTAACTTTGGTTAGCAAAGCAATAGGAATTGCAACGGGAGCAGCAGCATTGCTAAGAGGTGCATTTGTTTTATTAAATACGCAGGTATTATTATCAGCATCGGCTGCTATGACAGGGAATGCAAAAATGCTACTTCTTGCTGGTGGAATGAATACTGCGGCATCAAGAGCAGCAATTTTAAGAGGTGTATTAACAGGACTGCTTAACATTGGCCTAATAACAATTGCCATAAATATGGTTATTTATGGATTAACTGAATTTATGCAAATGCGTGCTGAATTAGATCGATTGCGAGGTATAAAGCAAAAAGGCGGCCAAGCAGCAGCTTTTGGTGGTACAGCAACACCACAGCAAAAAAGCGCAAAAAGAGTAGTTTTAAAACAAATCGAACAAGAACAAAAGAAAAATAAGCCACTTGAAGCTGTCGCTGCAATAAGTGGGCGAGGAAAATTGTTTACTGGAACACGCAACGATATATTAGAAGCACGTAAAGCAGAGGCCTTGGCAGTTTTAGCTTTACCAGATAGAAAACCTCAACCTGCCAAGCCAGAGGTGCCAAGCACTACAGGTGGTGGCGGTGTCACGCCAGAAGGTGGCGGTGGTGGTAAGGGCGATGCCGCTAAGGATGCAGCAGCAGCAGCAAAAAAACAAGCAGAGGAAGCCGCAAGGTTGAAAGCTTCATTAGGTGTATTAGGGATTGAATTAAGTTTGAAGAGGCAAATTTATGATATTGAAAATAAAAGTTTTATGGCTAGTTTGTCAAATGATAAAGAAACTCAAATAAGGCTTGATGGTGAAAAAGCACTGCTTAGAATTAATGCTGATATACAAAAAATTGAATTTGAAAAGCTTACGCCACAAGAAAGATCAGCAAAATTAACTGAGTTAGCTTACGACAAAACTATTGCAATAAGAGATACTCAGCAACAACTGTATAAGCTAGATTTAGATAGAGATAAACAGGCGGAAGCAGCATTAGAAACTTTATTTCAAGAAGGACAGTTGCTTCAAGCTAAACTACAAGGCAAAGAGCAGGAATATCAAAAAGAATTATTGATTAATCAAATATTAAAAGATAACCCAACTTTAATACGTTCGCAAGTTGAAGCTCAAATATCTCAAAATGACGTATTGAAAGCACAAATTAAATCTGCCGAAGAATTGAAGGGTCTTTATAGCGATATTGGTATGGCGATAAAATCTGGTGTTATTGATGCAATACAAGGCGCAATTGATGGGACTAAAAGTTTGCAAGATGTAGCAACTGGTTTGTTGAATAAGATTGCCAATAAATTGCTAGATGTTGCTACAAATTTTGCTTTATTTGGCACCATGAGCGGCACCGGCACTGGCGGTGGATTGCTAGGTGGATTGATCCCTAGAGCCAAAGGCGGTAGCGTTAGCGGCGGCACGCCGTACCTTGTAGGTGAACGTGGCCCTGAGTTGTTTATGCCAGGTCGTAGTGGCGGTATAGCACCAACAGGTTCATTTGGCGGCGGCACTAATGTAGTAGTTAATGTAGATGCAACCGGTAGCAACGTGCAAGGCGATGATCAAAGCAGTAAGCAACTTGGTGTTATGCTGGCAGCAGCCGTACAAAAGGAATTGATTAAACAAAAACGTCCTGGAGGTATTCTTGCATAATGGCTACTTTTCCTAATATCACGCCAAGTTACGGCGCACAAAAAAACAGCAGCCCAAAACTTAGAACAGTAGTTTTTGGCGATGGCTACGAAAACCGATTTACATTTGGCTTAAATCAAAATCCAAAACAATGGTCATTATCTTGGGATAACATTACAGAAGCTAATGCTGATACGATTGAAACATTTTTAGATGCACGTGCAGCAGATGGTGCTAGTTTTGATTGGACTGGGCCAGGTGAACCAAGTGCCTACAAATTTGTTTGTGCTGAATGGAGCAAAACTATACCCTATACTGGGCGGGCTAATATTCAAGCAACATTCAGGCAAGTATTTGAACCATGACCGTACCAGTATCAGCACTGCAAAGCTTGACGCCCGGTGCGATTATTGAATTATATGAATTGCACCTTGATGCAACATTACATGGCGCCAGTACAGTTTACAGATTTCACGCAGGCACAAATAATAACAATAATGGTAATGTAGTATGGAACTCAAACTCATATACTAGGTTTCCTGTTGAAGCAACAGGGTTCGAATTTAATGGTGGCGGCCAGCTACCAAGGCCAAGGCTACAGGTATCAAATGCACTGAGCTATGTAACTGCAATACTTTTAATCGTGAATGATTTCAATACAGGTAATGATTTAATTGGCGCAAAATTTATTCGTATTCGAACACTAGCGCGTTATATTGATGCGGTGAATTTTACGGGTAATGTAAACCCATATGGCACACCAGACCCTACAGCAGAATTTCCTAGAGAAATTTATTTTTTAGATCGTAAAGTAACAGAAAACTTAAATTTAGTTGAATGGGAATTAGCCGCTGCTTTTGATCTTGCTGGCATTAAAGCACCAAAACGCCAATGCCTTTCTACTATTTGCCAATGGAAATACAAGTCAACTGAATGCTCATATGCAGGTAGTAATTTCTTTGATGTAAATGATGAAATTGTGCAAAACACTAATTTTGATGTATGTGGAAAAAGATTAAATAGTTGCGCTATTAGATTTGGCAAGGATAATGAGCTGCCATTTGGATCATTTCCAGGTATTGGAGTTACTGCCGGATGAGTTGGCGTGATGCAGCATTAAACCATGCTAATGCCGTAGCACCAAATGAATCATGCGGTTTAGTTGTAAATTACGAGGGTGTTGAAGTGTATTGGGAATGCCGTAATATTGCAGATGAATCGGATTGTTTTGCGATACATCCAGCAGACTGGGCGGAAGCGGAAGATACTGGAGTTATCGTGGCAGTGGTTCACAGCCATGCAAACAATTCACCAGAACCTAGCGATATGGATATTGAATCATGTAAGCGCAGCAAATTGCCGTGGTATATACTAAGCACAGATAAAGGCGAATGGCGATCATGCTTCCCTTAATTGGCCGCAACTGGCAATGGGTTGAATCAGACTGCTGGACGCTAGTGCGCGATTATTACAAATCTAAAGGGTTGATATTACCAGATTGGGATAGACCTCCAGAGGAAGAGTTTGTAAATAATCCTATATTTGATCAATGCTGGCAATTAGCAGGGTTCCATGAGTTGCAAGATGATGAGTTATTGCAAGACGGTGATGCGTTGCTGTTTAGTATTTATGATGATAAACCAAATCATGTAGGAATCTTTTTAGCTGACGGCAGCATTTTGCATCATTTCAAAAATCAATTAAGTTGTTGCGACAGCTATGGCAGGTGGTTACAGCAATCTACATCGCGTAGACTAAGGCATGATGCTTACAAACCATGATGCGTAAAATCCGGCTATATGGGGAGTTAGCTAAATTTGTAGGGCACCGTGAATTTACTGCGGTTGCGTCTAATGCTGCTGAAGCCGTTCGATTTCTATTAGCTAATTTCCCTGGTTTAGATCAACATATGATGGGTTACGACTATCGAGTGTTAATTGGCACCTATGCAATCAATAAAGATGAATTACAGCATCCAGCAGGACAGCAAACAATTAGGATCATCCCAGTAGTAGCAGGCGCAAGAGGTAAAAGAGGAGGATTTTTACAGATCCTTGCTGGTGTTGCTTTAATTGCTGGCGCTATATTCCTTGGCCCTGCTGTTGGCGGCTTTTTAGGTATCGGCGGCGGCTCTGGTTTCTTTGGTGCTGGTGTTGCATCTGCTGTTGGCGGCCTTGGCGCTAGTTTGGCATTAGGCGGTGTTGCACAATTATTAGCACCAGTTCCAAAAATAGCACCACCTAGCCAGCCTAGTTATTACACGCCAACATCAACAAAAGAGACACAATTAGATCCGCAAAAATCATATTCTTTTAGCGGTATACAAAACACATCAAAGGTAGGATCAGCGGTACCAATAGTATACGGTGAAACTATAGTAGGATCAGTTGTAATTTCTGCTAACTTTAACACATTGGAGGTAGTCTAATGCCTATTTCTGCTGAAGAGGTTTATTATGCTTATACATTAAAACCAAAAGATCAAGCTACATACCTTAATCTTATCCAGCAAAGAGAAGCTATCCCAAGGGTACCGGTCAGAACGGATGACACTTTATCTAGCACACAATACGCCACATTTATTGATTTGCTTAGTGAAGGCGAAATTGAAGGTTTCCCATCAGCAGCAGGATTGACTAAAGGCACTGTTGACTATAACAACGCAGCATTAAAAGATATTTACCTTAATAACATTGCAATATTAAGCGCAAATGCTAATATCGCATCACTGCAAGACACGGATTTTAACTTCAAAAATGTTAAAGTAGATTTCCGTTACGGCACACAATCGCAAAGTTATTTCCCTGGCTATGGCGAAATATCAACACCAGTACAAGTAAATCAAAAGGTTGAATTTGGCTCTCCTATTACGCAAACAATTCAATCACCTGCTGATGGTGTAATCATTACGATTACAGTGCCAAGACTTGAAGAATTTACAACCCAGGGCGATATTTTAGGCTCTAGTTTTGGCTTTAAGATCCAAATTCAATATCCAAGTCAAAGCTATGTTGATGTTGTTGTTGATAGTATTTCAGGCAGGACAGCAGACCCATACCAACGGGATTATCGAATTGATTTTGATGCAAGTTTAGGATTTCCCATTAACATAAGAGTAAGTAGAACAACGCCAGATAGCACCAATATATCAACTGTCATAAATGAGTTTTATTTTGCTTTCTTGCAAAAAATAACCTATCAAAAACTCAAATACCCTAACAGTGCTTTAGCGACAATTAGATTTGATGCGGAAAACTTTAGTTCATTACCATCGCGATCATACAGAATCCGCGGCATAAAAGTAAAAATCCCTGCTGGTGTAACCGTTGATCAAACTAATGGGCGCATAATTTATCCTACGCCTTATGTATTTAATGGTACTTTTGAGGCTAATAAAGCATGGACATCTGACCCTGCTTGGGTATTGTATGATTTGCTTACAAATACTAGGTACGGGCTTGGCGCTCATATAACTGCAAGCCAATTAGATTCGTATTCATTTTATACAGCTTCAAAATACGCATCAGCATTAGTTGATGATGGATTAGGCGGCCAAGAGCCAAGATTTAGCTGTAATGCCTTAATTCAAAACCAAGATAGCGCTTATCAACTAATTAGTGATCTTTGTAGCGTAATGCGTGTAATGCCATATTGGTCTACTGGTTCGCTTGTAATAAGTCAAGATGCGCCAGTAGATGCAAGCTACTTATTTACATTGGCTAATGTGACAGAAGAAGGCTTTAACTATACCGGCAGCAGTTTGGTTAATAGGCATACCGCAGCCATTGTAAGTTATCTAGATCTTACAACTCAAAGCATAAATTATGAAGTAGTAGAAGATACTGCGGGCATTAATAAATATGGATGGGAACCTGCTCAAATTCAAGCTTTTGCCTGCACCAGTCGCGGCCAAGCTGCTCGCATGGGTAGATGGCTTATTTTCACTGAAACAAATGAAACTGATGTGGTTTCATTTACAACAAGTGTTGCTGAAGGCGTTATTGTAAGACCTGGCCAAATAATTAAAATTGCTGATCCATTAAAAGCAATTTACAGACGAGCAGGCAGGATTAAAGTTGCAACAACTTCAACCGTTACTGTAGATGATGAAGATGATACAGATCTTACAAGCGCCAATAGCGCAACTTTATCGGTTGTAATGCCTGATGGCAGCATAGAAACCAAGCCTGTGTTATCTATATCCGGTAAAGTCATAACACTAGGAGGCAGCCTAAGCACGGCGCCAAATATCAATAGCATTTGGATGTTGCAAAATACAGACATAGAAGCAACTACATGGCGGGTATTGTCAGTAACTGAAGTCGATGCCGTTTCTTATACCGTTACTGCATTAATGCACAATCCAGGTAAATATGCAAATGTAGAGTCCGGGACGCCATTAACAAGATCGAATACATCAGCGATTTCATTTACACCACCTGCACCAGTAGGGTTGCAAGCAAGCGAAGTTATATTTGAATCATCAAATAAAGCGTCTGTTAAAATAGTACTTAACTGGATACCAGTAACTGGCGTAAATGAATATCTAGTGCAATACAGAGTAAATAATGGCAATTGGAATACAGCAGAAGCGTTTGGGCCAAATTATGAAATATTCGATTCTTCTGAAGGGTTATATGAAATTAAACTGTTTAGCTTAAATCCATTAAAAGTACCATCAGAGCCATCAATTCTTAGCTTTACTGCTATTGGTAAAACAGCACCGCCTGGGGATGTGCAAAATCTAACTTTAGAGCCAATTAGTTTTAATACAGCAAGATTACGTTGGGATCAATCAGTTGACGTTGATGTCAGGGTTGGAGGTAGAATTTATATTAGACATAGTAGTGATGCTAGTGGTAATGCGTCATGGTTTGAAAGCGTTGATTTAATTGAATCAAAATCTGGATCATCAACCGAAGCAATTATCCCGCTAATAGAAGGCGAAATATTTGCAAAATTTGTTGATGACGGCGGACGCAAAAGCGTAAATGAAACAAGTGTATTAGTTGACCTGCCAGATAATATGAGCAATTTAATAATAAAGCAGCAGCGCGAAGACCTAGAAACACCACCGTTTCAAGGTACGTTTACAAATACTTTTTATAGTAACGAATACAATGCAGTGGTGCTAGATGGTGTCGATCTGTTTGATGCGCAAGCTAGTGTTGATTTGATGCCTACGTTTGACATTATAAACGGCACCGTTCAAAGTTCTGGCATTTACCAATTGCCAACCATTTTAGATTTAGGTGCTACTTACGCAATTAATTTAAGGCGCCACTTAAAAACTAGAGGATATTATCCGCTTGATTCTATAGACACTAGAACTACGCTTGTCGATTTATGGTCAGATTGGGATGCGTTAAATGCAGACAAATCAAATGCTCAAATTCTGGTTAGATCAACTAATGATAACCCTAATGTATCGCCAACATGGACAAGTTATAAAGTATTAAATTCTGGCATCTTAAAAGGACGTGCATTTCAGTTTCAACTTAAGTTATCAACTGAATCAACAGACCAAAGCATTCAAGTTTTAGAAGCTGGATATGATGCTGTATTTGTAGCTACCACGCAACAAAGCAATGGGACTATTACCAGTGGTGCTGCTGCTTATACCGTTACATTTGACAATAGATTCTGGACTGGTACGCCGCTGTTTGCAGGTGAGTATTACCTGCCGAGTATTGGGATTACAGCTCAAAATATGGCTAGCGGTGATTTCTTCACGGTTAGCAGTGTTAGCGGCACTGGGTTTACGGTAACCTTCCGCAATTCATCTAATACAATTGTAAGCCGTAATTTTAACTGGAGCGCTAATGGCTATGGTAAGCTAGGCTAGAATTAAACCACAAACCACTAAACGACATGCCTACACACGATTATATCATTGCCAATGGCACCGGCGCAGCAGTCAGAGCAGACATAAACCTAGCATTAAGCGCAATTGTATCGCTAAACAGCAGCGCAAGCGAACCGGGGACAATGTACGCCTATCAATTATGGGCAGACACGGCAGCGGGTTTATTAAAAATACGCAACAGCGCAAATACCGCATGGATTACATTAAGGCAATTAGATGGTGATTTTAGTATTGTTGCAGTAGAAGATGGCTTACAAGCAACACCAAGCTTAACCTTTACAAATGACCTTAATACTGGCGTATTTCGGTCTGGTGCTGACGCCTTAGGAATTGTAACTGGCGGTCAATATGCAATCGCTTGTACATCTACGCAAGCTGTTGGGATAAAAACTGCAAACCCAAGCACAGCTTTGCATGTAGCAGGTAATGCAAGAGTAGGTGCTGATGACGTAACAGATGCACATTTGCAAATTGGTAAAGGTGCAAGTGGCAACCGCAACTCATATATTGATATTGTTGCCGACACAACTTATACCGATTATGGTTTACGGGTTATTCGTAATAATACAGGCGCTAATGCTACATCAGAGCTAAAACATCGCGGTACTGGTGCATTAAATATCACAACGCAAGAAGCAGCCCCGATTGAGTTTTATACAGCGAACTCGCCGAGGGTCGCCATCGACTCCAGCGGGAGGCTCTTAGTTGGTACGTCTATTGCGCGTACTATTTTTGAAAACGGAGCTGCTAGCGCCAGAGTCCAAGTTGAAGGAACTGATAATTCAACTTCTCGTCTAACTGTTATTCGTAATGGTGGAGGTGGTGGTATCACCTTAGCTGGAACGGCTGGCGCATCAGTTGCAAGTATCGATGCGGTAGCAAACAATGCAACTGTAGGGGAAATTGCATTTGCAGGTAGTGATGGCACTGACTTTGTAAATGCTGCAAACATTTCTGCATATGTAGACGGCACCGTTGGTGCCAACGCTATGCCAGGCCGCCTAGTGTTCTCCACTACCGCAGATGGGGCAGCATCCCCGACGGAGCGGATGAGCATTAAACAGGATGGGAGGATCTGGATAGGTAATACAGCAGACTTAATTTCTAACACGACTGTACTTTCTGTTGAGGGCACACGGGGTATTGACGCAAAAAGCACTGGCGGAGCAGCAAACCAAGTTGTTACATTCTGGAATAATGCAACCACAGGCGACAATCTATTTGCCTCTCTTAGGACAGAAACATCTGATACGGTACGGGGTACGATTGATTACAACCGCGCTGCTGGATTGGTTCGTTACAATACAACATCAGATCGCCGCCTTAAGTCAGCAATTCAACCTGCAACAAGTGCAGTCGATTTGTTGTCTTCTATCCAAGTTCGTTCATACAAGTGGACTGAAACTGATTACACGGTAAATTATGGTTTCATTGCTCAAGAATTGAATGTTGTTCTCCCTGACGCTGTAAAACAAGGCGACGACGGAGATGAAGTTGTAGACGCTTGGGCGGTAGATAATTCCAAAGTGGTGCCCCTACTAACTAAAGCACTTCAGGAAGCAATCGCCAAGATCGAAAGTCTTGAGGCTCGCCTAACTGCGGCAGGCATCTAAGTCCCCTTCTCTACTGGGTCTGGTTATTCACACCAGCCATGCCCAGTAACCTTTGACACTACTAGGCGGGTAACCGCCATTTAACTGGTTACATTATTTGTAGTACACTAATCCCATCGCCACTGATCACTATGGCTAAAGCATCTGCAACACCGGTAACAGAGTTCACCTGGGGTATTGCCCAACTCGAAAGACACACAGCGGATGGCGTGGTATACACCTGCCACTACACCATTAATGCAAACGATGGCACCTACTCTGCTGGTGCGTATGGCAGCATCGGGCTAGAACAGCCTGATCCAGATAACCTCATTCCATTTGCTGATCTAACACCTGAACTGGTGATCGGCTGGACAAAAAATGAGTTATCTAAAGGTTTAGGCAATGAAAATAAAGTTGCTGAAATCGAAGCAGCCCTGCAAGCCCAACTCGATGAGCAACACGCACCAACCAAAGCGCAGGGGCTGCCCTGGAGCTAGACTAGGGCAACACCAGCCTGAGCCGTGATCGAAGTTTTTGCTGCTATCGCTGGTGCCAGCATCAGCGTGGCGGCAATGGGGCTATTCGGCTTTTCTCGTCGTAACGAGGAAGCCGCCGCTGCTGTAATCAGGCTTACCAGTGCTGTGGAGCATATTGGTGCATCGCTTGAGACTTTGCATATTGATATAAAACAGAGCAACCGCGAGATGTTTACCCGCTTAAACCACGTTGAAAACCGCGTCAGCAAGCTCGAGGTGAAGTAGCGGCTAGACTGAATGTGACGTTTGCCACAGTTCCGTGGACGCATCCCAAGTTGCTGCTGTTGCCATTGTCGTAGCTGCTGGCTCAGAATTAATTGCATTATCACCGCTGAAATCCAATAGTTGGATTCAGTTGCTGCTTCAGTTTGCGCGTTTGGCATTCCCTAGGCGCCGCTGATGAATTTCCTAGCAGCGGCAAAAGCTACAACCAAGCCAACGCCGTTGCCACATCAGCAGGCGGCATGGAACTGGGCATGGGAGCTACTAGCGCCAGATGAGCAGGCTACATTCCTCGACAAATTCCGCAGTGACCCAGCGCCAAAACCTACATTGGCATGGATACCAGCGGCCATGCTGATACGCGAGTTTGAAGGCTTTAGTGATGTAGCATACATTTGTCCTGCCGGTGTGCCAACCATCGGCTGGGGCACCACTAGATGGCCTGATGGCGCAGCAGTAAAAATCGGCGATACCATCACACACGATGCTGCTGATGGATTGCTAGATAACATGCTGGAAACTCAAGTAGTACCAGCATTAGCAAAAAGTATTCCAGGCTGGAAAACGTTATCAGCGCAGAGGCAAAATGCGTTGATTTCGTTTGCCTATAACGTTGGCTGGCATTTTTACGGTAGCGAAGGTTTCGAGACAATATCGAAGGCATTACACGCGGCAAACTATGACGCAGTACCAGCAGCATTGAGGCTATACGTAAATGCTGGCACACCAGCAGAACTTGGCCTCCGCCGTAGACGGGAGGCTGAAGGCAAGTTGTGGGGTATTACGGCCAAACCGCCATTTGTGCTGCTGAAAGTGCCGTATGAATACCAAAACGACAATGCCAGTGGCACCGGTTACCGCGAGTGTTTCAGCAGTAGTTGCGCGATGATTGCCCGCTACCACGGCAAGGTAAAAAGCGATGATGAATACAATAAAGTACGGGCCAAATATGGCGATACCACCGACGCACAGGCTCAAGTCCTTGCATTACGGGCACTAGGACTCACAAATTCAAGGTTCGTAACCAACTGCGCACCTGGTTTATTAGAATCTGA
>Ga0247833_1004983_pt1 | contig 15801 bp, 10 predicted proteins | sample LaCruzMarch2015__7_FD_187117 | JGI IMG/M metagenome (GOLD analysis project Ga0247833, IMG submission 187117) | Freshwater microbial communities from meromictic Lake La Cruz, Castile-La Mancha, Spain - LaCruzMarch2015_8m | ecosystem: Environmental > Aquatic > Freshwater > Lake | place: Spain...
ATTGTAGACATTTAAATCGATGTTGTTTGTAAAGTGTTGCAACTTTGTAAAGATAGTAAATATATTGGCAAAGACAAAAAAGTATGCCTTTTAACTGAGTTTCATTTTAGTTCTACCTGGAATCGAATCAGTCCAACACTTGATGTAGATTAGTAATAGTATTTCATGCCAAATCGTTTTCACACTTGCCTATATAATCTGGTGCTTCAATTCAATCAACCTGAACAGAATCTTGTTTCTTTGTCTAGATTTTTCTCATGACCTCAACCTTTTCTTCGACCAATGACATCGTCTTCGAACTATTCTAGCAATACCTAGTACACACATTGCACCAGCATCATTTGCCTCAACCCGCTTAATAAATTCTTCAACTCTTTCTTCATCTGTTTTGTTCACATGATCTGCTTTACAAAATGGACATTTCTCATTGTTTCCAGACACACAGAACGCATCCTCCACAAATGCTCTTTCCACAACACGAATAATATCTTTCCTTATTCATTTTTGTCAGCTCCTCATTTGCCATTGCGAAATCGAAAATTGGCACGGATGATATAGTCGCAGGTGGAAGCGAAACACAAGCTATTAATTTGTATGGCATTGGTAGGAAGCAAATGGGACAGTCTTCCTTGGCCGGAGGGTCCTTGGACAGCGCCTCATCGCGTAGCTCGGCGGCACGTTGTTTACATTCTTTTTTATGCTTCGTCCAGTGATTCTTCTGACAATAGATATTTCAATACTTGACAAGCCTACACGAGGACTTACATGCTTTGAGACTAACGCCCTCTCCTGCCACGATGCCGCAGTCGGCACAGCAGACAATCATTCCTCACCACAGCTCACCAACATCGTAGCACACACAGAATGAATATCTAACCAAGGCCAGACTGTGCTCAAGGCAATCGAGAAAAAAATAATGAACTCGGACAATGACTTCGTTACGGTGGACAACTCGGACAACGATTATGTCCTTCCATCCTCGTCTGGCCCTGTAATGGAGGAGCAACAATCGTCATTATTATTATCGTCGTCTACTACTAATTCGTCGGCATCACGACAACGACGATCGACGACGTCACTCCTGCAAACGCTTTGGTCGGAGGCAACGTCCACCACCGACCTACCGCTCCATGCATTAACGACGGCGGCGTACGATCAGGGCGGCGATCGGTTACACCATCGACATCATAGGGGTGCATCGAATACCACCAACTTGAGCGCCACGACGAGTAAGTTTGCACGAGGGGGGAATAGCACAGGTTCTACCACGTCGCGTTATTCTCGATATGCACGTACCACGCGTGGTGCACGAGTGGCACGGCGCGTTTGGTCATCGGCCTTTGCCGCATTCGGAGCATCATTCGTCATCGGTATGCATTTATTCCTATATCGTATCATTTTCATGGGCGGGTCTACGTCTGCTCCGGAAGGGGGAGGAGGAGGAGCGGGTAGTAGCGGCGGCACTCCCGCAACGACTGGTATTGCAATGACGAACAAGTATGGCAATCCAATACTCGCACAGGAAGATATGAAAGTTACAATGACATTAGACGATGCCCGTTTACGTACGCTCACGCCATTGAACGCAGATCCAATTAATAGCGACAAGTATACTATACGGATTAATACATATCGACGGAATGAACAATTATTATTAAGCATTAATCATCATGCCAAATGTGAAAGTGTTGCTGCCATACACGTCATATGGTGTGATATTGAAAATTCTCCGCCAAACGACGTTGTCAATCATGGTAGTGGCAAAGTAATAATTGAATATCATGCAATTAATTCACTCAATGAACGTTTTAAGATACCACTAGTAGAAGATACGACGCCAACGACGCTTGGGATATTAAGTTTAGACGACGACGTCTTGCGTCCGTGTATTGCATTAGATACGGCATTTATACGTTGGACTAGACATCCGGAGCGGATGGTGGGATTTGATGCACGTACACATGTCATCGTACCCGAGGTGACGAATGATAATAATGCCGGTGATGACAACAACAACAACAACAACAACAACAACAACAATAATGAAGACAATAATAGTGGGGCCTCGGAGAATAATAATGATATGAATGATAATGATAAAACAACACGATGGAAGTATGGATACATGTCAACAACTGAAACATCGAACCATTATTCCATGACATTACCACGATCATCATTCATCCATCGCGATTATTACGATTTATATACACGTGCATTACCGCGGTCTATATATATATATGTGGCACAAAATTTAGAATGCGAAGATGTGGCAATGTCATTCCTCATATCGAGTCTAACGTACGGCAAGCCACCATTATTGGCAGATTATTGGGCCGTCAAGAGCATGAGTAAGTTGTATTCGCGAACTAAAATTAGCGGAGGCAAAGATCACAAGGCCACGCGCGATGCATGTGTGAATGACTTTGCGTCATTACTCGAATTGAAAGAGGATGGCAAGTATCCATTACAATTCGGCAAGTTATTACATTCGGGCGATAAACGATTCTTCGGTTATGGAGCCGAGGAGGAAGAGTGGACGAGCATTGCCAATAATAACAATGATGGCGATTCTATAATGTTGTCGAAGCGTTTACTGGATGTCGTAGCAACGATGCAAAAATTACGCACATCCAGGACGAATGAAGAACATATGGCATGGTTGAATAAAGAAAAGAATATTGCACAAATGGAGGCACGTTCTGTGGGTATGATTGAGAATACTCCAGAGTGGAGGGCACGCTGGGTGGTGTCGGGTTAATTTTTTGATTTTAATAAGAGCACAAAATAATGCGTTGCTTAACAATGGAAAATTAATCCGCAAGCCAGTTCTGACCGATGTGTTATCGATGAGATAAAGTATTGTTTCTTGATACATTCATGTGGTAGTAGATAGCATTAAGGAATATAACTGTGCTGACGTAGTCTAAAATTAAACTTTCTTAACTTTCGCTTGCTGAGGCGGTGCGTCAATCGATAATCAGTGGCCTACCCGAGGAGCAGCGTCCAATGGAATCAACTAGCTAAGAAAGATAATTATTTTTTGACGTGATTACTATTCTAGACAGATAACTCTGTGGACTTCTTCTATCACTCTATCAGCTGGTGGGTATTTCTACTTCTTCGGCTGAGGACAAGGAGCACTTGGATTCTGATATCCTACACGACAAATCCCCGTTCTAATGTGACTTTGAAGCCAACGGACTCCTCCATTAGTAATATGTTCCGCAAAATATGACGTTGCTGTTTGTTCGGCATTCGCACCAAGGTTTGGCATATTGGCATAGTTTTCCCGGGGGTATGATTCTGGACGAAAGGCCATAAAATCTGTTTGAACGATACCTCCTGTACAATCTACCAATATCGACAAAGCATTTTGGTCATTCATAATATCAAGTATCCACGTATCATTATATATGAGCACATCTGGATTTATACGTACAATCCAATCATACCCAGTAAACCAATCAGGATGAATTGCGGCTTCTTTTAATGCAAGATTGGATCCCTCTTGATACCCAGGATTTTCATGTGCTAAGAATGTTACATTACGATATTGTTTGTTGTATGTTTGTGTGTACATGTCATTGGCTGGTAGAAAAAGCTTGTCTATTGTAGATAACATGATCTTGCTTTCAGTTTGATTTGTATTGGTCGAGAATATGAATATATCTGACATGGCAACAAGATTCGAGTTTTGTACAATGTACGGCCAACATTGTTGTAAAGCTTTCATATGCCATTCTGTTATATGAGTTGTTATGAATAGCAGTATCCGAGGGACTAATAAAGGAGTATAATTGTCGGCTGTAGCAGCAGATAATGCGCTCGGTTGTTCTCCACCAGTTGAAATGTTGAGGTTGTGATTATAATATGAATTGATATATTTTCTTGTTAGCAACAAAAATCCACTATATAGGATGATCAATAGGCAGGCGATCTTCGTCATGGACCACCGGCGACGCCACCATGTGATCAATCTACTGGGGCGTTGTTGCAGTGGTGGTTTCATTTTGCAGTCATCGTAGGTATGATGATTATCCGACAAGGCCAAGTGTGTCACGGCAACCCGCCCGTACGTTGCTCTGCTCTGCTACTGCTCGTCTGTCCATCTCCGGGTGCCTTCAGATTTATTTAACTCTCGTAGAAGCGCTATCGTGGCTGGCAAGACGAGACCTGCAAGCGTCTCACTCTTACAGCACACACTTCTCTCACAAATCCAAAGAAATGAAGCGGAGGGTATTAGGAGAAGGATCCGTGTAGACGCAGAAACAAAGATCCTGCTATCTAAGCAATTGTTTGAAGGACGGAATAGTTTAGATATGATATCGTCCTTTACCAGAAGCTTGCAGAGGAGGCAGAAACAAAGTTCCTTCGTCCTTATTATTAACGTAATTGCCGCCGCCGGGATAGCTATTATTATGTTCATCCAAGGTAACTTCTGCTAATTAGCCAAAATAGCGTAGGTCCCAAGAAGGAAGATGATGCTCCCCACTATTTCATAAGTCCCAACTGCAAACACGAGCCATACAATATCTCTCAACTACCTGGGTTGTGGAAAGCCAGTCAATTCACAGGTATGAATTCAGATATCAGTCTAATGAAGATTATCATTGTAGTTTCACATTGCAACAAGCCACTACACTGGATGCAAGATTACATTGGATCATTTGTCATATCAAGGATATATATAATTAGTGAGTGTGGAGAACAACCACTCGGAGCTCCGGAGGGTGCGATAGTGCAGACTCTTTCAAATGTTGGTCGATGCGATCATACCTCTGCATACTTTATTACAGAAATTCTACCACAAGAGGTGGAGTAGACTCCTTGGTTGCAAAACAACGTGAATCAATTGTTGTTTTTATCAAGGACAACATGAATAATCATCAAGGATTTGAGGAATTACGTAATTTCGAATCCATGGTTAGACTTGCATCTTCATCAAATGGATTTGGATGGAACAGTTCTCCTCTCAAGCATGCATCCACGTATCATAATATAACTATGATCTCACAATTTGAAATTGGTGGTTATTCTGGATCAAAAAATAATGACAATGTTCCTTTTAAATCAAATCACGCCAATCTTGGTGAATACTGGCGGACGATCAATTTAACTCTTTCGCAACAATTATTTGTACCAGTGTGTTATGGAGGGATATTTGCAGCATCTGTTGAAAATACATATAAGCAAGATATGAACATGTGGAAGAAGTTAGAGGTATCATTAAGAAGAAGTGATAATATTGAAGAGGGGCATTTTGGAGAGAGATCATGGGCTGCAATGTTGTCAAATCCATTAGAAGCATTACAGATTGAAGCATTACAGAATTATTCAACTGGGAATGGAGGATGGCCAATGAATGGGATGTTAACGCACGAATGAAAGAGTGTTCGGGTGGAATACTTTTGTGCACTTTTAATTGATAGATTTTGTGTGTTGAACTCGTGTATAGGAAGTGTTTGTTGATTGCAAAAATTAAGTCTCTCTATCCCTAGTTCCTAGTTGTAGCCTAGACACAACGTTATCGGACCCAGGCAGATTGTTTGATCCAGAACGACACTGTCTGTCCCAATAGTAATAATCTGGTCCGTCCCGTTTCTTAATATTGACATCAATAGAGGAGAAACACTAAAGTGCAACTCAAAAATAATACAGCCTTCGAGTCCCGAGAACCCCAACAGAAAGACCCTTTGGGTTGGATGAAGGTTACTGCTACATGTCTTCTGACACAAATTAAGATCCACCATGATTTGCTTCACGACTAGACCTCCAAATCCAGGAATTAAGTTCCTCCTCATCTTCATAATCAGCTGATCGATGGGGTAGAACAGAAGGAGGAAAAGCGTTTGGTTGAAGCGTCGGAATGTTGTTCGCGTTGATACTACTTTTTGAGCGATGTCTTGTGCATACTCCTCCTTTCTTGGCATATGAGGTACATCCATTATGGCTGCATCGTTTACGCAACACCCTTATTGCGCCATGTGTGATGCAAACTCCTCCCTGTTGGACTTTGTTAGTACATCCCTTGTGTATGCACCGCTTCACCTTCACTTTTGCGCCATGAGTAATACATACTCCTCCCTTCACAGAGCCTTTGGTACACCCCTCAAAGCTGCATCGCTTCTTCTTAGCGCCGTGTGTAATGCACACTCCTCCCTTCTTCGATTGATTGGTACATCCCCCATGGCTACAATTTTCTACCTTCACTTTTGCGCCATGAGTAATACATACTCCTCCCTTCGCAGAGACTTTGGTACACCCCTCAAAGCTGCATCGCTTCTTCTTAGCGCCATGTGTAATGCACACTCCTCCCTTCTTCGATTGATTGGTACATCCCCCATGGCTACAATGTTTTATAGCCTTCACTTTAGCGCCATGCGTGATACATACTCCTCCCTTTCCTCTGGCGTCTTTGGTACACTCCTTTTGGATGCATTTTTTTCTAGTCCTTATGCTTGACTTGACATCCGGTTGCGATTTTTTGATGACCGACTTTTCCTTTAGTCGTCGTCCCTTTGTCTTCTTTGTACTCCGGGGAGGGATAGTTAAGATTGCATCATCGCCGCCAGCCTTAATCCCTTGAGAATGACTTTTGCTGCCTCTGGAGCGTCGAATACTGGTATTGACATCTTGTTGAGATTTCTTCGCTACAGACTTTCCCTTCAGTCCAGGTTGCTGCTGTATTCCGAACTTTTTACTTTTGAGGAGCTGCGGTATGTTGACGCCATTGAGCTTGACTTCTTTGTCATGATGATTGCCGACATCGACACCGGACGACGCTACAAAGGTGGTAACGAGTGGGGTGTGACTGTGACGAAGACGACTATCCTCCCACGGGACGAGCGTTGCCGTGGGCGCCATCGGAGAGTAGGTGGTACGAACGAGTATCCTTTCCAAGAGCCAACCACTCTTCCCGCCTGCTGACCACCAACCAATCATCTCCTCACTTTTTCGTCCAACAAAAAATGGTGGCATTGTCGTCGCAACAATCCGCCACTACCGTCGGTACTGGCGTGGATCGTGAATTGACGTCTCGGGCAATACATGCACTACTCAAGCATCACGAGTCGTCATCTCCGTCGGCCTCGGCGTCGTCAACATTCTCCTCCGCCGGCGAGAAGAGGGTTATTCCACTGTTGGGCAATGATGTGGATGTACAAGTTCAATTTACGCTAGTTCGTATTCCCGGCAATGCTAGTCCAAAGCCCATACGTCTGGATATTCCTCATCCATTCGTCAATGTCTCGTCTACGTCGAACGACGATGACGACGACGATGACACCAACAACGACACGGATGATACATTACGTGACGTGGACGCATGTATAATAGTCAAGGATGCATCCAAATCATGGGTCCAAGAAATGATAACTCGTTTTCCTGAACAATTGGGATGTATAAAAAAGGTGCTATCATTAACGTCACTCCGTATCAAGCATAAAACGTACGAACAACGTCGGCTACTCCTCGACAAGTACGATATATTCTTTACCGATGATCGTATACTGCCCATGCTTTCCAGGGCAATAGGGACCAAGTTCTTTACCAAGAAAAAACAGCCCATCCCTATTAAACTATGTCGTACGGAAGCATTACCATTCGTGGTACAAAAGTGTTTAAAATCAACGTACATGTATCTTAGTACCGGGACGTGTTTAACCATCAAGGTTGGAAATACGGGAATGTCGCACATCAAATTACTTGATAATATTACTGCCGTATGCGAGTCGGTGCCAATGAAGGTACCACGAAAGTGGTGTAATGTACGTAGTATTAGTATTAAAACTGTAGACAGTGTTGCACTGCCGGTGTATAATCGTACACCGGAAGAGTTGGAACATATCGCACAATTGGCCAAGGTTGGCAGTACCAGTACGCCTTCGAGTGTCAGCAATATGGAGGAGGATGAGGAGGCAAAGCAGAAGAAGAAGAAGGTTAAGAGTGCGATGATTGTGGATACACCGCTTGCGAGGGCACTCAAGAAGCAAAAGATTGTCAATGCTGCTGATGATTCCAACAAGACAAAAAAGAGAAAGGGAACGACGGACGACGAAAATGACGTATCGGTTATCGTGGTAGCAAAGAAGGCATCTAAATCGTCCAACAAGAAGGTCAATACAAAGTCAGAGTTGTTGGAGGAAAATGAGGACAAGTCGGTCGGTACCACAACAACTTCTACGAAATTGTCCAAAAAGACCGAGTCTATGGATACAACAACGACATCATCATCCAAGAAAGTTAAACTCAACACCAACGACGAAAGTGTGGTGAAGAGTCCAAAGAAGAAGAAGGTTGATACGAAGGCAGGTGGGGTAAAGACGACAAACAATGAAGACAATAACTTTGTATCAGCAACCAAGTTTACAGGATCAAAGAAGGGGTATGTATTTACAAAGGGTAAGCTAGGGCTTGGATATTATAAAGATGTTGTACCAGTTGTGGATAAACTTTGGCGTGCCAATCTTGGTAGTAGCAGACGTGGTGGAGGAAGTGGGGGGAATAATAGGATGAGTATGGGCGGAGGACAGTCGATGAAGAGAAAGAAGGGTGGGTGGTAATAATTCTAGGAGGAGTTATTGAGAAGAAAGTTGGCGTTGAAAATATTTTGGTCAATTTCGACTGAACTAGAAATTTAATTGAAATTGGTTTTGACAAGGGAATGTTTTGACACCCCAACTTCTCCTCACACTGCTATCGTAACGATGTCCACACCAACCAAGTCTACTCCTCAACCCACTAACCTTGGGATGGTAGTCCGCCGCTCTCCTCGTCTATCTCCACAGCCTGTCGTTCTCCAAGGATTGAATTAATGAAAGCACGTCAGGACGTGATGAAGTCTCCCAGGACTAGAGAGATCACGGCACTGATTGGTGGTTATCAAACACCGCCGAGCACCAGTGTAATGACTACTCATCCAAAGATTGTACGCCGACTCGTTGTTGAGAACAATGGATTTGAGACACAGGAACGTCGGATAAGGACATGCGAATATGTTGCAATCGTAGGTGAAACGATGATTGCGGCCAGTGGAGCTTGTATGATTGCGGTAGCTGCTGTTGTTATTGGTGCCATTATTAATGGAGTTTGGGTAAGGGAGTGAACGATGGAATGATTGAGCTCGATATGTGTTCAGATATGTTTGCCAAGTATATATCAATAATGAAAATTAGTCTAGTGTCATTGAATTACATTGCCCGATAATCGAAATGGACTGCGACGACCTTGTCGCTTCGTCCCACTACCCCAAAAACTGGTGCTGTCCCAACCTGTGTTATTCTGTTGCCACAATTTCCGTTCTTCCTCGCGTAAACGAGCCGCCTCGGTCAGGTGCCGTTTCAGACTTGTCCGAACAGAATCGAGTCTCTTCTCACCCATTACCAAGGCCAGACTATTACTTTGATTTGAATCAGCTAATGGAAACAAGTCAAGAAGCTGCATGTTTAGTCTTTGAGAGGTATCGTCATCACGCAATTCTTTTTCCCTCAATTCATCATGTAGCAGCACCTCCGTGCATAGCAGTTGAGCAGCACGCTCGACTACACATCTTATCAGGTGAAGAGAATATGTGCTTGATTTTTCCGAATTAATCATCGAGGAAATATGACGACACCACTTGAGAGTCATGATTAGATGTCCTAAACTTGGGGGACCTTGATTGTCAGTTTCACCGATTGATTTTGGAGCTGGCCCGTACGAGAATATGAATTGCTTCTTAGATGCGTCTTCCATACCCACAATTGATGACCACGGAACATGCTGATCAACCAGTCCTGATTCGAAATATTCAACCGATATGGTACGAGTTGGCCTGTCACAGGCTAAGGTACTCGCATATTGTATAGTCTCTTGTTGGGTGGAATATCGCTGAAATTGTTGTTGGGGACAAATCGCAACTGTGATTCCAGGCAGTATCACTGATGCAACATCAAGGCGTGAAGCTTCTTCAATCGAGAAATGAACGAATGAATCTAATGCAGGATGTGCATCAGAAAGAACACACAAAGCATTCAGCAGACAATGACCAGCAACTTGCTCAAGTTCGGCGATGAGCTTATTGTTCACAAATATTTGGAAACTCTTCTCCAAGCTTGAGTCTTTCCCGGCTGTACTCTCAGCAGCTTTCGTCGTTGCAACATGTGAATCTGAAACATCTTGATCAGTTAATATTATACAACAGCTATGAGCAAAGTGAGCATTACGTATTGCCTCGTGACGAGCATTTGGGATTCCCTCTGCCAACATCGGATGGTCGAAATGTGCCATAGAGTCCAATTTAGCGCTTGCATTGGACAACGCCAAGAAAAGCTCCCGGGCATTCCCCACTGATCCAAGAAAGGATGATGTAAGTTTAGCTAATTCAAGACTTGTTGACAGAACGCTCTTAAAGATACTACTGCATTTGTTGGCAAACAATATTTTCGTTTCGCCTCTGCAGAGCTCGGCAAATAGAGAAGAGATATCTGCCGACTCCTTCAACAGATTTAGCGTGAATGCAAACGACGACGATTGAATACTGGCAAAAGTTGAGGACTTTGCCTTTCCACCAGCTAGGTTCACTTGAGTGCGTGCCTCGCTCGACATCGAAGAAAAGCAGGAAAGCAATTCATCTTCATATGCACAAATAAAGTCAAGAACTGCAGTGGGAACGTCATTAAGTTGGCACATGACGTGTTCATCAATATTTGCGTGTATAACAACTTGGTATCGTGCTGACCGAATAAGAGATGAAAAGATCTGGATGACTTCACGCCAAGTTGCGTGAACTGAGTCAATCTGGCACGACTTGTGAGGCTTTCTTGACGATGACGTATTGGTGGTGCCTTGTCTTGAATGACTGGTGTAATATCCACGATGACGATCAACTACTGGAATCATATAATCATCAGAGGTCGACGTCCACGTTTTACCGGACATTTTCCAAAGAGGATTGTCAATAAGTGATCTAAAGCATCTATTTTCCAACAATAGTAGTAAAATATCAACCACCATCGAACCAGAATCAGTCAACGCGTGAATGCATGATGTAATTAATTGAACAACATCGACGGCATTGTTGTGAATAATTTCTACCTCGTGTGTTGATTTGCCAGCATAGACTACCTGATAAGTCAAGGAAGAAATATTTGATGCAACGCCGAGATGATATAGTAGAGAATTGATAGCGCTTCTTTCCTTTAGACATGAGGCAAAGTCGACTCCATATGTGAGCAATTGATAATCACCCAGCTTTGTGTTCGAACCTAACGTTGAAGGGACCAAACTAATAAGAAGCAACAACGATGATCGGAGCATCTGATATGAAGCGCTTTTAGTCCCATCAAACGAAAATCCAAATTTGGATGGCACGAAGCCATGTTCGACTATTTCATTGACATTATCATCTAGTTGCACATACTGCAATGACTGCAGCGATTTCACCGCTATATCTGTAAAGCCAATTCGAATATAATTGTATTTCATAATGGCGTCACTTGTCACTTCATCCTGTGAGAGGCTCACGAATTCTAAAATGAGCACAAGTGCCGACGTCAGTAATTGTGAGCGCATCGAGCAAATCGCTGGCTCATTTGACGGCGCAACTGACCCAAGTTGAGTCATCGCAAATATCTTGTTGGTTGACTCGTAAAGACGTGCAAGTATATCAAGGCAATTCAGTGTGTTTAGTTCGGCATTGCCAGCTGTGATAGAATACAAAACTAAAGAGCACAATTCCCCCAAAGGCTGAGCATCGCCAATCTCGCGCAAATATCCTTGGCTCAATAGCAATGATTCTGCAATCATTTTAGATTCAGAGATGGAAGAAAGTGCAGCAATCGCACACTCGACAATAACACCACTTGTCGACTTGGTTGAGGATGTCTCGTTCATATTCGCGATGATAACTTCAGTGAATATTGACCAAGATGCTGAAAATGATGTTTCAGAACGAGTCAACGCATTAAGGGCTCTGCATTGTACGAATGTGTTAGCACTAACATCACCAGACAAGGCTAAAGCCTTAGCAAGGCTTACTACTGAGCCATAGGAGCACCAGGATGTAGTAGATACATCATCCTCTGGGGGATTGGCACGTAAAAATGAAGCAATATTCCAGGTCGGCGAACACTGAAGCCAAGTAGTAGCCGCTAAGGCTACGGCATCACTTGAGGTTAGTATGACCTTCCAGCACTCCATAGGATCAGAGTCGAAGAGGTCTTCAACAAATTTTATACCTCCTTCGGATCCCTGACCAGTTCGAACATTGATTTCGATCGTGATGATATCTAAAGATCTCGTGAGAAGATCAAGCAAGATACTCTTCTGATTGACCAACGCCGCAGATACTTCATTTTGCATTGAACTCTTTTCGCCCAATGACATCACCGCCAGAAGAGCAACACGTGTCAAATCAACTATATTTGGCACCACTGACGTCGTCCCGGTCTTGTTCGAATTTAAGAGATAGGTTGCGACACTTCCGCATGCGTGTACACTACCCGAGCTGTAATCTTGATTGCATGTGAGCCTGCAGCATTTCCACAGTGCCGACACAGCTTGAAGACAAGCGCAAGTAAATAGGGAGCGTAAATTAAGCAGCTTTTCCTCCCCAACACTTCCTTCATAATCTCGTGAATCATTCAACATTTTACTTGTGCTCAGGATAAAGGAGACAATCTTGTCAAGGAGTCTCCAATCCTCCGTATTTTTATCTCCAAGAAGGATTGACCGAGCAAAATCTGGCTGGGTAGATACACTGATAGCTACACACTCAAATACGATTGAAGCCATTAGGACCTGCTGGTCCATGCGTTGCAAGTAAATGCAGGAGGTATCATCGCCATCAAATTTGTCGAAGATAGACAGTAAGACAAGAAATAGCTGATTGCCACATCCTAACGTCCTCCGAAAGTCGATAAAGCCCATATCATGTGCACCTTTATTCGCGTGTTGTAAGCACATCTTGAAAATCTTGCTCGCTAACAGTGCAGACTCCACACCCAACCCATCAACGCCAATTACTGCAAGTCTTGAGATTAACTTCAAGTTGACAATGTTGAGGTTTACAGCCGCGGCATGTGATTGAAGAGAATTAGGACATGCCTTGCTCAGAAGTAGATTGCATGGGCTATAATGGAGAAGATCCTGGTCAGGAAGATTCTTGGCAATATCTTCCGAGTGTTGACCCCAAACCAGAATGAGCGAGAGGGCCATCAATCCTAAGTCACTCCATTCCGAACCCACAATCTCTTTTTCATTGCCAAGTAGATCATTTGAATGCTCGGCTGATTTTTCTTGGGCTCTGCTTGCAGATGCTATTTGAGACGCACGTTTAGGAGTCACAAACTTCCCCCACGAGCCGTACTTGCTGTCATGCTTATTATCCTCATACCGCACAGCTGCTGAATCCATCGCTAGGGAAAGGTCACTCTTTGCCGATACTGTCTTTGTTATCATTAATGATACTGGAGCTGAGGCAAAGAAGGCGATTACCTGACCCAAAGCTGTAGAAGATGACAGGGTGCTAATAATGTCATTCCGTAAGGTGAGTGCGAGACCCCTTAATTCAGTGTCTTCGTGGAGATAAATAACTTGCTTCAAACAAATCAGAGTGGTCGTGACAGATGATAGGATTGCGTGGACAAAGGCCAACTGTACCTTCGACGTTGGGAACGTCACTTGGCCACCCGAGAAGAATCCTGACAATACATCCAGGGCGATCATGACTCCAGCACCAACAGTCTCGATATTGACTTTTCCAAATGGGATGACTCTTGGATCGAACATATTTTGCATCAACTTGGAAGCGAGACAGTTCAATATTGTTAAAGCGGCAAGTGTAATCCCATCGTCACTGCTTGTGACAAAGTGTGAGAAGCCGCTGATTGAATTACCCACACCAAAACCATTACTATTGGAGGGTGTGAAACAATCGAGTACCTCCATTTGATATAAAACATCAGAACCCTCTAGCAAGTCAACCATCAGATTTAACACAGATGAAGTTAGTGCGGTGCATTCATTTTCCAAACCGTTCTGTTTATGGGGTAATACTTTCGATGCAATCTGGTAGATCATGCGTGGCCCTCCACGCAAAGAATTGCGAATCCAATCCTTTGCCTTAGCTCCCCCTAAGTAAGCGAGTGCTGAAATCGATTGAATTGCTGTAGTTGCACATCGAACGGTGCTCCGTTCTTCTGCCGAAATAGGACTGCTAGATAGATTCAAAGAGGATATTAGCGGTGCCAGTGCTGCAATTACTGACATGACACTCTCCACAATCCCCTCTGGCAAAAAATCTGACGTCAGGATGCTTCTGACCATCGAAGGGGATGCACATAACGATGAAATCAGACGGAGGAATGTCGACAACGGTTTAAGATAATGAATGGCGGATTGCGATCCTTGGGTCTTGGTCTTCATATCTATCAATGTCAACACTGCCATGCTATGTGATGCATCGAGCAAATAGCATATGGGCTCACCTCCGTCCCCACCATTGACCATATCATCACTGTCCTCCCGTTGACAAAAGGCTTCCCAATCGGACCAAAACTGTTCACATAACACACGTGAATTACTATGTATCATCGATGCTAAGTCAGAGAGCATTCCAATATTTTCAATTGCCGAGGTATGCGACTGTAATGATAGCAATACGGTACGGAAAGCGCGGATCGTGGCCGAAAGTATCTCTCGTCCGATGGACGCATACACTACTGATGTCGCATCGGTGGCGCCAACCCAGCCCTCATCTGCGTCGATGTCATCTCTATTATCAGTCAATGTCAATAATCTGTCATGAAAGGCCATCTCAAATTCATCTCGTTTCATCAAGTCCGAAACTAACGCATTATTCCCAATATTGCGTCTTCGTATAGAACTGCCAGTTAGTGGATCTTGGACCAAAGCCCTCATCACTTGATGCAAATATGCGAATGCACCACACTCGTCATTGGCAAATTGTGCACACTCCTCACCCCAACTATTCATTTCGGTAAAGAATGTATTATTATCATCGTCATCATTGTCAGATGATCCCCTAGCAAGGCCAGCTAGACGTAATAATAGAGTCAATGAAAGTAGAGCAATGGCCTCTGGCGCATGTATTCCCCACAACTCATCATCATCATCATTGACTTCATCAGAGGAGGATGAGACTAAGGCATATGCCGCCTCACGTCGATCGCGAACAGTCTCCCCCAACGAATGCAATTTACGACATAGTACCCTAAGCTCATTCCGAGCCACTGCCTGACTTGCGGATGTACCGACGATCAATCCAGCAAGTAGAGGATGAGTCGTTACCCATTCGTCCTCACTTTCATTGTTTGCATTAGTACTACCGCCAGTCCTCCATAATCCTACACACCCCGCACATATTAATGCCCATAGTCCATCAAGACGTGTCTTAGTCTCGTCACCACCACCACCAATATCTACCATACCTAGACTATGTTGTGACATTAGCATCGACGATGACGATCTGAAGGATTGGCCTTTACGTGATGTGGTTCGTATCGATGCCTTCTTCTTCTTGCCAAATTCAAATGAGGTACAAGTAGTTGCGGCATTCATAACGAGTAATAAATCATATCGCGATGCACCACCATCCAATCGATCGTATAATAATATAGACAATGCCTCGGATGATACAACTCGTACGATATTGGAATAATATTCATCATCCCCATTATTATTATTATGCACCTTCGTATAATACTCCCCTCCTCCTCCTCCTCCTCTCGAGAGATTATTGACAGAGGATGGATAATCGACTGTATTGCCTAATCCCGGCAATGCCGGACCGCATGCCAA
>Ga0247833_1004999_pt1 | contig 15763 bp, 11 predicted proteins | sample LaCruzMarch2015__7_FD_187117 | JGI IMG/M metagenome (GOLD analysis project Ga0247833, IMG submission 187117) | Freshwater microbial communities from meromictic Lake La Cruz, Castile-La Mancha, Spain - LaCruzMarch2015_8m | ecosystem: Environmental > Aquatic > Freshwater > Lake | place: Spain...
CGATGGCCACACCCTTTTGTTTTCCTCCAATTCTGCTGCCGCCTCCAATGTCGCCTTGCTCAAAAGCATTCCCTATGATCCACTCAAGGACTTCACACCAGTCGCTGCCGTGGGTGAAAACATGCTGGTTTTGATGGTGAAGACAGATCATCCTGCCAAGAATATTCAGGAGTTCATCAACTACGCCAAGCAGCGTCCCGGCAAAGTCAACGCAGGCTATGGTTCTTCCAGCTCGCAAGTGAGCATTGCCGTGCTCAACAAGTTGGGCGGCATTGACACCATGGGGGTCGCCTACAAAGGCATACCTCTGGCCATGAACGACGTAATGGCAGGTGTGGTGGACTTCACATTTGTCGACTTGGGAAACTCAATGGCTCAAGCCAAAGGGGGCAAGTTGCGCCCCTTGGGCATCACAGCCAACAAACGCTCGTCGCTGGTACCCGACTGGCCATCCTTGGCCGAGACCATGCCCGGCTTTGACATCACCGCTTGGTTCGCCTTGGTGGGCCCAGCTGGTATGCCCAAAGACGTGGTGGACAAACTCAATGCGACCATGGGGCAAGCCTTGAAGTCTAAGGATGCGCAGGAAAAACTGGCGGGCATTGGCATTCAGCCTGTGGTCATGACGCCCGACCAACTAAAAACCTTCATGGCCAGCGAAGTCAGCAAATGGGTTCGCTTGGTCAAAGAAGCCAATATCCAACCTGAATGACCGCATGAACCCCTCCAAAAATATCCTCATCACGGGTGCCAGTCGAGGCATTGGACAGGCGATTGCACGCCAAGCGGCGCAGCAGGGCTGGTCGATTGGACTCAATTACAACCAAAGTCAAAGCCAAGCCTTGAGCCTGGCCGAAGAGCTGCGGCAAATGGGCGTCAAAGTCGTTTGTTTGCAAGCCGATGTCAGCCAACAATCGGAAGTGCAGCGCATGTTTCGTGAGTTCGATGAGGCTTTGCGACCCTTGCACGCGCTCATCAACAATGCTGGGATTCTGGCGAGCTTTTTGATCACGGAAGCGGACGAAACCCAGCTCAATCGTCTGTATGGTGCCAATGTATTCAGCGCCTATTACTGTGCGCGTGAAGCAGTACTTCGCATGTCTACCACGCACGGTGGGTCGGGTGGTGCGATTGTCAACATGTCTTCGGTCGCATCGCGCCTTGGCGGTTTGTCCGGCGGCAGCGCCTACGCAGGCTCAAAAGGGGCACTGGACAGTTTCAATTTGGCTTTGGCCAAAGAAGTGGGCGCCCAAGGTGTTCGAGTCAATGCGATCCGACCCGGCCTGATTGCCACTGACATCCACAACGTTCATGGCGGCATTGATCAGATGAAAATCATGGCGAAAACAGCCGTCCCCATGGGGCGTTCCGGTACTGCAGAGGAAGTTGCCAAGGTCGCCATGTGGCTTGCGGGACCTGAAGCCAGTTACGTTCACGGCAGCATCGTGGATGTTGCAGGTGGTCGATAAGCAAACGTTGACTCACCTGACAATCAGCGCAATGCTGCTGAACGGGGACCTCAAAAAAGCCGGCCAAGGGAGGGCTCCGTCAATATGGCCTCGCGGCTGGGCATGGCCTAGGTAGCTGTTTGAGCGAGCGCATCAAGCGGGCTTAAACACGCAAGTAGGTTGGCCCCTTCGAGGTCGGCTCCATTTTTTTCTACTCGATCACGGTCAGCTGCGTGGTGTCAATTTCAATCCATACCGGCTCATTCACTTCAAAGACATCCTGGGGCCTCGCGGTGACCCGCAGGGCTTGCTCGATCCCCGGCACAGTCACGTGATAGTCCCAGTATTCTCCGAGGTAGGCGCGGCGCTGCACGCTGCCCTGTACGCAGCAACTTGCGCTGTTCACGCCAGGGTTCTGCTTGAGCAGGTGAATGCTTTGCGGTCGGATCGACACCAGTACGACCTCTGGCAGAGGGGCCTCGGTCTTTAATGACTGCTTGGACACCGAAAAGCCGCCAAAGTGCACGTCATTGCCAGTGGATTTTCCATCGATAAAATTCGTGCGTCCGATGAATCCAGCGACAAATCGCGTTTTCGGTCGGCCATAAAGCGCATACGGCGCGTCGATCTGTTCCAAGTGGCCCTTGTTCATGACGGCGATTCGATCTGAGGTCACCATCGCCTCGGCCTGATCATGGGTCACGTACACCATGGTGATCTTGAACTCGTCGTGCAGCCGGCGGATCTCGAAGCGCATCTCCTCGCGCAAGTTCGCATCGAGGTTGGAGAGCGGTTCGTCCAGCAACAGCACGGCGGGCTTGACCACAATGGACCGCGCCAGGGCCACGCGCTGCTGCTGCCCGCCACTCAGTTCAGCCGGATAACGGTCGCGCAGATCGCCCATCTGCACCACCTCGAGGATCTCACCCACGCGACGGCGGATCTCGTCGGTCTTAAAATTGCGTATCTTCAGACCAAAGCCCACGTTCTCCGCCACAGTCATGTTGGGCCAGATAGCGTAGCTCTGAAAGATCATCGACATCTGCCGCTTTTCCGGCGGCAGGCTGGAGGCGGGAGAGGAAATCACCTGCCCATCCAACTCGATGGTGCCGGCCGTGGGCGTCATGAATCCCGCGATCATGCGCAGCGTCGTCGTCTTGCCACAGCCCGAAGGCCCCAGCAATGAAACAAGCTCACCTGCCTCGAGTTCAAGATTGAAATTCTCGACAGCAGTGAAGTTACCGAACGTACGGGATACGTTGCGCAGCACCAGCTTGCTCATGTGGGGGCCCTCCGAAGCATGAAGTCACGACCCATCAGGCGAAAACCGATCAGGATAAAGACCACGGTAATGAACACCAGAATCAGCCCGATGGCCGCCAGCATCTCGAAATTTCCCTCGTCACTCTTATCGAACAACAGCACCGAGAGCACCTGCGTATTGATCGAATACAGGAAAATGGCAGTGCTCAACTCCCGTGTGGCCGGGATGAACACCAGAATGAACGCGCCGGCCAGACTGCGTTTGAGTAGCGGCATCACCACGCTGCGAATCGCGGTAAAGCGGGTGCCACCCAGGATGCGAACCGCATCCTCAAGTTCAGGATTGATGCTGCGGATAGCAGCGCTGCAGTTGACATAGGCGATCGGTAAAAAGCGAGTGGCAAAGGCCAAGATCAAGATCCACGCAGTTCCGTACAACAACAAGGGTGGATTGGTATACGCGGCATAGAAGCCAATCGCCAGAACGATACCCGGAATGACGAACGGTGCCATCGTGAGAAATGACAGCAGACTGCCAACGTGCTTGCCGACCAGTTGCCGGTTCACGATGTACGCGACGCACAGCGCCAGTGCAATCGCGATGACGGAGGCTGCGCCTGCATACATGAAGGTATTCAGCGTTGCATTGCGCGTCAGGTTGTTCTCAAAGATGGTGAAGTACAGGTTGTCAAGCGTCAGGTTGTCCAGCGTGAACCCGCGTCCCCAAGCCTTGGCCAAGGCTGCCTGGCAGATGACGACCATCGGCATGAAAAAAGACAGCGTGCAGACGCCCAAGCAATAGCCGAGCATCGGCCACTTCCAGCGGCCCAGGGGTATCAAGCGACGTTCGCCACCCTTGCCCGACAGAACGGCGTAACCTTTGCGACTGGTGATGCGGCGCTGCAGCCAGAAAAGCAGCACCGTGATGCCCAACAGCGGCATCGCATAAGCCGCTGCGACACCCACCCGAGGCGGGTACTCGAAGAACTGCCACAGCTGGGTCGTCACCACATGGAATCGGCCTGGCAGTGCCAGCAATGCGGGGGAACCGAAGAGCGCAATGGCTTCCAAGAACACCAGGATGAAGGCCCCCAGAATCGCTGGCATCACCAGCGGAAGTGTGATGGACAAGGACGTGCGCAAGCTACCGGCGCCAAGGATGTTCGCGGCATCCTCCATTTCCGAAGAGACGAGATCGAGCGCTGACTTGGTGAACACAAATACGTAGGGAAAACTGTAGCAGGCGATGACAAAAATCAGCCCAGGCATGGAGTAAATATTGAACGGCCCCTTTTCCATGCCGGTCAGCTCGACCACCAGTTGGTTCAACCACCCGGCATTGGGACCGGCCAGCAGAATCCAACCCACAGCCCCCAAATAAGGCGGAATGATGAATGTGCCCAGAATGGCGACCCAGATCAGGCCTTTGGCGGGCATGTCGGTGCGGGAAAGGGCCCACGCCAGCGGTACGCCAAAGACCAGGCACAGACTTGCGGCTGATACCCCCAGGATGAGTGAATTCAGCAGCGCTTCGACATACCGCGCGCGACCGTAGGCGACGAAGTAGTTGGCCAGCGTAAAGGCCCCATCCGGTTGCTGGAAGCTGACCACCAGCAGGCGCAGCAAGGGATTGACGACCAGGAACAACAGCAAGCCGATGGCCAGTAACCAGACCCAGGCCGACTTGTCCAGATGCCGCCACCATTGACCGAATGCCGAAGAACTGGCAGTTTCCTTCAGGGAGGTCATATCAGGTCCCTCTCTTCACACCTAGACACCGAAGGTGTCACGAAACTTTTCCTTCACTTCCGGGATGCCCTTGGTGATCTCATCCTCTGTGGGACGAACGATCTTGACCTCTTCCAGCGGCTTGGCACCAGGACCTGGTTTTATGCCTTTGATGACCGAAAGCGAATGACTCTTGACCTGGGTCTCGGCCGCTTCCTTGTCCAGCAAGAATTCAATGAAAAGTTTGCCGGCGTTTGGCGATGGCGCGTTCTTCGGAACGGCGCTTGGGGAAACCATAAGCAAAGCGCCGTCCGTCGGATAGATGACGCTCAAAGGATTTCCTTTGTCACGGCTCAGCAGGGTCGTCGCCTCGGGGCCGGCTGCCACCCAGCGCTCCTTGGCATTCAGCATGGTCACCGTATCGTTGACCGAGCGGCCGATTTGCGGCTGGTTCTTTTCCAGCTTCTCGAAGTAATCCCAGCCGTAGAGCTTGCGCATCTGCACCACCCAGGTTCCGACATAGCCGCTGAACGCAGGGTGCCCGATGGACACCTTTCCCTTCCATTTGGGGTGAAGCAGGTCAGGCCAGTTCTTCGGCGCGTCTTTCTCGGACACCAGGCTGTTGTTGTAGGTGATCAGCATCAAGGCTGCGGCAGTGACGGAGTAGTAATTTTCCGCATCGTTGTACTGCTTGAGAGAATCCACCATTTTGGCAAGATTATTGGGCCGGTATTGCAGCAGCAGTCCCTTTTTCTTAAGGTCCGGATAGTGGCTCACATCGGTGCTGCTGAAGACAGATGCCACCGCGACGTTGGCCTGCAGGTCTTGCTGGAACCGCTGTAAGGCGACCTGCGCCGTGGTGCGCACAAAGTTGCATTTAATGCCGGCATACTTTTTCTCGAATGCCGTGCACAAACTGGCCGCCTCCTCGGTGTTGTAGTGGGCGGTGTAAACAGTGAACTGCTTCTCCTTCTTCGCCGCTTCGTACAACTGCTGCTCCCACGCCGGCATCTGAGCCCGCAGCGGGACAGCGGCAAAGGTCAGTGCTGCGCCAACAAGCGCCAGAAAAAAACGAATCATGTTGCGGCTCATGGAATCTCCTTTAGGAAAGTGAACGTCTCTTGAGGTTTTTGAAATTTAGCGTGTGTGCAATCGAAAAAGCTCAGCGGCCCGTGAATATCGGCTTGCGTTTGGCCATGAAGGCCGAGCGACCTTCCACGTAATCCTCGCTGTTGAAACAGCGGTCGACGACCTGCTGGCACAGCACCATGTCGCGCGCAGATTCGTCTTTCGTCACTTCACCGACGATCGTTTTGATCGACGCCACAGTAAGCGGGGCGTTGGCAGCGATGGTGCCCGCATAGTCCCGCACGTACGTTTCCAGTTGCCCATCCGGAACAAGGCGATTGACCAATCCCATCGCCACTGCCTCCTGGGCTGTGAACTGGCGTGCGGTGAAGAAAATTTCTTTGGCGAAGGAAGGGCCCACCACGTCCATCAGCTTGCGCACGCCCTCGGCCTCATAGCCCAGCCCCAGCTTGGCCGCCGGCACGCCGAACTTCGCTCCCTCGGAAGCGATGCGCATGTCGCACGACAAGGCCACCGAAACGCCGCCGCCGATACAAAAGCCGCGAATCATGGCGATGGTGGGTTTACCCACATGCTTGAGCGCAACAGTTGCCTTGCCCGATGCCTCGTTGTAGGTACGGGTCGTCTCGGGGGAAGATCGCTTCTCCTCGAATTCTGAGATATCCGCTCCGGAGACAAAGGCACGGTCCCCAGCCCCTTTGAGCACGATCACGCGGATGGCCTTGTCGCTTTCGAAATCTCGCACAATGTCGGCCAGTGCTTCCCACATGGCCAGAGAGACGGCGTTGCGTCGCTCTGGATTGTTGAACGTGATCCAGCCGATCGGACCGTCCTTCTCAGCGATCATCTTGTCAGTTTTCGAAATCAGCATCTTGGGCTCCTTGACAGTGGCCTCGTAGCAAACGGCATTGACGTCTCTAACGTAACGCAGCGTGGGACGCTTGCAATCCGTTCAAACCCTTGCACAGGGCAGAATCAGGCTGGTGGCTAGGCCAACCCGTAGACCGGCGTGTCGATGCCCTCCATCCTGGCCTTGATCTGCAGTGCAAGGTAGCGCGAATAGTGGCGCGATTGGGCCAGGTTGCCGCCGTGGAACCACAGCGCGGTCTGGCGCGTCGGCTTCCACATATTGCGCAGTTCGCCCTCCCAGGGGCCTGGGTCCCGGGTCGTGCCCGACCCCAGGCCCCAGCAGGGGCCAACCGCCTCGGCGACCTCGGGTGAAATCAGCGCCTCGGCCCAACCGGTCATCGAACCGTAGCCTGTTGCGTAGACGACCAGATCGGCCGGCAGTTCGCTGCCGTCGCTCAACACCACTGAGTTCTCGGTCAGCCTGTCGATTTCGAGGCCTGACTTCAGCGCAATGCGGCCATCGGCGATCAACTCGGACGCACCGACATCAATGTAGTAGCCCGAGCCGCGGCGCAGGTACATCGGCCCCAGACCTGATTCATCCTCGCCAAAGGTCAGCTGGAAACCCGCCGCACGCAGCCGGTCGTAGAACAGTGCGTCGTCGCGCTGGATCTGGGCGCAAACGGGAATTTGGAATTTCGGCACCAGCCTGTAAGGGATCGACGCGGTCGTCAAGTCTGCCAGGTCGGTGCTGACTCCGGCCTGGAGCGCAGTCTCCGAGTACAACAGGCGGCCGTAGCGGCCTTGGGTCTCGGACTTCACCACCAGCGTGGGCGAGCGTTGGAGCATTGTCACCTCGGCGCCGTACTCCCACAGATCTGCTGCGATGTCGTGCGCCGAGTTATTCGAGCCGACAACGACACAGCGCTTGCCGGCAAAGTCTTCGCCCCCGCTGTGCTGGCTGGAATGGTGCTGGCGCCCACGGAAGAGCGCCGCGCCGGGAAATTCCGGCACGCGGGGCCGGCCCGACATGCCGGTGGCCAGCACCAGATGGCGCGGCTGCAGCGTGATCGGCTGGCCCTCGCGCATGACCTGAACCGACCATTGCTGCGATGCCTCGTCGAAGGACGCGCTCAGGCATTCGGACGAAGGCCAGTAGTTCAGCTCCATCAACTTGGCGTAGGCCTCGAGCCAGTCGCCCATCTTGTCCTTCGGCGTGTAAACCGGCCAGTGGTCTGGGAACGGCAGGTAGGGCAGGTGGTCGTACCAGACCGGGTCGTGCAGGCAGAGCGACTTGTAGCGCTTGCGCCAGGCGTCGCCGGCTTGAGCGTGCTTGTCAACGATCAGCGTGGGTACACCCAATTGCTTGAGCCGTGCGCCCAGACCCAGCCCACCCTGGCCGCCGCCGACGATCAGGCAATAGGGCTGACGTTGGTAACCCAACTCAGCAACCTCGGCAGCCCTCGCGTCAGACCAGTTGCGGCGGCCGCGGATCGCGCCGTGCTCGGCACCCAACTCGCGGGTCGCACCGCGCTTTTCCTCGAAACCCTTGAGTTCCTGCAAGGTTGTGAACAGCGTCCAGCAGCGGCCATGCTTGAGCCGGACATGGCCCTTGCCTCGGCCCACCGAAGTCTCGAAGCTGAACCAGGCCTGGACCACACCTTGTGCGACGCCTTGGCCTTTGCTGGCCTCGCCTTCGAGCACCCAGTTTCGGGGCTGCACCCGCGCCAGCGTGTGCAAGAGCATTGCGGTGATTCCAGAGCGGCCCTCGAGCGTGGTGATGTTCCAGGTGAAGGCGATCAGATCGCGCCAATAGGCCTCGTCGCCAAACAGCGCTGCCGCGGCCGGGACATCGCCCCGATCCAGCGCGGCTGATAAATTCGCCAGCCAGTCGGCGACTTCAGCTGTGGAATCGTCTTGTGTCGTCATGCGATGTCCTCGGTTGCACTGCGTGGCGAACCCACGGCCAACAAGAGAATATAGGATATTAAAAAATTGTCGTCGGCGTCGGCGACAACCAACCCGCCACTCCAACCGGGAGACCCGAGCCAAGGGTGTAAAAAGTCAACATCAAAATTTCAGATCTTGAGGCGCTGACCAATGGCTTGGACGGAGAGGTGCATGAGGAAGACGGATCACAGGTGGCAGTGCTACTCCATGGCGGCGTTAAGCAAGCCCACCGGCCTCACCCGGGCAAAGAGGCCAAGCAACAACAGATCAAGGAGATAAAAGAATGGTCTTGAAGTGCAGCAGGCCATAGCGATAAAACAGAATGAAGACCTCACCGGACAATCGGCGCAATGCTGCTGAACTGGTCCGTCCACAATCTCAAACCCGGTTGGTCATAGGGCTCGTTTCCGAGCAAACGGCCCTGCTCGTCCCGCATTGCACGATTGACTGATGGGTACGCCTTCAGGTAGGCCTGGTCCTTCGTCATGATGAAGTGCAAATTCCTTCTCACATTGCGCACCTCATCCACTGCTTGGTATTTGTGCCGGTAGGCCATGCCCGAAACCTCGGCTTGGGCTTTCACAATGGGGTAAAGGTTCAGATAGGCATTGGTGATGTTGATCGCGATGTGACCATCGGGCTTCAGGTGGTTGCGATAAATTTGAAACGCCTCACGGGTCAACAAATGGATGGGCACCGATCCGCCTGTGAAAGCATCCAGCACAATCACGTCGTACAACTTGTTTTTAGGCAGCTGCTCCATGCGCAACCGGGCATCACCCAACAAAATATTCTGCTCACCCGCTTTGCAGGTGGACAAGTTGTCAAACCAATCCTGTGCAAACCGAACAGCTGCTGGGTTGATTTCATAAAAGTCATACGCATCGGTTTGGCGTGCATAGTTAGCCAAGGTGCCAGCGCCCAAACCAATCAAGGCCACAGACAACGACGATTTTTGCGCCATGGCCCATTGCAATGTCTCCCCGATACCACTGTCTCGCGCATAGTAGGTGGTCGGCACATGACGCAGCGCGTCAGATAGGAACTGCTGACCATGGGTCACATTGCCACTGAAAAACACCCGGTCATCGCGCTCGGGCTCCGAGACATACCGCCGCTCCTTCACGGACACAGTGCCATAAAAATTTCGGACTTGATCAAGCACAATTTCGGTACGGTCGTCCTTGCGGACCTCTCGCCAAGACCACGGGTTTTGCATGGCATACAACAAAGCCACCATGACCACTGCTATCAAGGCACCCGCGGCATGACGCACACGACCACGGGCTTGACCCTCAACGCGAAACAAGACATGGCAAGCCAACACGGCCACCAGGACCAGGGCCATCAACCACTCCAGGTAATCGTCAAAAAATTGGGTGGCCACCAGGGTCACAAACAAGCCTCCGAACGCCCCCCCAATCGACATGCACAGGTAAAACTCGGTCAAGCGTCGCGTATCCACCGGCCTGCGGCGGTAAAGCTCACCATGGCACAGCATGCACACCACAAACAACAAAGCGTAATGCGACCAACGCACTTCATTGACGCCATAGTCCCAATCGATACCGAGCCAACGCGGTATGTCGCTCAATCCTGAAGCAACCAACAACAAAATCAGCGTAAGGAATGCAAACAACTTGGGGCGGTACCAACGGGGGTGGTCAAAAGTCAAGATGAAAGTGACCAAATACAAACCCAGTGTCGATACCCAGAGCCTGGGCTCGGGCGCCACGTCGTGGCTGATCTGATCGGTCGTTGCAATGAAAACCAATGAGGCCAAGGCCGGCAAAGCCACCCAGGACAGGCGCTGGACCCACGAAGGCTTCAGTGCGCTGGCCGCTTGCCTTGGCACGACCTCGTCAGCATCGGAATGGGCTGCGCCGGCGGGCGTCTTGTTTTGCCACACACCCAAAGCCACCGGCAAACACAGCAAGGCAAACACCCAAAAGCCAGCTGTCCAAAGTCGCCCCATTTCCTGCTGCTCCAGCCAAGGCTCCAGCACATACGGAAAAGATAAAAGTGCCAAGAACGAACCCACATTGGACAAAGCATACAAACGGAAAACCGATGAGGCGTGGGCCGTGCTGGTGAACCAGTGCTGGACCAAAGGCCCGGTGGTCGCCAAACAAAAATACGGCAAGCCCACACTGGCCCCCAAAATCAGCAACACCTGAAAAACCGGCGAGTCAGGAGATTCAGGTCGAAGCTCCGCCCCGGGCAGCACTCTGGAAGCCAACAAAGCCGCCAGCACCAACAAGACCACATGGATACGCGCCTGGATTTTCCGGGAGGGCAAGGCCGCCAAAGCATGGGCGTACAAGTAGCCCAAGCACAAGAGGGTTTGGAAAAACAGCATGGCCGTGGTCCAAACTGCGGGACTGCCACCAAACCATGGCAGGATTTGTTTGCTGAGCAGGGGCTGAACCTGAAACAACAAAAAAGCGCTGGTGAAAATCGTCAGCGCAAAGGGTAAGAAACTCCACGGATTGGGAGATTGACTGGGCAGGGGATGGGACATGGTTGAAATTTGTCTGGGAAAAAACCCAGTATTTATAATTTAGTACAAAAGTAATGCCTGACTGTTTATTCAAACAGCAAGTCCACTTTTTCACTTTTGAATGCCGCTGATTTTACAAGCGTCAATTCAAACCATGACCTCATGGTGTTGCGATTTGAGATTGTTTTTCTGATCAGTCACAGCTTTTTGAATGACGGATTCGCAGCGCGCATTGTGTTGATGAACTCTATTTGATACGGGATTCGCCCCGCCTTGGCGCATGCACAGGCCCAACACAATGCCAATATCGAGGGTAAACACCAAGAGGACATGAAAAATCACGATTCATCAAAAATTAATCCAAAAAATGATTAATCTCCATGTTTAAACCTGTTGCTGCGCCTGCTCAAACCTGCGTGCTCTAACCTAACACATCTCAAAAGGAGTCGATCATGAAGTTTTTCCGTGTTTTGTTGCCCATCCTGCTGATCAGCTGGTGGAACATAGCCTGCTCAAACACCCTCACAGCCCCTGGCACCAACACAGCCAGCCCCCAAGCCGCCACAACATACGAACCCGTGCGCGGTCAAGCCGGCAAAGATGTCATCTGGATCCCCACCCCAGACGGGCTGATCGACAAAATGCTCACAGCCGCCAAGGTGACCGATCAAGACAGGTTGTTTGATTTGGGTGCGGGCGACGGCATCATCGCCATCACCGCCGCGCGCAAATACGGTGCGCGATCGGTGGGCATCGAATACAACCCGGACATGGCCCAATTTGCCCGGCGCAAAGTGGCCGAAGCGGGCATGTCCGACAAAGTTAGGATCATCACCGGCGACATTTTCCAAGAAGACTTCAGTTCTGCCACTGTGGTCACCCTTTACCTGATGCCTCACCTGAACTTGAAGCTTCGTCCCATCTTGCTCAAAATGAAACCCGGCACGCGGGTGGTTTCACATGCCTTCAACATGGGTGAGTGGGAGCCCGACGAAACCATGTCGTACCAATTCTCACAGGGCTTTTTCTGGGTGGTCCCAGCGCAAATTGAGGGCGATTGGGTGATGGCCGGGCTGGATGGTGGGCCCATGCGTCTGAACATGAGTCAATCCTTTCAACACATTGGCGGCATGCTCACGCGTGGCGGCCAAAACCTCGCCTTGCTGGGTGCCCGATTGCGTGGCGATGAAGTCAAATTTCAATTCATGACGCCAGACAAGAAGGTGCATGCCTTCTCTGGCCGTGTAAACGGTCGCCGCATCTCGGGCACGGTTGCCTCTGACTACTTACAAACACCCGTCGAAATCACCCGTCCTTAAATCGCACTTGAACCCCTAAAAAAGTTGGACAATCCAGATGAAACCCGATAGCACCGCACCGCCTAACATGCTCCGTGTGCTGCACCCCTTTTCAGCCGTGGCGCTGATTGTGGGCATCGTGATTGGAGCCGGCATTTTCAAAACCCCCTCATTGGTTGCAGGCATCAGCGGAGATGCTGGCTGGGCGCTGGTTTTGTGGATGGTAGGCGCCCTGATCTCCATCGCGGGCGCGCTTTGCTATGCAGAACTTTGCACGGCCTATCCCAGCGCCGGAGGTGATTACCACTTTTTGCACCGGGCGTTTGGACGCAACATTTCTTTCATTTATGGGTGGTCGCGCGCCACGATCATCAACCCAGGCTCCATTGCCTTGCTGGCCTTTGTTTTTGGCGATTACATGAGCACGCTGGTGAACCTGGGCGCCTACTCCAGTGCCATCTGGGCACTGCTGATCGTGGTTGTCTTGACGGTGGTCAACCTTGCCGGCATCCACGCGTCTTCGCGCATGCAAACTTGGTTGACCTTGACAGAAATTGTCGGCTTGCTGGCCGTTGTCGCAGCAGGATTTTGGGTTGACGCCCCCGCCTCGGGCACCATCCAGTGGTTTGCACAAGCGCCTGCGCCAGCGCAATGGGGGCTGTGCCTGGTCTTTGTCTTGCTGACCTTCGGCGGCTGGAACGAAGCCGCCTACATTTCGGCCGAATTAAAAGGCGGACCACGCACCATGGTCCGGGTCATCTTGGCCAGCATGCTCATCTTGACGGCCATTTACCTGCTGGTCAACACGGCCTTGCTGTTGGGCCTGGGCTTGAATGGCTTGAGCCAAAGCAAAACCGCTGCAGGCGACCTGCTGGGCCTGACCTTTGGTCCTTGGGCGCAAAAAGCACTCGGCTTGTTTGTGGCCATTGCCGCATTGACCAGCATCAACGCCACCATGTTTGTCGGTGCTCGCACCAACTTTGCTGTTGGCAACGACTGGAAAGCCCTGCGCAAATTGGGTCAATGGCAACTGGACATTGGCAGCCCCAAACAAGCTTTGACCCTGCAAGCCCTGATCAGCATGGGCTTGATCGCATTGGGTACCCAAGAAGCCGACGGTTTTTCTGCCATGGTCGAATTCACTGCCCCCGTGTTCTGGGGTTTCCTGTTCCTGGTCGGGCTGGCCTTGCTGTGGTTGAAGCAGACAGATCCGCACACCCCGCGCCCCTTCAAAGTGCCGCTTTACCCCGTGCTGCCCCTGATTTTTTGTGCTGCCTGCGCATGGCTGACCTACTCCAGTGTCACTTACGCCATCTCTCAAAAAGCCATTCACGTCTCTTTGTGGCTCATTGCCAGCGGCGTTGTGGCCTTACTGCTCTTGCGAGCGCGCGAAAAAACCGTCGGTCAACTTCCCCACCAAATTTAAAACAACAAAACCCCCAACACCTGATTTTGACCACGGGGTGTTGAGGCCGACGTTGAATTAACCCCCTCTTCCAATCAGCGTTGGCTACAACACAGCGACCTGCGGATAGACCGCCAAAACAGTTTGATGCAGCCCTCCGCGACCGATAATAGAAAAACTTTGAAGACCACCATCACCGGAGAATCGCCTTGACCGCCTACAGCCTTCCTGTCATTTGGGTCGATGCGATTTTGCTTTTCACCTTTTGCGAATGGCTCTTTTTGAGCGTCAGAAGCACCCAAACAAAAAACGGTTTACGGTTTGTCGACATCAGCGCAGGGCTGCTGCCCGGGTGGCTTTTGATGCTTGCTCTTCGATTTGCATCGCCCCCTGAATTGCCCATCGAAGTGTTTGTTTGCCTTGCCCTCGCTGGACTGGCGCACGCTTTGGATTTTTACCGCCGATACAAATAAAAACCCGATCAGATTCTTAACATTCTCAACAAATTGCCTTTAGCATGGGGGGGTGACTCCCTCATCTCCACCATCGCCGGTTCTGCCTCTGTCCTTGTCCGCTCTGAGGCGCGACATCGACTCGCCAGCGGGCCGCATCAGCCTTTACAGCGCTGGGCCTCAAGACCAAACCCGTGGACTGCCGCCGCTGTTGCTGGTCCACAGCATCAACGCTGCGGCCTCAGCAGCCGAGCTTGCACCGCTTTTTGCTCATTATCGGCAACAGCGTCCGGTCTACGCTCTTGAACTTCCAGGTTTTGGTTTTTCTGACCGCAGTGCCCGCCCGTACACGCCGCGCTTGATGACCGACGCTTTGCATGCTGTGCTGGACCTCATTCAATCTGAAAATGGTGGTGAAGCCTCGGATGTCTTGGCGGTGTCGCTCTCAAGCGAATTTGCAGCCCGTGCCAAATGCGAAGCGCCGCAAACTATCCGGCGGCTTGCACTGGTCAGCCCGACCGGTTTTAGAGGAAGAAAACTGCGCTATGGGCCAGATGGTGGAACGCTGGGTTTACCATGGCTATACCGTTTGCTGACGATGGACCTCTGGCGCCAAGGCATTTTTGATACCTTGACCCGACCCGGAGTCATTCGGTATTTTTTAAAGCGCACTTGGGGTGCTGAAAATATCGACGAGACATTTTGGCGTTATTGTTTATTGACCTCGCGACAGCCGGGCGCTGCCAACGCGGCCTTTTATTTTGTCTCAGCCTTTTTGTTCAGCCGTGACATCAATCGACTCTTCGAGAGTCTGGACGGTCCAGTCTGGGTGTCCATGGCCACTCGCGGAGATTTCACCGATTACCGTGGCCGGCATACGGTTGAAAACAGAAAAAACTGGCAGTTTCATGCCGTTGAAGGGGGCGCACTGCCGTTTTTTGAAGACCTGCCCGCTTTCACCAAAAAGCTTGACCCGTTTTGGGACGGTGAGCACCCTTACCAAAGAATTCAACATTGAGCGTCGTGCTGGCGACGAAATTGACGCTGACTTATCTGGTTCATGGCGACAAAATATCTTACCAGCAGGATGCTGCAAGGGAGATTTTTTCTTCAAAAAGCCGAATGGACAGAGTGGAGAAATTTGGCTACTGTGAATTCTTTCACTGAAAAAATACACAAACTTTAGGGCTGTCGTGACGAGGTGGACAGGCGAATGGATCGTTTCCTCCTCAGACGCCTGACATGCCCGGGTAAACCTGCACTTGTCACTTGTAACCAAATGGTTATGATGGTTTTGACAGGCACCTCAACCCTTGACGTGCCCAAGACCGGAGACAGCACCATGGCCATTGAAACCCCGGGTTACGCGTCCCAACATGCCGCGCTGGCAGCGCTGTCGTCGCGCTACGTCCAGGTCGACGAACTGCCGTGGCAAGCCACGCGTTTTCCGGGCATCCACATCAAAGTTCTGATGGAAGACGCCTCCACAGGCTTGCAAACCGTGCTCACCCGCATGGCTCCGGGCGCGACCCTCACCGACCACGAACATGTCGAGCTCGAACAAAGCTGGGTGCTGGAAGGCAGCCTGGTGGACCACGAAGGCGAGGTCACGGCAGGCAACTACGTCTGGCGCCCTGCGGGCAGCCGGCATTCGGCCAGCGCCCCGCATGGCGCACTGGTGCTGGGGTTTTTCCTCAAGCCCAACCGTTTTTACTGAGCGCTATAAAGACCACCACGCCTGGAAAATAACTTATGAAATTTGGAGACTTCGTCAAGGTCAA
>Ga0247833_1005004_pt1 | contig 15753 bp, 13 predicted proteins | sample LaCruzMarch2015__7_FD_187117 | JGI IMG/M metagenome (GOLD analysis project Ga0247833, IMG submission 187117) | Freshwater microbial communities from meromictic Lake La Cruz, Castile-La Mancha, Spain - LaCruzMarch2015_8m | ecosystem: Environmental > Aquatic > Freshwater > Lake | place: Spain...
ATACCGGAACTGCGAAGTCGCTGGGAAGTCGCTAGGAAGTCGCTAGGAGAGAAAAAACAAGTTGTTACCCGACTCGTAGTATTAGGAAACTATTAATTATTTTGAGCTCGTGAACGTGAACCTGTGAGCAGGAGGAGCAACATTGCGCACCTCAATCGAGTAAGTCGTAGTAGTACAACTTGTAACATCTCAAGCTACCACCACGCAATCACGATGATGAAATCTATGTTTGTACTCCTTGTCTGCTCAGCAGCAATCAGCGCAGCAGCATCATCAGACATATCTAAAGGTAGGTTTCTACAGAAGAAAGATATGTCAATGAAAGGCTCGGCTGCTGAGGTAGTTTATAAAATGCATCACGGAAATGATACCAAACAAGAGGAAACAATCGGATCGACTGAAAAGAAGAAGCACAAAAAGCACAAGGGTGCAGAGACAAAGGCTGACAGGCCAACGAAGAAGAATCATCATGACAAGCATAATCCTACAAATGAAACTGAGACTAATTCGATCCAAGAACCAGGCATGATTGAGAAGAAGCATCACAAGACAACGCAGCAAACGAATCATACAAAACCTCTTGACAAAGATACAGAATTAATTGAGAAAATAGCCGAGAAAGATGGTCTGAAGGTGAAAGAGATTCTACATAAACACGGACCTAAAAATTCAATCGCTGAAATGATAATGCACGAGAAGGAAGCTGAAACACGTGCTAGTTCTTCGAATGTTGTGCAATCAGTTGTTGCTGAAACTACAGCTCAGGAAGCAGAAGTGGAAGCAGACCCAATAGTGATGGCACAACATCAATCGATGGTTTCAAGTGCTAAAGCATTATCAATCTGGATTTCGTGCATGGTAGGACTCATCTCAATGATGTGTTGAATAATATAATGAATAGGAACAGTACTGCCGTGAAAGTTGTCAAGTATCTAGAAATGATTCGTGGTACCTGGGTCTACCACTATATAATGTTTACAATTTTTTCTTAGCAATGTTTTCGCTCTCATATATACCCCTCTTTTTCAGATCGGGTTGCCAGCAATGCACACCAAATTAATACAGTATCGACTACCCTTGCCATCCGGTAGATTGTGACCAAGATGCGTCCCACTCAAACTCACAGCCTCACCATTGTTCAATACTCGTACGACATCCCAATTAACTTCATTATCACGAAAGCTGGGCCATCCATGACTACGGCTTTCACGTAAAAATTCGGCCATGGTTCGACCACGAGGTGCATAGAAGAGTGGTTTGCCTGTGTTGGAATCATAGAATGTAATTTCACCATCGGCCGGGGTGGAGGAAACTTCGTTGAGAAAATCTGTTACCTGTGTGAAGTATCCAGAATGCTCTGCGTAATGTCGGTTATAGTTGCAAATACGATCGGCTACGCTACGATCAACATTCCATCGAAGATTCGGTTGTACTGGCACGTCGCTTGTGCCGTGTGCTTTCTTTGACATGATCGTTTCTGAACCCATGACTGCGGGGGGCGGATACTTTTTGCCTGTCGATGCAATGGTTCCCATGACAATGATGTACGATGTAGCAATGCAGCAGAAGAATAATAAAGGATGTATCGAAGTTAAGTGGCTGAGCATCCAGGGTTTGCTTTTTTTCAAGATGTATCATCAGCACATGATCGTACAGATCCTCCTCCCCCGACCTCGGTCTGGCCGCCCCCACGAAGATTCGCCCTCTCCTCATCATGTCTCTTCGAATTTGGTTGCGTTGCCAATGGTATGGGCACCTATTCTTACAACTCCATCTGTAGCAACGACGAGATGGAAATAACTACAGACATCGAGTCTGAAATCAATCCAGTATCACGTTATTATTTCCCATTTTCACCAAATCCATTATCACGATCTGTCGAGGGTACTATTGCCACCGACGTAATAAATGGTCAACATAATGGTAGTAGTACGCGAGGTCTGGAAGAAACAACGGCAACTGAAACTGCAGATTCCATGTTTGATGGAATGTATAAATATTGGCTACTATTATTACTAACAATATTATTTGAAGTCGCTGGAACAACATCCATGAAATTGAGTGATGGGTTTAAGAATATATTACCATCCATTATGATATATGTATTCTACGGGGTATCATTTGCTATTTTCCCTTTGGCCTTAAAGGGTATAGATTTATCAGTGGGTTACGCCATATGGAGTGGCCTGGGAACAACATTGACAGCATTGATTGGGTTTTACTACTTTGGTGATAGCATGACAATTACAAAAATCATTGCTCTGATTGCGATTATTGGAGGATGTGTTTTATTAAATTTTGCAGGCGAAGGGCATTAAAACGTACAGTGTTGTCGTTTGTTAGAAGCGACAAAGCAAGTAATCATTAGAAAGTCCCAAGTGTCATGGATCCTTTGTGCTCTTGCGTCATCCGACACTTTTTTCCTCCGAGCCAACGAATAAATCCAACATTACTTTTCATCTCTTTCCTAAAAAACTATACAGGATTTACTTCTTCGATTGGCTTCAGAATTGGTGGTATATTAGATGAAATGCTTCGTCAGTAAAACCTGCTCCTACAAGAAGGACGTACCATACAACCGACTCTCGGTATCTACTTCTGCAGGGGGAAACAAAACTATAAGGCAGGAGTTTAACACGGTGTAACGCATAACATGAATTCTTATCACTTAGATGAAAGTTTATAAATCTCAGTGAACAAAAATTGGGAATAGTCTAACATCTCTCGTTTTCCTTTGCTCACATGACACAGCAGATTTTCTCACAGAAGTATCTCCGAAGACATATACCCTTAAATTTTGGATGAGTACATTACCACAGCATAACAAGAGCGCTGAACAAAGACACAACATAAAGGGTTGATTTCATCGTACTTGAACTTTCAATCTCTGTCTCCTCCTCTTTCTCCTCTACGGGTGCCGCTGGCTGTTCGCCATCTGGCAACTCTGTCTCTTCGTCTGTCGGAAGTGCCCCCTCAAAGGTTGCAAGAGAGAGCGGGGCCACCATTGACATGGAGAATTCAGCCTCAGTCAATCCCATCGACATCGAGAATTCAGCCTCAGTTAATGCCATCGACATGCTTCCTGGGATGTCGAATCGTAGGGCACGAGGTTGATCAATGATGTCCTCACGTAGGAGACGTGCTTGTCCACTGCCATCAGCAACGATGCCTTCCTGACGAATACGCCGTGGAAAAGTCATGATTTGAGCATCAGCGGCCGCCATAGCAGCTGCGGGGAGGAGGATTGCGAGCGTAGACGACTTCATTCTACTTAACGATTGTCAATATATGTGGTGGAGAGACTTGTAGACGTGGGTTCTACAATCAGTCGCAGGCAGGGGTAGCAAGTGGCAATGGACTTTCAATCCTGGCATCGTATCGTACGAAGGGAACCGTTGTCTCACAATTTTGTTTAACCGTTGTTCGCCGCTTCACCCGTTGAGCACCGCCACCTCATCCTCAAATCCATCGCCACAAAAAAAAGTGGCATGAAGTATTATTGTGGGCAAAGAGGATTCCTCTCTCTTCCCCTCCCCTCGCGCCCCCCCGCCCACAACACAGACACACCGGTAGATATCGGTAGTACTCCCGCATAACGATGTCGATCCAACATAAGTTTCGTTCGACGGCCCTACGTGCCATAACCACCGTCGCCATAGTCGAATACACCACTCACCTCCCAAGTGAAGGACGATCATCCATAGTCTATCATCGATTCTATGACGAAATAATTACCCCGCTTGGTCGACGATTCTTGGATCCAGAAGATGCACATCATATAGCACTCGATGTGGTCCGACGTGGATGGGCTCCACGTCTAAGTCGGTTAGGAAGTAATCGGGATGAAAGTAAAGTTAATATGATGGTAGAAATTATAGGTGCTTCAACTGCTCGCGGTGATGAAGATGATGTCGGTGAGGAGAATAAGCAGCAACGGAGGAAATTGCAATTTCCAGGCCCGATTGGATTAGCCGCAGGATTTGACAAAGATGGTATAGCCATCCCTGGCTTATTCGATTTAGGATTCTCATTTGTTGAAATTGGGAGTGTTACGCCATTACCACAGCCTGGCAATCCACGTCCACGTAGCTTTCGACTAGTAGAGGATCGGGGTGTGATTAATCGATATGGGTTTAATTCACAGGGTGCTGATAATGTGAGAGGATATTTGAGTAATTATAGAAGAATTTATCAAGGACGTGGTAGTGGCGATACAATGACGACTATTGCCGACGACGATATGATGGATGAGGAGGATGTGAAGAATGAGCAAGAAATGGAGAATGAGCAAGAAAAGGTGTCGTCGAATGCTGCTGCTGCTGCGGCTTCGGCTGTGGCTGACTCAATACTGTCGGGGCTAGGATGGGTGTGGAATAGACTCGTGACAACAACACCAAGGACAGGAGTTCTTGGAGTTAATTTAGGAAAGAACAAAACCAGTGAGGACGAAGTTGGGGTGAGTCCAAGAAATGCTCTGCCTGCTTCCAAATCATCGTTCCATTTTGCCTTTTAGGGACTATTTCTTACTTATTATTGTTTGTCATTGCAGGATTATACCATTGGGATACAAAAACTAGGTCCCTATGCCGATTATCTTGTTATTAATGTTTCATCTCCGAACACACCGGGTCTTAGGTCACTCCAGCAACGTGAACCATTGCGGAAACTGTTATCGGCTACTCTCAAAGCTAGAGATGAATATGCTCCACATGCTCTTTTGTTTGTAAAAATTAGCCCGGACATGGCATTAGAGGAAATGGAAGATGTGGCAAATGTTGTTATGGAGACCGGTACTGATGGTATGATCGTAACTAATACGACCAATGCTCGTCCTGAGATCCTCTCATCGAAACATAGGAAAGAAATTGGAGGTTTGTCGGGAGCACCCATTAAAGATAAATCCACGGAATGCATTCGCACCATGTACGAATTAACCGATGGCAAAGTCCCAATCATTGGTGTGGGTGGTATAGGGTCTGGTCGAGATGCATATGACAAACTAAAGGCAGGCGCGTCACTTGTACAGATTTACAGTATGATGGTATACGAGGGACCAGGAGTGGTAAGTCGTATTCGGAATGAGCTTGCAGATATCATAGTTGAGAATGGGTACAAGTCAGCGGATGAAGTTGTGGGTTCTTCTGTAGTGGACATCTATTGGAGTAGACGCGAGGAGAGGGTACAGTTAAGAATGAAGGAGCAAGAGGAAGAAAAGTTGATCATTGATTGATGGTAATGAGTAAACCTTGTAACATAAAACAATTCATTATGATAATTACTGTATTCTAGCTGACTGACGGTGGTCACTCATTCACATTTATTACAGCAAGACTATAGGAAATGACGGAGGCCGGGCCTATTCCTCTTCTTCTAGCCCTTCATTCACCCTACCGACCGTCTCCTCTAGTACTTCGATTTCATCATGCTCATTCCTCCATCTCAGGGCACTCTCACCTATCGCATCAACAATCTCTGCGGCCGCATCGGGTCTGCCTCGCATACGTGCATTAATACTCATTTCACGTAACTTCTCTTCATCCAATAACCAAGTGGCCACAACATCAGATACGGCCTGGGGGTCAGAGTCAGAGACGAAGGTACCAAACTTACCCTCCACAACGTAATCAACATTTCCTTCTTCTTGTCCAGGTAGGAAACTCGTTAGCATGACGGGGAGGGAGAGTGATGCTGCCTCGGCAATTGTTCCAGGTCCTGCCTTACTCACGAGTACATCCGTCGCAACCATATATTCAGCCATATTTGTAATAAATCCAAGACCAATAACTTTAACCTTTGCCTCAATGACAGAATCATTGGTGGTTGCCTTAGTGTCCAGGTCATCTCCACCTGCGACACTTTCAGCAACTGAGCTGACCTCTAAGTCACCAGTCGATGCCAGTGGCTTTAATAGAGCATCCAAATCGTGTCGATTGGCAGTGCTCTGTGTTACCACCTCAACGCTGTCATTCGCGTTTATATCGAATTGAGTTGGTGATGTCGACCTAGTCGGAGGAAGACTGACAGCGTGCCCATCCCCTGTGTTATTACTCGGAGCATCCAAATTGTTTGTGGATGCAGACGAGCTAAACGCCCCAAATGGACCGTTCATCGACTTCAGTGACATCCCCAAACCACCTATACTAGACGGTAATATCGGTGTACTAATGATTCGGCGTATATTTTGTGCCATATATCCACCATCGATGCAACCAACATCACTCAACAACCCGACACACGAATCAAAGTCCACCCCATTTGTACGTGCCACGAGATACTTCTCTCGCATCCCCTCCCAATCCCGCTTTACTAAGGAATCCTTTAATTGGTCATTCCGTCCACACACCACAAGGATTAATGCATCCATACCCCGTTCGACAAATTGGAGGTAAAGCGCATCGACAATGTTCGCTAATTGGCCACATCCCTCTCCCCCACCCATAACAAGAACAGTACGATTATTAGCATATGGACCAAGACCAAGCTGCTCCCGGACAAAGGTACGATATTCCCTCCCTTCTAAGCTATGACGATCCCCCATCTTTGTGGCCTGTACTGCAAAGTCATGTCGTATGGGCAACCCACTCATAATGATCTTCTCCAATGGGACCTTCCCCCGTTGCATGGCCAAATCTCGAATAACGTCACTTGCCACAAATAGTTTCTCGACACCATTCGCAAACCACATGGAATGTGCCGATCCTAGGTCAGTACAGACTGTAAAGATGGGTAAATGTCGTCCAGTCTCCTTGGCAATATTCCGACATGCCAGTACTGGTACATTTGTCATTAATGGATGGACACTTACCACCACATCGGGGTTATAACTTAATATACGCTTCCGTACAGAACGTTCCATGGCACTTTTCATGTGTACGTCGGCTAACATTTCATATGCACGTGTATTCGAAACATTATATACCAGTTTCCATTGCTGTGGATGTGCACTGAGGTGTTTATATGTCTTGACAAGCATATTGTACGGAGGGGGACCGTCCAATTGGACAATGTCACATAATGCATATGATGAACCGGGGAATAGTTGTTCAAATTGTTGTGCGAGAGATGTGGCCGATGCTCGATGTCCACCACCGGTATCTGAGGATAGGAATAGGACCTTGAGTGCACGTGGATGGTTTGTCGGGTCGGCAATTTGTAGTGCAGCATTCTCAACTTCTTCGGTGTTATCAGCACCACCGGCTCCACCCTCATTACTACCACCACCGCTACCACCATTTCCAGCGGCCTTCCCACTAGATGAGTGAGTACTGGAAGAGGGATTGCGGGATTCCGCCGCAGGCAGTTTATTATTCGACGAAGACGACGACCCTTCCATCCCCTCCGCGCCAGCGGACAATGACTCGTCGGTAGATGTTATGTCCTCTCTAGAACCCAACTTGGACATGATCCCTTTCATGACGCGAACACGTCCCTCCCGCGTGATGATGCCCATGTTGGGAATGCAGCGATTCGCTAAACTCGAAATTAAAGACTTTGAATTAATGCTACGGAATTTACGCGTTACGCCAATCTTGGTCCAGCAGCAGCAATTTATTCCTCCTCGTCGTTAGTTGATGATCGTACCTCTATGTACTTCGTAGATTCATGATTTAATCAACGACATGGTGGACTGTCAGCTCCTTCGTTTCTTTCTCCAACGGAAACCCGCTTTTTTTTAGACAAGACCTATCGTACCATCGTACGTACCAGGAGGAGACCACGGTCTCGTCTCGCAAGGTCTCGCAGCGAGACGCAACTCTATCTAGGGTATATTGGTGACGAGACGCGGAAGAGAGACTGGCACTTGCTTGTTATGATTAATTGATAGCAACTAAAGTTTGGGGACTCTCCCTGAAGAAATCGCATTTCCCCTATAGAGTCTCAGTGTTATGAGTATGGTTCTCTCCAAACATCTTCAGCAACATTCCTCATCAAAACTAGGTCAGAGAACCAATTTGTAGCTTACACAAATGCTCTTCCGTATACCCTTAATCCATCTCTAATAGCGCTATTCTGACATCAGCAGACCTCACTCCCCTTCCTCCATTTATACAATTTTTAAAGTTTCAATCTGAGTCATCATCATCTGAATCGTCCAATCCCAAATTAGTAACAGCAACCGACGTCTTTCTCTTCTTATTCCCCTCTTCTATGGGTAATGATTTATTCTTCATTCCCAATCCCGAAGCTGGTGGCAAATCATCCTCCTCGTCATCGTCATCATCATCGTCGTCATAATCTTGACTGGTATCATGAACCACCCTGCTCATATCACCACCACCACCACCACCACCACGACGGGATGACGATGCCGCAGCTGCAACCTCTCCTCGCTCAGCTGCCTCACAATCATCCAACCATTCACTAAATACATCAATTGGTTCATGTAAATGATGGATAGGCATTTCATAGGACGCGGAACACATACGACAACTGAGTGAACCTACACCCTTGGAAAGATCCATTTTACATTCGACTACATCCTCTGTTTTATTTAGAGATTCGAGGAATATACAAATGTATAAAGAATACATGATTAGAGAGACGCGTCCGCAAAAACAAACCCATCACAGTTGAGGACTACTTACCATTGGCACAGAATGGACATTTAAATCGTCTCGCGAGTGCCTGCTTCTTCTTCGTTTGTACTGGTGCCTTCTTCGCTCGTTTGCCCATGTTGACGAAGCTTCTGAGTGGAGATTGATAGAGAAGCAAAAAGGCGGGAGCATTGTTCCCGTTCCCTGTTTTGTCCCCACACACTGTCTCTACTACTCATAATATCTACTGCTAGTAACCCAGCCATCAACCAAGCAACGGCTGGGCGCAAGCACTGGGTGGACGCTAGATACGTGAATAGTAATAATAGGCAAATTATTCCCAATAATGAACAATGACAAAAATGATATTCCACCTCCCAACGTCGCTGCAGTTACCGATGATAACGGCGGCAACTGGCGTCAATCGATTGCCCAATCCTTCCGATCAGAGGAGGTACGATCCATTGCCAAGGTACTCGCCTCGCTCGAACCAGGTGCGACATCGGCATCTAAGACTATGTTAGCTATGAAATTTGAAGACTCGATATTTAAGGCAGCGATAGATCTGGACAACTATCGTATGACTATTGCAAAACGGATCAAAAAGTTACAAAAACACTATGCCAAGCAGCAGCAGCAGCAGGATGCCTCCGGTGAGGGAGAAATGAAATCGGTAGAGAGTGCCGACCAAACACGTGAACGTGAGATACTATTTGAGAGTGAATTACGAGAGGAGTATGGATCACGACTGTTGTACATTGTGAAACATGCCACTTTGGCTATACGGTCAACACGAGAGAAACAGGGTGATCATAAGGCTGATATACTACAGCAGCATGTGAATAATGCCAAACAGTGGGCCGTTCATTTAGGACTCCACCTTCCAGTAACAACGGGTGGAGGAGCGACGACATTATTCGTCCGACAGGAGAGACGGGATATGGAATTCCTAAATAAGTTGAAGGGATATTTAGAAAGTCGAGTAGATAATATTCGTTCGCATATAATTAAAATGGCAGATCCGGATTATTTCTTGGAGGAGGCATTGGCAAAAATGGACGACACATTGCTCAAGGAGACTATTACCGAGGCGTTACGTTCGGCAGCCGCCACAATAACAAACGACGACAATGTAGCAGGAGGAGGTGATGAGTTTGAAATAGAATGTTCAATTGAGCAGATGCAACAATTCGTAGAACGCTTGAATACACCCATTCCCATCCCCCGACGGTATCAAGATGGCGATGTTCTCAAGGCAGCCGTAGCACGGATAGAGAAATTCCGTGCCGGTGCACAGGCATTGTATACATATATTATGTTGCCAGTATTAGATAAGACAAAGTTTAGAGGTACAATGTCAAAGTGCTTTAGTGTTGTAATTGAATGTTTGAATGATTTGGAGAATGATTATAATAATTTAGTAAAAGAAGAAGACGGAGTTGATGGCAGCATGATTGACAAGGATGGAAAACGTATTATCGTATTAGAAGATGCGTGGAATAATCCAATGCAATTTACTGAACTAGAAAGTGGTAGTGATGGTGAGGAGGAAACTACTCCTGCGATTGACATGACTATCAGTAAAGACGACGTACCACCAAAAACGAAACGTCGAAAGACAAATAATAATGATGCAATATCATCCAGTACCCACAAGAGTAGTAGCAGTATTAGTAGTAGTAGTAGTACACCAATTGTCATACGAAGTAGATATCTCCTTACTCCAGGACGTAAACCCTTATCAACACTCCTCCCTGCACTACTAAGGAAGAGAGCAATATTGGTTCGCAGTCCGTCGGTGACATTTGTTAAACTTGTATTTGGCACGGCATTCGAAATGACGATATACTTTGTACCACTATTGGTCGCTATCCGAGCCATTGATCATGTACGTAGTAGTAGCAGTAGTAGTGACGATTACAATACCGTGTCAACTATTGGTGGACATAACTGGCCATCACTCTATCAGGGGTTGCAACCGCGTCAGCTACCCCTAAATACTATTGACAACATGAGGATTAGCAGTATCAGCAATAGTAGCAGTCTAAATGTACTAGGCGTGACAGGATCGTATCAATTATTTGGACCGATTGTTGCCAAACAATTAGAGTATGCATCCTGTCAGGCAACGTATGTATTACGACGTTGCTTTACAGAAACGACCAAAGGTAAATATGCACTTGCTACCAAGAAGACGGAGAATGAAATTGAATTATTAGAAGCTGGTGCATTAATACGCTTCTTACGAATAGCACGTGCCACGTACAGTCCAGATTTAGTTGATGTTGATTTATAAAGTAAATATGATATAATGGAGTGGACAAATGAAGACGAGTAGAACTTTTTAGAAGCAAATTTATTTTTATGTATTGCAATATATTTAAATGGTTGTCGTTCGAACGTCTTCAAAGGCCTGCATACTTTGCAGCTGCCATTTGAAGTTTATCAATATCATATTTAAGCATGGCGTCATTATACCCCGGACCATCTTTACAAATATCTGCCTGTACCATTGCTTCATTTTTACCATCCAATGTTGTTGGATTGAGTTTACATATTGCTTTATTCAATGCCGTTGCAAATAATAGCCAAGCTAGGTAAGGCAATTGAAAATATGCCGATATTCGATCAATAGAGTAGTATAATGGTAATAATGCAATTAATGTTGTCAAGAGACATAGATTGATAATATATCCCAATCGTAAACGTTGCATGCCAAAGAATATTGGTGACCAAAGTATATTTAATGTATAGTGCACCGACCATAATTTGATTGCTGCACTACCATTATTACAACTATTAACAATTCGTGATAGTGAATATCCCATTAACCCGTACAGAATTGTCCAAACTGGTCCAAAAATATAGTTGGGTGGGGTCCATTTGGGCAGTGATATACGAATATACCATGATTTTGTAGCGCGCAGAACGAATGGTGTGCCAGTTGTGCCGCCAATAATGTGTCCAATGGTATAGATGGCCCATGATGGTGGTGGAAGTACAGCGTTTAGTGCTGAGACCTTGCTGTCTTTTACCAAGGGATGATTACTATGCCTATTCCTTGCCAACGTTAGAACGCGTGGAGATAACGATAGAGGAAGAGGAGTGGAGAAGGAGACAACTCCCGCTGTCATGATGCAGACTGTGCCAACGAAGGACAAGAATAGCATTGTAGATAGGTAGGTATTGAGATTAAAGAAATAAAAATAGCGGGAGCTGTCCCGCCCGCCTTCCAAGAATAGAATTCGTCGAATTTTGGGGAGAGGGAGAACTCTCCTTTCAGGGGGTGCCATATTTAGAGTTGTTTCCTTCCTTCTAGGACGAAGCAGTACCGGACCGCTAACATTTCAACACAACATACACGGATCTATATTTCACTCAACGATGTGGCGTCGGTGGCGCAGTATTATGCTATTTGCTGCCACATATGATCTGGTGGCAATACCCACCTCGGATGCATTCACCACACCTCGACGCCGGTCGTTACCATCTCATATGCGTCGACGAACTGTTCGAATTATGATGAGTGACACTAAGGATGACGACTACAACAACAATAATGATGACGACGATGAATCCATCATTGATCCAAATACGTTAGGTGATTGGAGAAAATTTCGTATGAATCTTGCAAATAGCAACGCCGCAGTGGGGGATAGTAGTGATTCATTGATTGATGGGGTTGATCTTATGACAAACTCGCAACAAACAATGTCAACTGTGATACCGACAGCAGCAGCAGCAGCAAGTATCCGTCCAAAGTCTGTCTCAAAGAAGAACGAGGAATTACTTGCCGCTCAGAATGCAGACTTGGCAGAAGAGTACTTTCATGGGGTATGGGCACATGAATCGGCTATACCCGAAGTGGGTGGACTAGTTTGTCGTATGCCACTTGAGGCTGAGATATACAAAAGTCCAGCCGAGTCTATAATGCATGACAAACTCAAATCTTTCTTGGAGTCGGATGAATATGGTAGGATGGAGGGAAGTAATGATATGATGTCCTCCTCAACCAGTCTATCATCATCGGCATCTACTGGTGGTGCCGCGTCAGCAGCAGCAGCATCATCATCATCATCAGTAAAGACGACATCCAACAATAATAACAACGACGACGACGACGATGATGATATATCCACATCCTTTTCCATCATTGCAGCCAATACCATCTATTGGTATCGTGGCGCCGAACGATTATTGCGTCAAGAACTTGCATATATCATGTCTACTGCCAATCCAGATGGACGGATTGATCCTACAAAATTAAGTCCCGACAATCTGGACTTGCTTCAACGATACATGGATCATCAAAATTCATGGCAGTCGGTATGTCTTGTTATCGATCGTAATGAACGAAGTGGATATTCCAGAACTATAACAATTAATCGACCAATGGCATTCAAACTATCAAGGAATCTCGGCATGTTGGTATTATTTGGAGCACAAAAGGCCGAAAAGATTAGTGGTGGACTCGGCTTTCTTCAACCAGAGTTGAGTAATGGGATTGAAACACAGAGTTTGGTAAAATTCCTATCAGCCTTTGAGAATCAATGTGCGATATATGTTGGAGGGCAAGACGGTATGAATGAACCTGCCGAATTGATACACGGTATACATGACTTACCCGGCTCTGTCGAGATATCACCTGGTACCGGTATTTATCGAGGTGGACTGGATGCAGCAATGACCGGTGTATTGACAGGACTGTATAAGCCATTAGATTTTAGATTCTTCATTGGTCATACCAGCTACGAAGGTGGACGGCTAGATGAGGCTGTACGACTGGGAAAGTATCAACCAGTGGCATGTTCAAGACCATTAGTTCTTAAACAGTGCATACAATTACCAAAACCACTTTGGCATGAGGTTCTAGAATTCTGTGGAGGCGAAATGAAAGAGATTTCTAAGTTGGAGTTTAGAAAACGGTCTGACTTGCAATAGCTACTTGGATTTACACTACTTTGTCATGTAGAAGTAAACTTAGTAGAGAATAATATATTATTGATTCATGCCTAAAGTTTTGATTGAGTACTGATATCAGCCCCATCATCATCCACTAATTGCAACGATTCTTTAAACCAATTCTGATTTTTGACGTAATGATCTGCACCAAGGTTTAACATGTCAATTTGTTTCTCAGTTAATGTACGAACTACCTCTCCTTTTGTCCCAATGACAAGCGATCCATCGGGTATAGTTTTATTCTCTGGTACTAGTGAATGTGCACCAATGACACAATTCTTACCAATGACTGATTTGTTCAGTACTGTTGCTCCAATCCCAATTAGTGTGTTATCACCCACGGTACATCCATGTAGCGTCGCTCTATGACCGACAGTAACACCTGCCCCGATTGTTAGAGGTACACCAGCGTCGGAGTGAAGTACAGCCCCGTCCTGTACATTCGTTCTCTCTCCAATCATTATGGGCTCAGGATTGTCACCTCTGACAGTGGCACCGAACCAAACTGACGACTTTTCTAGCATGATGACATTGCCTACGACAGCTGCATTTGGGGCGATCCAGCAAGAGGCTGCAATCTTTGGTATGTATGTCCCGAGTTTGTAAACTCCGTTCATCTTTTCCACCTCCATCCGTCGCTCTTCAATCTTCGTATCACTGATATTGTTGTTCGCTGTTTTTGACTTGAAGATGGAATTATAATTTTGAGTGTATTTGCCACGTCCGCCTCCCCAACCTGATTCAGCTGGCTTAAACGCGATGCTATAATACACCATAGAATTGTTGTACAAAAGTTGTATAACGTTCAATCAATCATACAAAAAAAAGGCATATACGATAATATTATCCAAATGAATAGTAAGTAGACCAATAATTACAAAACATAACTAAATAAGCAACCTAAAACTATAACAATGTCCTCACTCTGTTGAATGCAGTCGCGATTCTGATTCCGTGGTCGATGGTGTTGACATTGGTGATGACGTTGGAGATGATGATGATGATGATGACTCCTCAGACGAGAAAAGTCGTCGAGCAACGAATAATTGCTGATGATAATTCCGCCGTGATGGAATTGTTCGTAGCAGCAACCGGCACATTGACGACAGGTGATAATGTTGTTGTTGTATCGACCTAACACCTCTTCACCACGGATATCTTACTCAAGCTATCTTACATAAATAGGTAAATCTTGAAATAGCGCGCCAAAGAACCATGTTGGTGGTGTAAGATGTAAGTCATCTATCATGGAGGATGATGATGATCATGCCGACGACGAGCTCGTACCCACGCACAAAGATCAACGTTCAAAACAACATATAGCAATCTTACCGGTATTATTACTTGAATTCTTAGCATTAGCAATCACGCGTGCAGTATTACCGCACTTACTACTCGCTAGATATGGATCACGTACATATATTATCATGGGTTGTGCTGAATGTATACGTGGGATATTGGCATTCATTACCTGTCCAACAGTTGGTAAAGTCAGTGATAGGTGGGGTCGTCGACCGTGCCTATTGGTGACTGTGGCAGGGACATTGATGCCTGTTTGTTCCTTGGCATTCTGGGGCTCATTGTCATCATTGTCATCATCAATTAGTAGTGGGCAACAACACAATGATGGAGGACTACCGGATGGTATAGTTATGGAGGATGGAGAAACATCATCCACATCATCATCATCATCAACATTTGACAGCAACAATTTCCACGAATCATCATTCTTGTTATCCTTCTTTCCACTTCATCATCGTATTGACGTATTTGTCATCCTACTTGCATTATCAGGTATATTCTCCTCAACATTCACACTCACATTTGCATATATATCCGATGTGGTACATGATAGAGATGGCCGTGTGGCCGCATATGGATTAGCACTGGCAACATTCGGCCTTAGCTTTACTATTGGGCCATTACTAGGCGGGTATTTGGCCAATGTTGATGACAATGGTAAGGGACACGGGGGAAGGAATATTGATCGAACTATATCATCACCAACAACGGACGACGAGAATGGCGGGATTTCAACATTGGGACAACATCGTGTCTTTGTTACATCACTTATATTGACATTGATGGATTTGTTCTATGTACACTTTGTTTTACCAGAAAGTTTAAATACAAGTCAAGAGGATAAACGGCAGCAGCAATCTCACTCATCAGGTCCAGAGTATGATTGTGACAATGACGATGGTGACGGTGAAATGTCCTCAACAACCGTGGCTGCTACAGCTACCATGACTAATGT
>Ga0247833_1005017_pt1 | contig 15735 bp, 12 predicted proteins | sample LaCruzMarch2015__7_FD_187117 | JGI IMG/M metagenome (GOLD analysis project Ga0247833, IMG submission 187117) | Freshwater microbial communities from meromictic Lake La Cruz, Castile-La Mancha, Spain - LaCruzMarch2015_8m | ecosystem: Environmental > Aquatic > Freshwater > Lake | place: Spain...
CTAATTATTTTGATGCAGTATTTTTTACAAGCTTTGCGCTTTTGACTCCACTAATTCCTTCAATTGTCAGTAGAACACACCTAGTTGGTGAAAAATCGATTGCTATTTTGGATATGTTTGGAGTAAGAGAGCACGAGGGGTGTGTGATCGGGACTCTTGTTAGTTCATTTTTTGGTGCCACTTTGTTTAGTACTATTTTTCTAAGCGCATCTTTAATGAATTTTGTTGTTCTGGCCTTACTTTCACCGCAGGAACAATTACAATTTTATTTTGTGGGTTGGTTGAACGGAGCTCTTGGTGCACTGATTGGGATGTTATTAGCATATGCTATTTTTTATGCAGTGTTGCAGCGTATTTTTTTTAAAGATAGAAAATTGGTGATAGCTAAAAACAATCAACTAGTTAAAATAAATTCTCAAAAATTAGCAGAAGAACAAAAGAAAATTGTTGAAGAAAAAATTGCAGATTTGGGGCCAATTTCAAAAGATGAGTGGTTTTCAATGGCAGCACTTGCTGTGTTTTTTACAGGTATGATAATTTTGCCTTATTATAAAATTTCTCCAGCTTGGATTGCCATTGCGATCTCTTTTGTCTTACTAGCATTTGGAATTCTTACTCGTAAAGATATTCAATTCAAAATAAATTGGAAATTTTTATTATATATGGCTTCCATTATAGGTATTTCCGGCGCAATACATTATTTGAATATTTCCGGATCTATTTTAGAAAAACTTCAAGTTTTTACAAAAATATTTGAAGGCTCACCAGGACACTTATTTACGTTTTTTGTTGTAGTTACCTTAGTTGTGCGTCTCCTTTTGCCTATAGGAGCAACCATAGCTCTTTTGGTTCCTGTATTCATTACTCTTTCTATTTTATGTGGTGTTACGGCCTGGACGGCATGTTTTACATGTCTTATGATTTCTGATATATGGTTTTTCAAATATCAGTGTATCTTTTACACTCCCATGACTGATGTTCTTGCGGAAGCTGGTGTTTCTTTTAATGAAAGAAAATTCTTAACTTTCAATGCAATGGCAAATATTATTCGTATATTGGCGATTATTGCCTCGTTCTATTATTGGCACTGGATTGGTCTGTAGAAAAGGTTATCGAAAGCAAGTAAAGGCAAACCTAGGTTGGCTTGCTTTTCTTTTTTCTAAATTTTCCTGAGTACAAAGCATATGCTACGTAAGTTTTTGGGAGTCCAAAAAATTCTCCACCAGGGGCGATAGATTCTTCATCAATGCCTATTACGAACTGTTTGGTTTGAGTATGAGAAGGTAGAACACCTGTCTTGATAATATCTAGTGCAAACTGTGCGGCAATCTCTCCTTGTTCGTAAGGCGATGTTGCTATTGCTAAATGTGCACCATCCTCAAATACAAACGCATTCATTCCTATTATTGGTTTAGTGGCATTTGTCATTGTCCATGCCATTATTTCTTTGGGGGGGACTTTTTTCTCACTGCCCTTGACGTCATAGATTTTTCTGCAATTCGAAATAACAATATAATCTGCATCTTCGCAGGCTTTTTTAATAGATACCTTCCAATCATCAAAAGTTGAAACAAGGTGCGAAGGCAGCATTTTTACATTTTTCCATCCCTTATATGCATGTAAAAACTTATCATCAAGTTTGACGGTTTTTGATTCATCACTTACATGAATTATTTTTATAGTATTTGTTGTTCCAGCAAGTAGCTGTAGTGAGTCAACAATACCCTCAACAGGTAAGCGTTCTAATATTCCAGTTATGTTACTTGCTTTATCAAAGCCGTACTGTTCTCTTGTGCCATTTACACCAGCAAACACAACCTTAATTTTTGGATCATTGTTGTAGTATTTAGTAACGTATTCCTGGGCATCGTCATCTACTGCAATGATCACGGATGGTTTGAATTGATCTATTACTCGTTTACTAACAATACCAATTTTTTCTAAGTAATGCTTTTCTGGGTGGTTTTTTGTGTCCATATAGTGCCATCTTACGGTAACAGTACTTTCTTTTTCCAAGATTTTCTTGATGCCAATATCAACATCATGTGTCCAAGAATAATCACTTCCATAACTTTGTAATACAAGAATTCTAGGTGTTGAAATACTTTCTTTGACTAAAAAATAGGTGCTACCAAGCACAAATAACCCTACAAATAATAAGCGTAATTTAATCATGGTAATTCCTTTTTACATCAAACCAAGTTTAGACCAATAAGGCATCGATAAATAAATTGCCCCAACACGTACAATGTTCATAATAATATTAAATAAAACAAATTTTTTCTGATTGTAATTACTGTTTGAAAATTCTTCAAACATAACGTAGAAGAAGTTTTGATAAGGTAAGAACCACATATCCGCTGTGACTAGTATCACTATAGAGGCTAACCAGGGGCTAATATTATAGAAGTTTGAAATTGGAATAAATATTGTGCATAGAATGAGCACAGAAGGTGTTATTGGTAAAAACATCCTAATTAATAGTGTTGATATTATTATTAGCGATATAAAATAAAAAGGATCTTTAAAATTTGTTCCTAAGAGATTAACAAGATTTTTAGCGATAATATCATTTAAGCCTAGATAATTTAGTGTTGCTCCAATTCCAGAGCAAGTGGCTATAAAAATGATAAATGCCCAGTCTATTCCAGTTTGAAAATCTTTTTTGCTAAATGCGCCAACTCCTACAAGCGCTACCATAGTTATGGTGGCAACCCAAGCAGGATGAATTTGATGCTGAAAATATGTGAAAAATCCTACACTCAAAAAAGCAACAGCTGAAATTGCGCACCATTCAACTATTGAGATTTTTCCAATAACATTTAATTTTGAAATTAAAATTTCTTTCTTTAGTTCACATTTTTCCTTATTAAAAAATACTGCAAAAAATGCTACTAAGTAACCAACTAGAAAAAATGCTCCCATCATTATTGATGCTTTAATCCAACCTAATGACTGGAATTGAGTTTGTTCCTGGGTTGGTAAAATGTTTTGTACCAAAAAGTTCATTAACGATCCGGTAAAAAATATGGTTGAGAATAAGCTTGCACCAAAAAAACCTGTAACTGCCAAACTTGTGCTGAACGAATCAGTTTTTTTAGTATTTAATAAGTCTCTAGCCTCGTTAGTTAGTTGCGCCATAATTTGGCAACGAGTGACAATTGCTGGAATAAAAAGTGTCAGTATTGATCCTATGAAAAATAAAATAAAGTTGTAAAAATTGTAACTACACTTGCTGACAGATAGTAATTTAATTAAGGCTCGATACAAAACACCTGATTTGATTACCACTAAGCTAACAGCAGAAAGGGCCATAATCATAATGAAGCTTTCCGATGAAAAGCCGCTTAAAACCACTGTTACAGGCGCTATATCTACCGCTAAAGTTCCGAGTATGGTAAATAGCGCTGGAATATAGTAGGGAACTAAACGAAATATCCACATGAAAATGCATACTGCTAAAAACGTAAGAAATATTCTAGCATCGCTTGAAATTACAGGTGTTTGCATATAAACGTAGAGTGCCGGAGTGCAAACAAGTAGAGCCAGCCAGCTCCAAATGCTACCCTCAAAATCAAACATAGAGGACTCAGAGAATGTTTTTAATTTTGTGGCAGGAGCCGATTGCTTTTCAACTGTTCCAAGGTTTTCAAACGCATTTGCACTAAAATAAGCCAGCGCGTCTGGATTTAAATTAACTAGGGTGTTTAGCGCAGCATCTGACAGGGAAATAATTGTGCATTCATCAATACAAATGGCTTTAGCTGTGTGATTTTGCAGTCCAAGAACACTTTCGCAAGAAAAAAAATGCCCTGCATTAACTTTTTTTTCAAAATTTGTATTTTTTAACTTAACTGATCCATTTACTACAAAAAAGCCTGAAGAACTGAGATCAAAGTTGTTGTGAATTACAGCGTCAACACTATATTTTTTAACACTTAACTTACTGATAAAGCGTGATTTATCAGTTGGTGTTAAAATCTTAAATACAGGATTTGTAGCTATAAATGAGACAATAAGGTCGTTGTCTGTCATCGGAAATCCTTTGTGCATATAAAATTACTTGTTCTGTTAATAAAAAATTAAATTGTTAGTAATATAATGGATATTATTAACACAAATTAAATACTTTTAATTTTTGGTTTTTACTTTCCCTTTGTAATGCTAACACGTAATAAAAAAAATTAAATAGAAATTTTTACAATTTTAATAAAATGAAAAATAGCATGAGTAAAATTATAAAAGGTTTTCGTGACGTCTCAGAAAAGTATGACTGTTTCTTATTTGATCTATGGGGGGTCCTATATGAAGGAGGGGTGATTTTTAGAGATGCGTTAGAGGTGCTAAAAATTTTAAATTCCTTAAAAAAACCAGTTGTTTTAATTTCAAATACTCCATTTTTAAGGATAGATTGCAGAAAAAATCTGGAACAATGTGGTTTACCTGCAGAATTGTACCAAACAGTATTAACGGCGGGTGATCTTTGTTTTGAATATATTCAGAATGAGTATAAAATCGCAAAAAAAGTTTATCTAATTGATACTCACTACTGGGGAAAATGGCAGGAAATTAGCAATTTACACTCTGTTACGGATAATATTCATGAAGCGGATGTTATTTTAGCTTTGGCGGTTCCGCACGCTGTGAAGGATCCAAAAGATATTGCTCTTCATTATGATGAAATCTTTAAGCAAGCCATAAAACGAAATTTGAAATTTATATGTGCTAACCCAGATTTATTAGCTTTTTGTTCAAAAAAACAGCATTTACGTCCAGGTTTATTATCACAACGCTACCAGCAACTAGGCGGCGAAGTGCTTAGTTTTGGTAAACCGTTTCCTGAAATTTTTACTCGAGCGCTGAAGCAACTAAAATATCCAGATCGTGTGCTAATGACCGGTGATACAGAATATACAGATATTCAAGGAGCATTAAGACACAATATGGATGCAATGCTTATTACAGCTTCTTATAGAGTTTGTAATGAGAGTAAGGCAACTTATTTTTCCGCGACACTTAAATGGTAAAATTAACCATTAGTTCGAAAATATAAAATTATCTATGGCAATAAATTTTAAAATTTTGTTAGTAACAAATTAATACATTTTATTTACAATTAAGTAATGGATTGAAAATTACAATAAAAACTATAGGCAATTAGCTATGATGATTAAAAGTTTTTTCGATATGTTAACGAATAGATTCAGAAGTAGAAACCTTAGATTTGATATTTTAAGTAGTTTTTTTGTTTTACAGGTTATTACTGCTATTTCCATTGTAACCTACACCTATGTTAATAACTCTCGTTCAATTGTTGATTTTTCAAATCGTTTAATGGAAAACGCTAGTATATCTGAGGTCGCAAGTATTGCAGATAATTTTAGAGAAGTAATGACCTCAACTGAACTGGGTGGATACTTAGTACGAGAAACCTCAAAAGCAGCTGTAATTAGCAAAGATTTGATTCAATTTATGATGGGGCATTGCCGCCAGTATAAGCTTGTGGACAGTGTGTATGTTGGTACAGAATCAGGATATTTTGTGCAAGTAAAACCAATAACGCCAGGTACAACGTATCGTGTTGAACAAGCAAAAGTTCTTCCGAAGAAAGCTATATTTGCCTTAAGAATTGTTGATAGAAGCGATGTAAAGCCAACAGAAGTATGGATCTATCTAGATAATGAAGGCAAAAAAATAGACGAAGAAAAAATACCTGAAGCGCAAATTACGATGGTTCACAAAAACCGTCCATGGTACATAAAAACGGCACAAAATCGTTCGAATATTTGGACAGATATTTTTGTTTCTGATGTGACGCAGTCGCCAAGTATTGCTTGTGGCGTGCCTTTACTTTCAGATAATGGAGACTTTGTAGGAGTCATTTCTTCCACTGTAGGTTTACCTAAATTGGCTGTTGACCTTCAAAAAAGTGATATAAAAGGCGTATCTATGGTGCTTAATCAAAAAGGTGAAATAGTCGCTCATCCCACTGAAAAAAACTATTCTAAAGTGGTTGGTACAGAAACTAAATTAGTTACCATAGATGATTTAACAGACAAGACTGCATCAGTTGCATATCGTGCAAAGCAAATTGATAAACAGCAACGTTTTATTTTCACATCAGGAGATGTTGAGTATATTGCTCTATTTAAAGAATTCCTTCTGGAAGGCTTTAAAGGGTGGGAATTTCTAATGATAACTCCTATTGATGAATACATTGGAGTTGTTAAGGTTACACAACGTAATACGCTACTGATTTGTCTTATGATATTAATTCTTTCGATTGTGGTCATAGCTGTTATGGCGAGGCGTATAGCTGCACCTATTAATAACCTGTCATTACAGGCCGATAAGATAACCAATTTTGATTTGGATCCAGTGACTGAAGTGGTTTCTGGAATTAAGGAAATACAAAAACTGCAAAATTCTATTTCACGTATGCGAAAAAGTCTTATTTCATTCGGAAAATTCGTTCCTAAAAATTTGGTGAAAAAACTTGTGGATAAGGGAGTTGAAGTAAAAATAGGCGGTAAGAAAAAGCAATTGTCAATTTTCTTCTCAGACATTGCTAATTTTACAACAATTAGTGAAACTTACCCTGCAGAAAAGCTAATATTACACCTGTATGAATATTTTGATGAAATGACCTCTATTGTAGCTGAAAATAATGGAACGACAGATAAATATATTGGAGATGCCATTATGGCTTTTTGGGGCGCTCCACAACAAGATAATGCTCATTCTCTAAATTGTTGTTTAACGGCATTGCTTTGTCAAAAACGATTGTTGGATCTTAATCGGAAGTGGGTGTTTGAGAAGAAGCCAGAGCTTTTAACAAGAATTGGTATTCATACAGGTGAAGTGATTGTTGGAAACATAGGATCATCTGAAAGAATGAATTATACAATTATTGGTGATTCCGTTAACTTGGCTGCACGTCTCGAAGGAGCTAACAAGGCTTATGGAACAAATATTATGCTTAGTGAAGCAACAGTTCACCATTTGCACGATCATGCGGTTGTTCGCCCATTAGATATTGTTGCGGTTAAAGGTAAAAACGAAGGGGTTACCATTTACGAATTAGTTGCTTTGAAAAATTCCAACCCTTTGGTGTTGCCAAGTGATGATCAACTAAAATTCTGTAATGAATTTACTAAAGCTTTTAGATTCTATCTTGAGCAACGCTGGGATGAGGCTTTAACTATTTTTCACGATTTACAAAGGATATTTGGCCAAGATGATCCATGTGAACTCTATATTGAAAGATGTGAAGCTTTCAAAAAAACTCCCCCCCCAGCGGATTGGGATGGCGTTTATCATATGAAAACTAAGTAAGATTACAAATTTGAAGGCGACAAACGATATAATTGAAGAGCAATGCTGTAAAAAGACTTGCGATTTTAGAAAAAGCCTGCAATATTCTTCTATATATTCACACATGTGGATGGGTGGCCGAGCGGTTGAAGGCACCGGTCTTGAAAACCGGCGAGGGTGTAAGCTCTTCGTGAGTTCGAATCTCACCCCATCCGCCATCTTACTGTTTTAAAGTAAGGTTGATAAATGCCTGCTGCACAGGCGGGCTGTTTATCCATTTAGTTTAGTTGAGTTTAATGATTGTATCGTTACATCGACAGATATTTAAAATAAAACGCGTATTTCACTTTTACAGCAATCCTGTTTTTTTGTGCTTAATGGCTATGGGGTTTGCTAGTGGTATTCCTTTTTTACTTACCCTTTCAACTCTTAGTATTTGGCTTGTCGAGAGCGGATTTGACACAAAAGCCATTGGAATGTTTACAGCAGTAAGTCTGCCTTATGCTTTTAAATTTTTATGGGCCCCTTTTCTTGATAGAGTTAAACTTCCAATTTTTTTAAGTTTGCACCCGATTAAACGTTTCGGGTTACTAGCCCTGATATGTCTTATTACAAGCTTAGTGGTTTTGGCGCAGCTTAACCCAGTTGAGCATCTTATGAGCGTTGTTATCACCGCAACCTGTGTGAGTTTTTTCGCAGCTACCCATGACATTGTGCTCGATGCATTACGTATTTATGCTTCAGACCCAAGCCATGTTGGAGGTGGAGCTGCATCAGAATCAATTGGTTTTCGTATCGGAATGATTACTTCGGGTGCAGGCGCTGTCTACCTGTCTATGATAATGGGCTGGAAAGGGGCGTATTTGGTTATGGCACTATGTTGTGCGACTGGGATTATTGGGTTACTGAATATGCCAGACCCAGCTCCTCAAAAACAAAAAAAACTTAGCAATAAGTTTTGGCGAGAAATTTTTTTAACACCACTAATTGATTTAATGAAGTCACCTGTTTTAATACCCCTTATAGGATTCATTTTAACAATAAAAGTTGCTGGTACAATAATGAATGCACTAGGGGCACCATTTTTGTTTTCTCTTGGTTTTTCAAAATTTGAATATGCTTCTATTACTAAAGTTTATGGAGTTGGCCTGATGCTACTTGGTAGCTTTGCCGGGGGATTAATAGTGCACCGTAGGGGCACTGTCTTTTGTTTACAGTTAGCCACAGTGTTGCAAATGTTGGCGTGTACATTATTTGCTCTGCTAGCATCGTTTGGTCAGCACCATACAGATTTACTTATTTTAACGTTAAGCATTGAAAGTTTTTCATCGGGCCTTTTGGCAACTGGGTTTATTAGCTATTTGTCACTATTTTGCAAAAGCCCTTATGTAGCAAGTCACTTTACGTTGCTGTATTCGTTGGGGTCGTTATCACGCGTTTTAGCATCAATTGGGGCAGGGTATGTGGCTGCACATTTTGGCTGGGTAGTGTTATTTCTATTATCATCAATAACATTATTGCCAGCCTTGTGGTTTTTACAAAGAACCTTGAGAAAAACTATATAATCTTAAGTTCTTTTACCCTCTGTCTTCAACGTCAGGTATTGTGCTGCTTTGGTCAATCGGCGCAACTTCAACTGAAGTATTTTCTGCGGGCGTTGTAGCTTCTGGTGCAGAATCAGGAGTTGTTTCTTGCCCTTTGATTTTCACATGATTAACTACTTTTTTAACGCCACCAACATTTCGTGCAATTTCAACAACACGATTGATTTCGGTTTCATCCTGTCCAACGCCAGTTAGATAAACAGTGCCATTCACTGTTTCAACGGTGTAATTTAAGGAATATAAATCTTTTTCAAACAATAGGCTTGATCGAACACGAGTTGTAATCCAGCTATCGCTACTCATTGAGCCTAGGCCTTCTTCGCCCTCTGTTTCAATATTGTTGATGACACTTTTTACACCATCAACGCTTTTTGCAAGGCGTTCTGCTTCTTGTGACCAAGATGCATCTTGCACAACACCAGTTAATAGGACTTCTTGATTTTGTACGCTAACGGAAACTTTGGCGTGTAAATCTGCGTTAAAATTATACAAATTCATTTTTACTTTTGTGCAAAGGTTAGAATCGGACATCGTTCCGCCGATTCCTTTTTCGCGAGTTGCTACCATTGCACCAGCTGCTGCTCCGCCCATTATAAATGGAGCAATACAGCCATTCAGGCATAAAAGTGTTGATAGAATTAGTATGTTAGTTGGGAACTTCTGAAATCCATGCATTTTTGTAATACTTTATATCGTGTCCTGGACATACTAAAACAACATCAAAACGTTGGAAAGGGGGGCGATGAATATAATTAGGATGATTGGCTATCCACCATTCAAGTGCGTGTTGAATGCGTTTTTGCTGTGGTGGCCTAATACTATATGCTGCGTTTTCTAAGATTTTCCGATACTTCACTTCAGCTGCAACGATGGTTTCTCCGTCTTTCATAAGCAGATCAATTTCCCCGTGTGGGGTTTTTAATCGCTTGGCCAGACAGATCATGCCAAGACTTTCCAAGTGCTTTAAGGCTCTGGCTTCTGCATGAAGGCCTTGTATATAGGTACTTGTTGTTAAGGTTTTATCAAACATAATATTTTTTCTTTTTTTTTGACAAAGCTAGGGCAACAACAAGTACCTAAATGTTAATTACTATTGAGAATCTTCTTCATCTATAGCATCGGGATCGACCTCTTCTTCATTCATTGATCCATCACCCGTGTCAGCATCAGGATCGACTTCTTCCTCGCTCATTGAGCCATCATCCATGTCAGCATCAGGATCGACTTCTTCTTCATTCATTGAGCCATCATCCATATCAGCATCGGGATCTACTTCTTCTTCATTCATAGATCCATCATCCATATCAGCATCAGGATCGACTTCTTCTTCATTCATTGAGCCATCATCCATATTTATGTCTCCGGTAGAGTCTATCTCATCGTCAGTCATGGCATCAGTATCCATAAAGCTGTCGTCTACAGCGGGTTCTTCCGCTTGTTTTTTTGCAAAAGGATTCATGTTTGCAAACATAGAATGCTTTTTAGCAGGCTGCTTCTTAGCGTTTGCAGCAGAAGCAGGGCTCTTTTTTGCAAAAGGATTAATGTGATCAAACATAGAGCTCTTTTTAGCAGGAGACTTCTTCGCGTTTGCAGCAGAATCAGGCTTCTTTTTTCCAAAAGGATTCATGCTTGCAAACATAGAGCTCTTCTTAGCAGGTTGCTTCTTAGCATTTGCAGCAGAAGTAGGCTTCTTTTTTCCCTGTTTTTGAGCTGCAATACATTCTTTTGTAAGCGGTTTACCGTGTGATTTCAAAGCAGCACATTTTTTTAAAAGAGCAGCATTAGCTGTATGTCCAGAAACTGCTGATTTAGACTTGGACATCTTGCCAAAAACTCCACTACTTTTCCCTTGTGCTGTTTGCGCATGTTTATTTTTTGTATGTGGATTAGTTGTGTTTTGATGGCTAGAAAATGCTGGCGCCGTATTTGTGCAAAAAAGGCCTATGAACAGTATGCTTAATATTTTCATGATACAATTTTTGTAATATTATCTCTAGCCTCAATGCTAATACAATATTATAAATAAAAAGTTAATTTACATAATTTTATATAAACACATTTAAATAATTAATTATTACTCAAGCTTGTTAGTAATTCTTCCATGTCACTAGCTAAAGGGGCTTGAAAAGACAGTTGTTCATGTAATAGGGGGTGCATAAAAGATAGTGAATAAGCATGCAAAGCTTGTCTTGGAAATGCATACACACTCTCTGGCCACAAGCCTTTTTTGGGCTTTTTACCATATACTTCATCGCCAATAACAGGTACGCCAAGGTGTTGTAAGTGCACTCGAATTTGGTGTGTTCTGCCTGTGTGTAGCTGGCATTCTATAAAGCTAATCTGACTTTGTGGATCTTTTTGTGATGTGAAGACTTTCAAAACCTTATAGCTAGTTTGAGCCGTCTTACCATTTGGATTTACAGCCATTTTTTGTCTATCTTTATGGTGTCGACCAATTGGAGCATCAATCATCCCCGAAGTAGGGTAGGGGCGACCCAACACGATAGTCCAATATATTTTTGTTAATTGTTCTTCGCGGTCATGAAATTGTTGTGACAACCCGTGATGAGCTGCATCCGTTTTAGCAACAACAAGAATTCCACTGGTGTCTTTATCTAATCTATGGATAATGCCTGGGCGTTTAACGCCTCCAATACCAGATAAACTATCTCCACAATGATGCAGCAATGCATTGACCAAAGTTCCGTCATAATGACCAGGGGCCGGGTGCACCACAAAATCTGTTGGTTTATTCAATACTAAGAGATGCTCGTCTTCGAATAGAATATCCAATGGAATGTCTTGAGGTTGTGGGTCAGCTTCAATTGCGGCTGGTTCAACAATAAAATAATGCTCGCCTGTCTTTGCTTTGGTTTTTGCGTCGAAAGGTTTTAAAGGCTCAACTCTAATCGCATTAGACTTTAATAAGTCTTGAATGCGTGTCCGACTAAATGGGGTGGTAAGCGTTAGAAACTTATCTAGGCGAAGGTCGTGGTGATGTTCTTCTACCACTACTTCATAATATTTTTCATCCATTTGGTTTCCAAGGTTCGTAAACTGGCTTCTTTTTAGTTTTTAATTCTATAACTTTTCCGTGAATATTTTCAGGATTATATGCATATGGTGTTCCTGTAAGGTTAGGCAAATGTGGTTTTTGCCATGCATAAATCTGACCTTGCAATGGTTGGTCTGCTCGGTAATGTAGCCAAGCATGCCATTCAGGGGGGATTTTGCTTGCTTCACTGTTTCCTTTGTACACAACCCAACGTCTAGGTTTACTTCCATCAGATGTTTTTTTATGTTTCTCTTCGTAGTAGCGATTACCATAACTATCACTACCTACAAAATTACTTTTAAACCAAATTAGCAAACGTATTGTAAAACTCATCCGATAACTCTTACACTTAATCTAATGTCATGATAATTCACAATCAGTAAAATTTCGGTTTACGTATGCAAAAAATTACAATTACGGCTCCTACCTTAAATGAGGCTCTTCAAGAAGTCAAAAAACGCTTCGGTGAAGATGTCGCAATAGAACGAACAGAAGAAATTAATAATCAAGTTCGTGTTACCGTAGCTCTTTTTGAAGGGGAAGAGCCCATTCTGGTGCCATCTCTTAGAAAGGCTGAGAAAAATCGTATTGATAATCCTTTGTCAGCTATTCGAATGGTCGAAGAAATTTGCAGTTCACATTACCTTGGGCAGGATTTTCAAGATTTTTGGCTAAAGTGCCTGTCCCCTTATTTAACACTGACTGGAATTAATATTGCTGAATCTCTATCTGAGTGTCTAAATTTTGAACCTCAATGGATACGCAAAATCTTAAGTCTAAAACCCGTTGTGTTTTTGGGCTCTTTTGGTGTGGGCAAAACGCAAATTCTGGCTAAAGTTGCTGCTTTATTAAAAGCAAGTGATCGCGCTGTTGAAATTTATAATATCGATACCATAAAAACATCTGGTCAAGGTCTATTACAAGCGTACGCTCACAAATTAGATGTACCTTACTACTTTGGCCAAGAAGGTTGGCTTTCTTTGCAGGAAAATATTAAAAATCAAACAGATGTTATTAAATTAATTGACACCCAAGGTGTTAATCTAAAAAATTCTGACGATTTAAATTGGTTACTTTCTGCACAAAAGTTTGTTTTTGATCCCGTGCTTGTTGTGCCATGTGATGGTTGTGTAAGCTTGTCTCCTGATTATGTGAGTTTTATTAAAAAATTTGGAGTTCGACATATTATTTTAAGTAAGCTTGATATTGCAGGGTCGTTAAGTTTGCCTATACGCTTGGCTTGGTCTTCAGAGGTTCCTATTGCAATGGTTAACGGTTCTCCAAATTTGAGTGAGAATTTACAGTATCTCAATGCCTCAAAATTGCTGAATGCTTTAACAGGAGCAGAAATAGCAGAAATTGGAAGTGATGCAGTTTCTCATTCTGGTTATTAGAGCAATTAGTCTATAAAGACAATTGATATTCTAGTGTTAGTATCAAGGAAAACTAATGAAAAACAAATTGTTTGATTGCGTAAAAATTGATAAAGACAACAAACGAAAAAGTTTATTTGTATTGCTTGGGTTATGTGTTTTTTTAATGGCTCTTGTTTTTTCTGTTTATTACTTTTTTGTGAGTTCAAAGCATGTAACTACTGACAATGCTTATGTAGGTGCAGAAATTGCTCAGGTTACTTCATTAGTTGGTGGCATTGTGAAAGCAATCCATTATAAAGATACCAGCGTTGTAAATGCAGGTGATGTCTTAGTTAACATTGATGATACAGATGCACGTCTTGTGCTTGCGCGTGCTAAAGCTGACCTTAGTAAAGCACAAGCAGACTTAGACCGTACAAAACTAATTTCAGATCGCAGACAAGCGCTCACTAAGTCAGGTTCTGTTTCCGCAGAAGAAGTAAGCAATGCTAAAAATGCTTTTAAGGCAGCGCAAGCTGTATTTGATATTGCTCAAGTTTCCCTTGAGCAAGCGCAAGTTGATTTTGATCGTACAACTGTTCATTCGCCCATCGATGGGGTAATTGCAAAGCGACAAGTGCAATTGGGGCAACGAGTGCAGCCAGGTTCAGCTTTAATGTCAGTGGTACCAATGCAAAATATGCATGTGAATGCTAATTTTAAAGAAGTTCAGTTGCGAAAGGTTCAAGCGGGGCAAACAGCCAAACTCACGGCAGATTTTTACGGTTCTTCGGTGATTTTTCATGGAAGAGTTGTTGGTATTGCAGGTGGTACAGGGTCTGCTTTTGCTATTATTCCAGCGCAAAATGCAACAGGTAATTGGATAAAAGTTGTTCAACGGCTTCCTGTTCGAATTGAGCTTGATCCAGAAGAATTAAAACTTCACCCTTTGCAAGTTGGCTTGTCAATGCAGGTTGATATCGATGTTTCTGATTATAAAAAATGAAGGGTAACTCTTCAGCTTTAGGTGTAATACAGCCTTTAACAGGCGGTAAATTAATAGTTGCTGCTATGTTATTAGCTCTTGCAAACTTCGTTGTTGTGCTTGATATGACCATTGCTAATGTTTCTGTTTCAAATATAGCAGGCGGTCTTGCTGTTTCCTTATCAGAAGGAACTTACGTCATTACTTCTTATGCAGTTGCTGAAGCAATATGTGTTCCCTTAACAGGTTGGCTTGCAAGTCGATTTGGTACACTGCGCGTTTTTACCACATGTATGATGTTATTTGGAGTATTTTCAGCACTTTGCGGTTTTGCAGATAGTTTAGGCATTCTTGTTGCCGGGCGCGTATTACAAGGTTTGGCAGGTGGACCGTTAATGCCTTTGTCTCAAACTCTGCTTATGCAAATTTTTCCAAAAGAAAAAAGAAGTACAGCCTTGAGTTTGTGGGCAATGACAACGCTTGTAGCACCAGTAATGGGGCCTGTAGTTGGCGGATATATTTGTGATAATTTTGGATGGAGCTTTATATTTTTTATTAATATTCCTCTGGCTATTGTTTGTAGTCTTGTTTTACTGAAATTACTACGTTGTTTTGAATCGGTTATTATAAAAAATAAAATAGATTTTATTGGCCTGGCATTGTTAATTGTCTGGGTTTCAGCGCTTCAAATTATGCTAGATGAAGGTAAAAACTACGACTGGTTTGAATCAAGCGAAATATGGGCGCTTTTGATTATAGCTGCTATAGGATTTGCATGCTTTATGATTTGGGAGCTAACTCATGATCACCCAATTGTTAATATACGTGTGTTTCGCCATAGAGGTTTTGCTGCAAGTGTATTAACTATCAGTTTGGGTTTTGGTGCTTTTAACTGCTCTATTGTGCTTACCCCTTTATGGTTGCAAAACTACATGGGGTACACTGCTGCATGGTCAGGACTTACAACCGCTGCTTTGGGTGTTTTAGCTGTCTGCGCTGCTCCTTTTGCAGCAAAATTTTCTACAAAATATGATCCACGAATGTTAGTTTTTTGTGGTCTGGGCTGGCTTGGGTTGGTAACATTTTATCGTGCATTCGGTTCAACAGACCTGACGCACTGGCAAATATCTATCCCAATGTTATATCAAGGAATAGGAATGCCTTTTTTCTTTGTTCCCTTAACAGCATTGGCACTTTCTAGTGTTGACTCTGAAGAAGTAGCTTCTGCAGCAGGGTTAATGAATTTCTTAAGAACCTTATCGGGCGCGATGGCTATATCAATAGTAACAACCTCATGGGAAGATAGAACAAACATTTTGCGAAATGACTTGGTTGATAAAATTGCAGCGCCTGATCAAATTGCATCAATGGTTGGAGACATGAATGAATCATTAGCCTTGTCCTTACTAGATCAGCTATTGC
>Ga0247833_1005018_pt1 | contig 15728 bp, 9 predicted proteins | sample LaCruzMarch2015__7_FD_187117 | JGI IMG/M metagenome (GOLD analysis project Ga0247833, IMG submission 187117) | Freshwater microbial communities from meromictic Lake La Cruz, Castile-La Mancha, Spain - LaCruzMarch2015_8m | ecosystem: Environmental > Aquatic > Freshwater > Lake | place: Spain...
GGCAAAAGTTTATCCGCGTGGTCACTCACCGCTCGAAGACCCACCAAAGGAATCCCATGCTGATGGCAAGCCTCCGCCACATAGTCCCACTCCATTTCCACAATTCCGCAGCCACTCTTTTTTCCTAAGGCAATCTTCGCCTCCCCCGTGGCAATAATTTCATGGGCCGTGTGCCACTTCCCACTCCGCACCCATGCCTGATTTCCACACCAACGGTGAAAGGGTTCCCAATCTTCGGCGTGAAAGGACGTCGTATCCCCCTCGTCCCAAGCCGGATCTAAAGCCCCGGCCAAGCCCGCCAGAATCACTGCTTGGCAGGGATGCTCCTTCAGCCAGGACGAAATCTTTCTTTCCATACCTGGATGCCCCATCCCGATTCGTGCGGAAACAATCGGCACCACTCCCCATCTGCCCCGAACCGTTTCCAGCCCGCTCTCGCGCTGACTGTTTTTACCCAACTTTTTCCAAATCGGCTCCGCCTCAAATTCCATCGGAAAAAGAATTCCGATTTCCCCCGCCCGATCCAATGTCCCCATGTAAGTTTGGCCGGACCGATCGGGCTCTCTTAGTGAGCCCCACTGCTTTGCACGATCTGCTGGTACTCCCCCAAAGCGAGGAGAGGCCAATTGATCCGGTACATGTCGTACCGAAGATAGAAAACACACGGAAAACCGGTTCCGGTAATCAACTTCTCTTCCCAAGTCCCATCCGCCTGCTGGTTTTGGATCAGGTAACGAACCGCCCGACGAACGCTCGGCCGCTGGATATCCCCACAGGCCAAAAGTCCCATCAAGCCCCAAGCGGTTTGCGAGGCCGTACTCAAGCCACGCCCCTTCAAACGGGAGTCATCGTACGATCCGCAGCTCTCCCCCCAACCGCCATCCGGATTCTGGGCACACTCGAGCCAATCCCGCCCGCGAATCACCCAGTGCTCATTCATATCGTAGCCAATCCCATGCAATCCCCGCAAAACCTGCCACGTTCCGTAGATATAGTTTACGCCCCACCGGCCATACCAGGAACCATCCTCCTCTTGTGTCTCCTGTAAGAAACGAATGGCGCGTTCGATCTGGGCATCCTTGCGGGAAACCCCGCACTTCCCCATCGTTTCCAACATCCGACCCGTGATATCCGCACAGGGGGGATCCAAAATCGCGTTGTGATCCGCAAAAGGTACATCCTCCAACCACTTTTTATTTACGTTTTTGTCAAAAGCGCCATAGCCACCGTTGTCACACTGAAAACTTTTCGCCCAGGCCAAGCCCCGTTCCATCGCCGCTTTTTGGGCGGCCGGATCGCTCGCCCGGGCCATCCGCAAACCCAGCAGAACTTTGGCCGTGTCATCCACATCCGGGTACCAGTCGTTGAAGTACTCAAATGCCCAACCCCCCGTCACCCGCGTCGGATTTTTCACCACCCAATCGCCCCGCATCTTCACCTCTTTGGCCAACAGCCAATCCGCTCCCTTTTGCATCGCCGGGGCATCCGGCTTGATTCCCGTCGCGCCCAGGGCCGTCAGAGTAATCGCCGTGTCCCAAACTGGACTTAAACACGGTTGCACCCGAAAGTCCCCATTCGCCACATCATCCACCTCCAATCCTTCGAGATCTTTCACCGCTTTGCGCATCCGAGGATGGTCATCCGAGTACCCCAAACACTGAAACGCAAGAATCGTATTCATCATCGATGGGAAAATCGCCGCCAAACCCTCCGATTCAGGCCCCGTCCGATCCAAAATCCACTTCTCCGCAACTTTCAAAGCGTGCTTCCGGAAGGGTTTCCACGAAAGGCCCTCCAAAAAGCCCAGCAGTTCGTTCACTCGGACAAAAAAGTTTTTCATCGATAGGAAACGCCGCTCGACCGGGTGAAAAAATGGCCCTCCCTCCACCCCATATGGATACAACTCATGCAGCTGCTTTTCGGGAGGGAGGTGGGTGGTGGGGCGGAAGCTTCGAATGACCGAAAGAGTGACCACAATCGCTCGGGTCCACGAACTCATCTCAAACATATTGAAAGGCGCCCAGTTGGGTAGGAGAAGAATCTCGGGCGGAATATTGGGAAGATATTTCCAAGGATACTGACCCAACATCGCCAGGTAGAGTTTGCAGTACGTGTTGGTTCGCGGAATACCTCCCAGCCGCATCGCGGTGGCCCGTGCCCTCCTCATCTCCGGCTCTTCTGGAGTAAACCCCGCCAGCTTCAAACTGAAGTAACACTTTACCGTGGCAGTCACATTGCTCGGCCCGCCGGGATAGATCGGCCAACCCCCGTCCGGCAGTTGCCTTTGTAAAATATGCCGGACAATCTTCGCCTCTTTCGCTCGATCCACTTTCCCACGCAGATACATCAAAAGGTGGTAATCACACGCGACGGTCGAATCGACAAACAGCTCCCCAATCCAGTGCCCATCCTCCTTTTGCTGACCTAACAAATAGTCCCGACACGCCTCGATCGTCTTGCGTAAAGCCCCCAGATCCACATCCGCGGGGTCCATCCCCACCAGCTCAGGGCTGGGCGCACGCTCGGCCGCAGTTGGGGTTAATTTCGCCGACATAAATGCGGATCTTACCGATCCACTTTCGTGGGTCAAATCGCAACCTTAAAAGGCAAGTGGCTCGATCCGAACGTTTTATCTACTCCGCCCAAGCAATCAGCCGCAGCTCGTGCGCCTGCGTCAACGAGGGGTGCGAGGGACGAATCCTGACGTTAAATTTGAAATTACCCGAATCCTCGACCGACACTCTGCCCCCATAACCTTGCCACCCATCCTTCGCCTCCCCTTGCGGCTCCAGTCGAACAACTTTCGATGCCCCACCTGGTTCAACCGCCTTTAAATACGCTTCCACCGCCACCTCCTCCGCTTGTAAATCGCCCAAAAACACATGGGCCGTGACCGGCACGGTGTCGCCTACATTTACCGTGGTGCGAATCGGACCATTCCAAGTCACCGCATTGGCCCGTACTTTCCCCCAAGCCCGACGAACTTTATCTTTCCAAACCGCCAACTCTTTCGACTTTTGCCATCCATTCTCGGCAAACATGCGCCCTTTTTCCGCCGCCCGCCGATAAAACTCCCCCGCATAGTCTGCCACCATGCGCGATGTGTTATACACCGGTCCGATCGTTAAAAGGCTGCGCCGCACTCTCTCGATCCATCGTTTCGGCACGCCGTCCACATCCTGGTCATAGTAGAGTGGCACAATCTCGTGCTTCAGAATTTCGTAAATGGAGAAGGAATCAAACTCATCCTGAACTTCCGGCTCAAGTCGGAACGTGTCGTCCCCAATCGCCCAGCCATTCGTTCCATCAAAGGCCTCATCCCACCACCCGTCCCGCACACTAAAGTTTAGACAACCGTTGGTAATCACCTTTTCCCCGCTCGTCCCACTCGCTTCCAACGGACGCGTCGGATTGTTCAGCCAGACATCGCAGCCGTGGTAAAGGTGCCGAGCGACGTTGAAGTCGTAATTTTCCACAAAAACGATTCGATCCTTGAATTGCGGCAGCTGAGAGATTTGAAAAATCTGCTGAATCAGCTTTTTTCCACCCTCATCCGCCGGATGAGACTTTCCGGCAAAGAGAAACTGCACCGGCCGAGCGGGATCATTGACGATTTGAGCCAACTTATCCAGATCCCGAAAAAGGAGCGCCGCCCGTTTGTAGGTCGCAAAGCGACGGGCAAAGCCGATGGTCAACGCTTTCGGATCGAGCATCTGATCCGTTTCCCGAATTTCCGCCGGCTTCGCCCCGTTCCGTAACCGCTGGGTGCGCACATTCGCCCGGACAAATTGCAGTAAACGGAGCTTCATTTTTTGGTGAGTCGTCCAGTACTCCTTGTCCTTAAACGCGACTCTCTTTTTCCACTCTTCCGCCTTGGCCAAATCCTCCTCCGTCATCGCCCCACCCGCTTTTTCCAAAAGCGCCCGAATTTCTGGCGCCATCCAAGTGAAGGTGTGGATTCCGTTGGTCACATGTCGGATGGGAATCTCCGCTTTGGGAACCCCCGGCCAGACGCTTTGCCACATCCCACGCGAAACTTTACCGTGAATCGCGCTGACCCCATTGGCTTGACGCGAAATACGCAGGGCCAGAATCGTCATGCTAAAAGGCTCGTCCTCGTTGTACTCCCAAGGGCGCCCCAACTTGAGTAGATCCTGAAAACCGATCTGACACTCCGTCACATAACTTCCGAAATATTTCTCCATCAGCTTCGGTGAAAACGCATCGTTCCCGGCCGGCACGGGGGTGTGCGTGGTAAAGACACTGCTGGCCGCCACCGATTGCAGCGCCTCGATAAAGGAGAGCTTGGCCTCCTTCACGAGCCGTTGAATTCGCTCCAACCCTAAAAACGCCGCGTGCCCCTCGTTCATGTGAAAGACACTCGGTTGTAACCCCATCGCCGCCAGGGCTCGGACTCCGCCGATTCCCAAGACGATTTCCTGCTGGATTCTCATCTCATGATCGCCCCCGTACAGCTGGTAAGTGATCCGACGATCTTCCGGCGCATTTTCCGTCAAATCCGTATCCATCAAAATAAGCCGCGTCAGGCCGATGCGCACCTCCCAGGCTTTGGCTCGGACCGTTCGACCGGGCATGGCTAGCTCCACCACCACCGGAGTCTTTCCGTCCGAGGCCAACGCCTCCCGAATCGGTAAATCTTGGAAAACATTGTCGATGGCCGATGCCTCCTGCCAACCATCCCGATTAATCTTCTGCGAAAAGTATCCAAACCGATAGAGCAAGCCCACCGCCACAAAGGGCAACCCAAGGTCACTGGCCGATTTACAGTGATCCCCCGCCAGAATTCCTAAACCACCCGAGTAGTTCGGCAAAGACTCGTGAAAGCCAAACTCGGCCGAAAAGTAAGCCACCAAAGGAGAGTCCTTTTTTTCCTTCGGCAGATTCCGGGTGAACCATGTTTCTTTCCGATGGAGGTAGGCCTCTAGCCGGTCGTGCACCTTTTCGACACGCTCGCGATACCCCTTGTCTTTCGCGGCGGCTTCCAGACGATTCTGCTTCACCAACCGCAACATTTTGATCGGGCTGTGCCCGCATGTCTCCCACAACTCAGGATCCAGCTCAGCAAAGAGCTCCAACGCATCGTAATTCCAACTCCACCAAAGGTTAAACGCGATATTTCTTAAACTCTCTAACCCCTCCGGAACTCGGGGGACCACGGAAATCTGAATCGGCCACGCAGGTTGTTGATGATCGGCGAGTTCCATGAAGGGTGGGAGGTTGGGCAGGAGAGGGTAGAGAGGCTAGAAAAATGTGTTCCAAACTGGGTGGAACTGTTTATTTCAACAAAGCTTGAATATCCTTAAAACACTTATGATCAGAGCTTTCTAACATTTCAAAAAGGACCGCCTCCACCGTGCTGATGACCACACGATCCGCCCTCATTTCCGCAAGGGCGAGCTCTCGATCCGCCACCTCACGCGAGCCGACCGCATCCGCCACCACAATCGGGGTCAACTCTTTCAGCCTCAGATCGTAAACCGTTTGCCGAATGCACACATGCGTTTCACAACCCGCCACCAAGATTCGTTTTTTGGCCAGGGTCTTGCCCTGCGCCGCCGCAGAAAATTCGGTTTTTGCAATCGGCTTACATCCGCGACCCGCCGCCTGCAAAATGGAGGGCACCGTTTTGCCTAATTTGGCTGGAACCTGCTCCGTCACCACGATGGGAATTCCCAACAAACTCGCCCCCTTCACCAAAATCTCCAGACGATCCACCCAGCCCGCTGGCTTTTGGACGGCTGCAACCAGCTTCTCCTGCACATCCACGATGAGCAGCCCCGTATCGCCAGAACTTAAACGCCACGACATCTTACCCCTCCTCCCCTGCACCCGCTTGCAGCGATGCAATCACGTTAAAATCCTCCAGCGTCGTCACATCCCCTTTCACCGCACCCCCCGCGGCTACTTCCTTCAGCAAACGCCGCATGATCTTTCCACTCCGCGTCTTGGGCAACGCCTCGGCAAATCGAATCTGATCCGGCTTCGCAATCGGCCCGATCTCTTGGCTCACTCTTTCCCGCAAGGCGGCCACCAACTCAGGCCCGGACGCTTGTCCCGACTTTAAGGTAACAAACGCCACCACCGCTTGCCCCTTTAAGTCATCCGGTCTTCCCACCACCGCAGCCTCGGCCACGGCCGGATGCGTCACCAACGCACTCTCCACTTCCGCCGTACCCAACCGATGACCCGAAACATTCAGCACATCATCGATCCTTCCCGAAATCCAAAAGTACCCGTCCGAATCCTTTTTCGCCCCATCTCCCGTAAAATAACATCCCGGGACATCACTCCAGTAGGTCTTGGCATAACGCTCCGGATCCCCATGGATCGTCCGCAACATCGAAGGCCAAGGCTTTCGCACGACCAGCTTACCCTGCACCCCCGCCTTCACCTCTTTCCCTTTTTCATCCACCACCGCAACATCCACGCCGAAGAACGGCAAGCCAGCCGACCCGGGTTTGGTCGCATGCACCCCAGGCAGGGTCGTGATGAGATGACTGCCCGTCTCCGTTTGCCACCACGTATCCACGATCGGACACCGCCCTCCGCCAATCACCGCATGATACCAACGCCACGCTTCGGGATTGATCGGTTCCCCCACCGAGCCCAGTAAACGCAGCGACGAAAGATCGTGTTTCTGAACCCACGCATCCCCCCACCGAATAAAGGACCGAATCGCTGTCGGGGCGGTATAAAAGATATTGACCCGATGCTTCTCAATGATGGCCCAGAACCGATCCGGCTCCGGTTGGTTCGGCACGCCCTCATACATCAGGGTGGTCGTCCCGTTGCTTAAGGCCCCGTAGACCGTGTAGCTGTGGCCCGTCACCCAACCCACATCCGCAGTGCACCAAAAAAGATCCGACTCCTTTAAATCAAAAACCCATTTGGTCGTGAGGTGAGCCCCGAGAAGATAACCCGCCGTCGTGTGCAGGATGCCCTTCGGTTTCCCGGTGCTTCCACTCGTATACAAAATGAAAAGTGGGTCCTCACTATCCATTTTTTCGGCCGGACAAGTGGTCGGTTGCTTGGCGACCAAATCGTGCCACCAACGATCAATCTCGTTCAGTTCGGAAATATGCCCCGTTCGCTTCAGGACAATGACTCGCCGCACTCCGGGGCAGGAAGCCACCGCCTGATCCACATTCGGTTTCAACGCGCTGACTTGTCCCTTCCGATACCCACCGTCCGCGGTGATGACCAGGGTCGCCCCACAATCCTGAATGCGGTCTTTCAGCGACTCCGCGCTAAATCCTCCGAAAACCACGCTGTGGACCGCACCGATCCGTGCGCAAGCCAGCATCGCGATGGCCGCTTCCGGCACCATCGGAAGATAGATCATCACCCGATCACCCTTTTTGACTCCCTCGCCTTTCAAGGCGTTCGCGAAGCGGCACACCTCATCGTGCAGCTGCTGATAGGTCAATACCCGCACATCTCCCGGCTCGCCCTCAAAGACAATCGCGGCCTTATTTCGCCGCGGCCCATCCAGATGCCGATCGATACAGTTACTGCTCACATTCAGTTTCCCGCCGACAAACCACTTCGCGAAGGGCGATTTCCACTCCAAGGTCTTCTTGGGTTGGGTAAACCACGCCAACTCCTCTTTCCCGAATCGCCCCCAAAACTTATCTGGGCTCTTGAATGATTCCCGATGCATCGACTGATAGCGAGCTAGGCTCGAAAACGTCGCTTGCTTGGCAAAAGAGGCTTTCGGTTTGTACTTGGTTGGATGGCTCATCTTACTTCCTCCCTGCTCTTTTTTTTATGATCTTTTCGATCGCCTGAACAATTTCCACCACGGGCGCCATTCGACCAGGGCCCTCGGTGCCACAGGCCAAACGTCCCTCCGCCGGACCCACCCACTGCACGCCCCGCTGCCCCAAAAGCTTCACGTTTGCCTGGGTCGCGGCATGTCTCCACATATTCGTGTTCATCGCCGGCACCATCACCACCGGAGCCTCCGTCGCCAAAAGCACCGCCCCTAAAATATCCCCCGCCAGACCATGGGCCGCTTTGGCGATACAGTCCGCACTGGCGGGAGCCACCACCACCACATCCGCCACCCGCGCTAGATCCAGATGCCCCATCCGCCCACCCATTCCCTCTTCCCACAGCGAGGTGTGAACCGCCCGATGCGTCAAAGCCGCCAAAGTCAGCGCCGGTAGAAATCTCTCACCATCCGCGGTCAAAACTGCATGCACCTCCCACCCCTTCTGCACCATCGCACTGGCCAAGTCGGCCGCGCGAAACGCGGCAATCGAACCGGTCACCCCCAAAACAAGACAAGGAGCGCTAGGCTTCGACATTTTCTAAATCGAGCCTCCGACTCAAATAACGTTCCGCCCGAATAATCGCCCGGAACTTAATCAAGTCCTCCTCCATCGAACTACTCAGAATCGTGTATCGATAACTTTTCCAATCCGACATTTCCTCAACCGCCGCCTCCATCCGCAGCGCAATCTGCTTGGCACTTTCCGTGGCTCGCCCCTCCAATCGCCGCTTCAACTCCCCTAAATCGGGGGGCATGATGAAGATGTCGGCCAAAGCCTCTTTGATTTTGGCATCCCGACTCGCCCGAATCTGCCTGGCCCCTTGCACGTCGATATCCAATAGCACATCCCGACCCGCGGCCAGATGCTCTAAGACCGGACCCTTCGGTGTCCCGTAGAACTGCCCATAAACCGTCGCCGTCTCCAACATCTCCCCCGCTTTCATCCGTTTTTTGAAATCTGCCTTGGAAAGAAAAAAGTAATCCTCCCCATCCACTTCCCCAGGTCGGATCGGACGGGTGGTGCAGCTCACCGAATAAACCAAATCGGGAGTTTGTCGCACATTGGTGCACAACGTGGTCTTGCCCGCCCCCGACGGCGCCGACACGACAAACAAAATTCCGGATCGGGTGAAATTATTCAAGGTTAGCCGCCTGTTCCCTAAGCTTCTCTAACTCCGATTTAAATCCAATGGCAAATCGCGTCAGACCCAGATCCCCCGATTTCGATCCGACCGTATTCACCTCCCGTTGCAATTCTTGAATGAGAAATTCCAAGGTGCGACCGCCGGGCGCACGGGTGGAGGCCAACTCCTCCGCCTCTGCCAGATGGGCTCGAATCCGACCCAACTCCTCCGTCACGTCCCCCCGATCCGCCGCCGAAGCCACCTCTCGAACGACCCGCTCCGGCTCCAAGACGACCCCCGCCTCTCCCGCCAACTCCTGAATTCGCGCGCAGATGCGCACCGCTTGTTTGCGCCTCATCTGACCCGCCGCAGCCTCCATCTTTTTCCGAATCCCCTCCATCTTTTTCAAATGCACCCGCAAACCCCCGACCATCCTCACCCCTTCTCTCTCGCGCGACTCCACCATCTTTTTCAGCGCCACCCGCACGGCCCCCAAGATTTTTCGATCCTCCGCCGGCATCACCATCAACTGAGTGTTCACCACGACCCCAGGCAGCCCCAAAAGGTCAGACCAAACCGGACCCGCCGATACCCCCAGTTTTTTTCCAGCGGCGCGAAGTTGACTGGCATACTCCTCCGCTTTTTTTAGATCCAGGCTGCGACTGTTTTGGGAGGGCGAAGATTCCAGCTCGAGCGCCACTGTCACTTTCCCCCGGGACACCGCCTCGGCCACCTCCTCCCGAATCTGCCGCTCCAAACGGGCCAGTCCCCCCGGAGTGTAAACCAGCACCTCCAGCCCACGCTTATTGACCGAGGTCACCTCGATCCGCACCCGCGCAAACCGAGTTGCTACCTCCATCGAGCCGAAACCGGTCATGCTGCGCATCGGTAAATCCTACGGGCAACCGCCCTCGACTGAAACCCTTTTCACCCACCTCACCACTTAAATAAGTTCCCCACTCCCTGCAGGATTGCCCCCGCCGGCTGGGTGACCGCCCCGCCCGCCCCACCGACTGCCCCACCCGCCCCTTGCAGGATGCCCGATGGAGCATTGAGCAATAGATTAATCCCCCCCTCCGCCAGCATTTTTCCGACATCCATCTGCACTTTGGGGTCGGCCAGAGATCCCGTGATCGTGGCCGAACCGGGAATTTTCGTATAGTAATCATTGCTCGACCCAATTAACTGGGTCATCGCACCCTGCAACTGCCCACTGCTCTGCATCGCCTCTTTCGTCAAAGCAAACTTCAGTTTGAAATCCAAATTTTGGCTCCACCAGTTCAGCCACCCTTCCAGATTCGCCGACAACGCCGTCCCCGTGACCTGGAGATCGGGCACCTGAATTCGCTCCCCTTGCAAGGTGAAGTCCGATCCCAAATCATTAATCTCACTTCCCGCGATAAAGCTAGATCCCAACAAAGCTCCCGCTCCGGCCAACGCTTTTTGCAGCGAGGGCAAACGCTCCAAGTGAGCCTGATACAGGCGAAAGCGACCTTGCCCCGTTAACGATTTGCGCAACTCCTCCCAAGTTGGTTTTCCTGCCTGGGCCGCCATTTGTAAATCGATCCATCCCCCGATCGGACCTTTGGCATCCGTGATAACATTCCCGAGAATTGCCCCCAACGGAAACTTGTTCATCACCAAATTGGCGGTCACGGGTTGGTTGAGCCCAGCGGCCTGCACCACCGAAGCCCGAATTATACCCCCCTTCACTTGGACGACCGACGGCTCCAGATAAATCCCCTCCGGCCCCCATCGAAACCGTGGAACCTGCACGGGCCCAACCTCTGCCTCCTCCACGATAATTTTTGCCAGCTCCAAAGAGAGATCCACCTTCCAAGGATCCTCCGGGATGGGAGAGGCGGCTGGAGCTGGCTTGGCATTTCGGATGGCCTCGGTCTGCGCCAGCAGTCCGCGCAGATCCAGCGTTCCACCTCGTACTTGGGCGGTGACCGAACTTTTTCCCACCCGAAGGGACGGAATCAGGACCGGACTATCGGGAAACTTCGCAAAGGTGATCGATCCATCTTTCCAGGAAAGACTCCGCACTCTGGAGTCGAAATCGAAATTCCCGTCCAGCCGGACCGATACATCAGGCTCTTTTTGGTTCTCCACCAAACGCCCATCCATCAAGGTGACATCGATTTCACCGCTGCCCCCATACTCCGTGGGTTGCCAAAAACCCGCCCCCAGCACCAAATCCCCATCCACCCAGCGTTGGGGCTTGAGCCACGGGTCGACCAACCATGCGACCCACCCCCTCGAAAAACGTCCTCCCTCCCAGGCCCAAGCTCCGTCTTTCTTCCAGGTCAACTTGGCGACCGACAGGTTGCCCTCTGCGCTTTTTGCGCTGAGCACAACATCTTGGAGCGATTGACACTCACTTTTCCATTCGACGATTCCTTGGCTTTTGACCTCTGCCCCTTGAATCCCACCCCGATCCGCCACCCCGCCCGAAAATCCCGTAATGACGGCGCTGTAGCCAATCCTTCGGCTTCCATCTTTCGGATCCCCTACTTCCGCCTGAAGACTCAAATCGCCATCCGAAATAAAATCACTCCACCCCACCATCACCTCTTTCAATACCGCCAGATCCGCGGTGCCCTTGGCCATCAAGGCGGGCCGCGCCTCCCTCTCCACCGTAAAGTTCAACCAGCCACGCCCCGCCTTCTGCAGGTTCAGCTTCACCTGCGGAATGGTCAGCTCTCCTTTTTCGCCCAAGGTCACACTGGCTTTCAAACTGACTTGGTGATCCCGCAACTGCACCCTCGGTAGATCGACCGTAAAATCACTCATCTCCAAATCCACCTCCCCCTCCAAATATCCCTTCTTTCCATCGCTGCGAACCTTCACAAATCCCGAAGCGGTTCCCATCATGGAAGTCTCCTTCGCCTGCGGAAATAGTAAGGGCGCAAACAAACCAATCGGCCAAGCTTTGTACACGACCGATCCCGTCGCCAACTCCTGCCCGCTGGGTCGCCAATCCCCCTCGCCCAGCTTTTCCAGCGTCAAAGTCTGATCGAGGGACACCTGCAAAGCATCACTTCCGTCCTGATGTTGGGCACGAACCGATAACTCCTGAATCGCCAGCTTCCCTGTACTTCCTGTCGGCCAGGTCGCCTCGGCACTCGCCATCGCGGAAGAGAAATCCACCAGACGTGTTTGACTCGAGGTGCCGGTCTCGACCCTCATCGATCCGTTGAGTTTTGCCTTCACCCGATCCTGCTGCCCTTTTCTCTCAAATTGGAGCGAACCCGAGCCCGCTGCCTCCTGCCACTTCCAGCTCGGCGTGATCAAACCCAACACGGGCACCAAGCAAGACGACTCCACCCGCGTCAAATCCAGGCTGGCCTTTCCCTCCCCACTTGCCGGAGTCCACACCACCGATCCCTGACTTTGCAGTAAAACTTGGCCCGCTTGCTCCGCTTGCCCCACGATCTCGGGCATCGACCATTGACCTGCCTGGTGAATCAACTCCGTCGATGCCCTGCCCTTCCACGTGGCCACACCCTGCCCAGCCCAGTGCATGTTGTCTAACGTTAGCGAGGCCAAACCTTTGCCCTGATCCTGCAGATTCCCCGAAAACTCCAGATGTAACTTCGCCTGCCCCGAATCGGGCCACAGTTTGGCGGCCGACCACGCCTGCCCGAGTCCGGCTAAACCCACCTCCCCATCTCCCATCACCCAGCCCGACCCCTTCCCCCAGTCCCACTCGGCCGTCACCTTTGCCAGCAAATCCTGCACGGCGCCCCCCGCCCACGCCGCTTGCACCGTGCCCTCTTCCAAACGTACTTTTTTCGTACCATCCAAAACTCCCCGAAACTCGATCCCAGCCATCTCGACCCTCGCCTCCCCTTGCAGCCAAGGCCCACTCGCCCGCATCGACCGACTCTCGACTCTCCCTTTTAGCTGAACGGTTCCACCTTGAATCTTTCCAGTTCCCTGGGCCGAAAGTTGGCCCCCTTGCACCTTGAGTTGATCCGGCGAAACCAAGAGCGGAGCCACTGTGGCCACTTCCACTCCTTGAAAAAACCACTGCAAAGTCGCCGCCTCGGTTGACGACGGCACCCCGCCCTGAAAAGAAAATTGAGCAGGTCGATCCAGACTGGCCTGCAAATCAGGCGTCCCTCCTTTTTGCCCCAACTCCAATCGAAAATTTTCCACGCGCAACTCCTCCTTCTCCGCCAGCCAGCTGCCCGAGCCCACTCCCGCCAGTTCGGCCGGCCTCGGGGGCCAGACCAATCCCGCACTCGAGACAATCTGCACCCCTTGCCCTTGAAGTTTTGCCCGACCGAGAATCGGTTGATGAGTTCCTCCCTCCAGCTGAATCTCCCCGCCCAACGTGCCCGCCACCGATTTCACCCCACGGGCCTGAAAGAGAATGCCGACCACCGCTAAATTCACCGGATCCAGATTCAAATTCATCTCCCAATTCCCCTGGGAACTCCAACCCCCCACCGCCATGGCGGCCACCTTCGCTCCCCCGACACCCTCCCACGATCCATGGACCTTCTCCACTTTCCAATCTCCCCCCCTCGATACCGTCACCTGCCCGTCCAAAGCCAAGCGACAGGGCGCGACAAGGTCCAAATGCGCCATATCCACCACCGTGGCCACATCGGCGCGACACGTCCCGCTCCACCGATCCAACCCGGCTCCCGCGTCACTTTTTTGAGCCTGAAACCCCACCGACCCAATGCCCTCCTGTTTTCCCGGCCCGTTCCACGAAAGTTTTTCCACCTTGCCTTGAATCTCCCTCGGCGACCGCCCGTCCCATCCCTTGGCCTGGGCTTTCACCCCGCCTAAAATCCACGCCCCCGCACCTTGCCGAACTCTCCCCTCCGTAATCTCCAACGCCGCCTCCCGCAAAGAAAAAGGCACCTTGGGAATCGCCGCACCTTCCGCACTCTCTTGGACCTCCAGGTCGATCAGCCCAAACTTAAAATCCGCTTGCACGATCTCAGGCTTGCCGGAAAGCAGACTCTCCAAATCCACCACGACAAAGGCGGAATCTAAATCGATGCGAGACTTGGCTGCATTGACCGCCTCCAATCCCTCAATCTCTAACTTTCCCAAAGGGGTCAGACGGGCCGATACCGCCCTTGCTTTCCAACCCACCGACTTGGCCACCAGAGGTAACGTCACGCCGCGGAAGACGTTCGGTTCAAAAAGGAGACTCGCCACCACCCCCAAAAACGTGCCCAACGAGAGAAGCAGAAACTTAAAGAACCCTCCGAAATGCATCCCGAGATCATGCCTCACCCTCACCCCCACCCGCAATCCCCGACAAGGACTCGCCACCCTAAAAAAAACCTATTAACTCAAAGGGGTGCGCTCTGCCTTTTTTATCCCCCTTCTCGCCGCTTCCACAGTCTGGGCCCAAAATGACGCTCCTGATCTTAGAGCCTTGGCCAAAAAAACCCGGCCAGCCGTTTACCTTTTGGTTCTACAGGACGAGGACGGAAAAACGATCGCCGCCGGCACTGGCTTCCTGATTTCTGGACAAGGTCTCTTGGTTACCAATCAACACGTCATCGCCGAGGCTCACACCATCATCGCCAAAGCGGAAAATGGGGGTCTTTTTCCAATCAGTCGAATCGTCGCGACCGACCCTCGCAACGATCTGGCCCTCCTCCAACTCGAGGGGAAAGATCTTCCTTTTCTCTCCCTCGCGCCCGACCACTCCGCTGAGGTCGGCACTCGTGTGGCCATCATCGGAAGCCCCCTTGGGCTGGAGGGAACCCTGACCGAAGGAATCGTTTCCGCTCGGCGCAGATTGCCCAAAGAAAATCGCGATGTCTTGCAGATCAGTGCTCCCATCTCCAAGGGATCCAGTGGCTCTCCTGTTTTGGATTCCCAAGGTCGGGTCATTGGCGTGGCCTCGTTTCTTTTGCAAGATGGCCAATCCCTTAATTTTGCCTCTCCCTCTGAAAAGTTACGCCGCCTACTCAACGCCAACTCCCTCACCCCAAAGTCGTCTCCGCCCACGCCAGCTCCGCCCGCCCAGAACACGACCTACACCGTGAAATCGGGCGATACCCTTGCCCAAATATCTCGTGATCTAAAAAAACGTGGCATTTCTGTTTCGGTCGATGAGATTCGCAACTTCAATCGGCTAGCGACCAACTCTCTCATCAAACCCGGACAAATTCTGCAAATCCCGCAAGGTCGACCTTGAAAACCTCCCGCTTCCGCCTGCGTCCAACATCGACCCAAGGGTTTCTCAGTCAGACCTTTTTTGCCCGACGAGCTGGAGACGACCAAAACTATGTTCTCAAGGTCGGCAGCGAAATTCCCGAGCGCAGAAAATGGGCGGGGGAACTGCGCGTCTTTGCAAGAGAGGTGGCCGCCTATCGTTTGCTGGCCCCGCTTCGCGGCCAGTTCTCCCCGAAAATGTACGCCGGGACGTCGGCCCATCGAGGCGCGGATGGACTCCTCCTTATCGAGGAAATTCGTGGCGCTACCTGTCGCGACCAACTGAGCGGTCTCACCCTATCCGAAATTGCTTCCGTTGCCCGCACCATCGCTCGTCTTCACGCAAAGTTTTGGAATTCCCCTCGGCTGCGGCGAGCCAGTGGATTACCCTTCCATCGCTACATGCGGGCACACGAAGTCAGGCGTCATCTTCCCTCTTTTCTCCAGTGGACGAGGCGATCGGTGCCAGAAAGACACTTTGTCAAACAACTCCCCCCGCACGTCTCTTTGGCCTTAGCCCACTTTCGGAAGCGACCGGTGACTCTTGTCCACGGCGATCTCCGCTCCGACAACATTTACTTCGGTCGCACCTCGATTCGTTTCATCGACTGGGG
>Ga0247833_1005019_pt1 | contig 15725 bp, 11 predicted proteins | sample LaCruzMarch2015__7_FD_187117 | JGI IMG/M metagenome (GOLD analysis project Ga0247833, IMG submission 187117) | Freshwater microbial communities from meromictic Lake La Cruz, Castile-La Mancha, Spain - LaCruzMarch2015_8m | ecosystem: Environmental > Aquatic > Freshwater > Lake | place: Spain...
GACACCGGCGCTCTGTGAGGTGCCGCTGGCGGTCGCCACCATGTTGGTTTCCCAGGCGGTGCTCAGGCCCACTCCCGGCGCGGCAAAATCCAAGTTCTTGCCGGAGTTCGAAAAGTAAGCCTGCTTGTTCTGACCATCCACACTGGCCACGCTGACGACCTGCTCGATCGCGGCGGGATACGCAAGCTGGTCATAGCTCTCGTTGCCCGCTGCGGCGACGATGAACGCACCTTTCTGCTGCGCATAGGCCACGGCTTGCCGCAGCAATGCGCTGTCATCGTAGCCGCCCATGCTGATATTGATGATACGCGCCCCTCGGTTCGTGGCCTCTATGATGCCCTGCGCCAGCACGCTGGACACACTGTAGCCCTTCCCATCCGCCACGCGGATGTCTAGAATCTCCGCACCTGGGGCCACTCCCGGCACACGCTCGTCCTGACCCGCAATCAAGGACGCGACGCTGGTGCCGTGCGAGTGCAGCGGCTTGCCATCGTTCACGAGGTCGATGTGCGTGACCTGCCCCGAACCAAAAGTGGAATGATCCTTCACGCCCGTGTCCAGCACCGCGACCTTGATGCCCTTGCCCCAAGCCGTGCGATCTCCAACCGCATTGATGTCAGCTAAAAAGTTGTCCCCTACCGGCACGGAGCCACCTTGATTGCCTGCATCCTCCTTGGGCAAGCGCGGCACGGTCATCCATTGATTGGCCTCCAAGCTGGGCGCATTGGCCTTGGCTGCGGCCAAGTAGTCACGCAGCTTGCTCGCAGTCTCAAAGCCCACACGCGCCGCATTCAGCCCATCGACCGTGCCGATGATCTTCAAGCCGAAGCCGCCCGCCAGTCGAAGGAACTGCGCCAGATCGGCCTTGGTCTTGAAGGTGAGCAGCGCCTCATTCGGCACTGCGTGAGCCGTCTCCAGCACCTTGCGAATGCTGGCCATGAGAGGATCTTCGTTGGCCACCAACACGAGAGCCGCGCTGGGCTGATCCGTCACAGGTGAGGACGAGGTTGCCTCAGTGAAAGCCGCTCCCCCAACCAAGGCCTTGGCTCGCAGTTGAGCCGCGCTTTCGACGAAGGGCTCGTCCACCGCCAATCGACCACTGCCCATCAGCACCACCACCGTGATCGCGACCAGTGCCGTCCCCGCCAGCACGCCAAAGCCATTCATCCAGGGGTTATTGGAGTCATTGTTAGACATGCGCGTGAGTGGTTATTCATCCAGCGGCGTGTCAGACAGTTCCGCAGCGAATCAGTTCACAGATGAGTTGGCCACGAAAGAGCACGGAGAACACAAAGGGGAAAGCTACATGACTTATTTTTTGGCCCAGAACTTGGGGCCACCGAAGTTCATCAACATGCCGTCTTTGATGCGGGCGGCGCGCAAATATCCGAGGACCTGGGCCTCATGCTCAGGGGCTACGGCACGACAGGCTTTGAGTTCGGCGATCCAGCAGCCTTCCACAAAGAGGTCAGCGTAAAAGTCACCGAGCAAGGTGCCGTCTTCATCGAACACACTCAACGGATGTTGCTGAACAGCATGGAGGCCTTGCTTGCGCAGCCTATTTGCCAGTGAGTTCTCGTAAATCTTCTTCAAGTGCCCCGCACCCAGAAACTTGCGTGCAGAAAAGCCAGTCTCCCGCACGACATCACAAAGCTCAAAGATGTTCCCGTAGTTCATAGGGCTGAAATCCTAGCCCACAGCCGAGCTCATATTCAAGCCAGCCTTTGTGCTCTTTCGTGGCCAGTTCTTCAGTTCAGCGTTTCCAGTTCCTTCAGCACGAACTTGCCATCCTTGCGGATCAGCTTGCCGTCGAACCAGATTTCTCCGCCACCGTAGTCGGGGCGCTGGATGTTGACCATGTCCCAGTGCACCTGGCTCCGGTTGCCATTGTCGGCGACGCCTTCGTAGGCTTGGCCCGGCGTGAAGTGGAAGCTGCCCGCGATCTTCTCGTCGAACAGGATGTCGCGCATGGGCTCCTTGATCTCGCGGTTAAAGCCGATGGCGAATTCGCCGATGTAGCGGGCACCTTCGTCGCTATCGAGGATCTTGTTGATCGCCTTGGTGTTGTTCGCGGTAGCGTTGACGATCTTGCCCTTGCTGAACTCCAGCTTCATCGAGTCGAAGGCGATGCCCTGGTAAATGGTCGGGGCGTTGTAACTGATGACGCCTTCCACGCTGTCCTTCACAGGCGCGCTGAAAACCTCGCCATCCGGAATGTTGTGCTTGCCGCCGCAGGCGATCGCTTTCAAGCCCTTCAGGCTGAAGCGCAGATCGGTGCCCGGGCCTTTCAGATGCACCTTGTCCGCCTTATCCATGAGCTTCTTCAGCGCATTCATGCCGGGCACCAGCGCCGCATAGTCGAGCAGGCAGACCTTGAAGAAAAAATCCTCGAAGGCTTCCGTGCTCATGCCTGCCTGCTGCGCCATGCTGCTGGACGGCCAGCGCAGCACGCACCAGCGCGTGTTGTTGACGCGCTCGTTGAGCAAGGGGCGCAGGATTTGCTGCACCATCTTCATCTTGTCGGCTGGCACGTCGCTGTTCTCCGTGATGTTCAGACTGCCGCGCACCGCGATGTAGCAATCCGTCTCCTTCATCAGGTCCAGGTTGTTCTTGGCCAGGATGTCATATTGCTCCTGCGAAGCATGGCGGATCAACTCGCGCGAGACCGTGGCATCGTGCAGCTTCACGATTGGCAAGCCCTTCGCCTCGACCACCGCACGGATCAGGGCAACCGCCACGTAGCCCGGCACATCGAAGCAATCGATCCACACCCGGTCACCTTTCTTCACCTGGGTCGAGTAACGGACAAGAGTGCGGGCGAGTTGGTCGATTCGTGGGTCATGCATAATGTGTCGGTTTATAGGGGCAAGGCGCGAAAGGGTAAACAGGAAAGTAGCGGCACGTGCTTGCGCAGAGGCGCGCTTTCGCCATGAAGCAGCATGGCCACCCCCGAACCTCCCAGCGCAATCTCGTCTCCCGAGGAGGTGCGTGCCTTGCGCGACAAGCTGGGTGCCGAGGGCAAAAAACTCGTCTTCACCAACGGCTGCTTCGACCTGCTGCACGCCGGTCACGTGCGCTACCTGGCCGAAGCCCGCGCTCTGGGCGATGCGTTGGTGATCGCCCTAAACTCCGACGCCTCGGTGCGCGAACTCAAAGGCCCGTTGCGCCCGGTGAATACGGAAGAAGACCGCGCCGAGATCTTGAAAGCGTTGCGCGGCGTCGATGCCGTGTGCGTCTTCCACGAACCGCGCGTAACCACGCTGATCGAGCAAATTCAGCCGCATGTGTATGCAAAGGGTGGCGACTACACCGTCGAGTCGCTGAACCCCGAAGAACGCAACGCACTGCATGCCGTGGGGGCCAAGATTGAAATCCTAGCTCTGGTGCCAGGACGCTCCACGACCAAAACCTTGCAGCGCGTGAAGGCAGGCGAAACAAGCGGCCCCAAGAAGCTCCGCCTCGGCGTCCTCGGCTCGGGCGAAGGCAGTAATTTTGAAGCGATCGTGTCCGCGATCAAGACCGGTGCATTGGACGCCGAAGTCGCCTGTGTGATCAGCGATGTCGCGGACAGCGGCATCATCGCCATCGCCAAGCGCGAAGGCTTGCCACACTTCATTGTTGATCCAGGCCCACACCCGAAACGCTTCGCTGACTCGGCTCAAAAGGAAGTCTGCGAGCACCTGCAACGCGCTGATGTCGAGGTCGTCGTGCTCACGGGTTTCATGCGCATCCTGAAAGAGCCCACGATCTTCGCCTTCGCGGATCGCATCGTCAACGTGCACCCCTCACTGCTGCCGAAGTTCAAAGGCAGCAATGCCGTCCAGCGTGCCCTCGATGCAGGCGAAACAGAGACCGGCACCACGGTGCACTTGGTCAATACCGAGATCGATGGCGGCAAGATTCTAGCCCAAGCCAAGGTGCCAGTTTTGGTCGGGGACACTGCTGAGAAACTGCACGCGAGGATCAAGCCGGAGGAGCACAAACTGCTGCCCCAGGTGCTGGCAGGTTGGAAGGCTAATCACGGAGGGCCGGTATGAGCCAGATCGCATCCTTTACTTTTTTGAGAGCTTCTGACGTTTCGTTTCTTGGCTTTTGGTCAAAGCCAAAGCCTCGGCTTTTTCGCAAACCAATCGGTCAGTTCTCCGACTTTCTGCGACAACATGCGCTCAGGGAGATGATGTTTGACGGTGCTGATGGTGTGTATGTAGCCCTAGTTTTTGCTTGGCTAGAAACCATCCACAGAGCTGCCCACGAAGAAGACCCTGTAATTCGAACAGTCCGAAAAAACATTGGTGGGAGTCACTGGCTGATCAAGCACCCAAGCTCATACATTGCCGCAAAAACCACACAGCACTTCCAGCCAGAAGACCTGCAAACCATCGCAACTAAATTTGGGATCGAAACCGAGTTTCAACTCGAAATGACTTCTGTCTATTTGGCTCTGAGCTTCGTCGAAGAACGGCTTGCCGAAGTCACTACCGAAGAAGCCTTGCTCGTTTCCATCGGCTAACCAATCCTTGCCCCCGAGGTAACTCTCATGATTTTCTTTTCATCCTTCTTCCCTCATCCTTCCCCATGAAGACCGCTTTCGGAATGGGGATGCTGAATCCCGAGCAGCGCGAAGCTGTGATGCAGATTGATGGGCCGGTGCTGATTCTCGCAGGCGCGGGCACGGGCAAGACGCGCACGATCACGGCGCGCATGAGCTACATGGTCGATCAGGGCATACCGCCCGAAAACATCCTGGCCGTCACCTTCACCAACAAGGCCGCCAATGAGATGCGCGAGCGTGTCATCGAAGCGGTCGCGGATGGCAAAGGCAAAAAGATCGTCATGGGCACCTTCCATGCCTTCTGTGTGAAGCTGCTGCGCGAGCATGCAGAGAAGCTCGGCTACAAGAAGAACTGGACGATCTACACGCAGAACGAGCAGACCAGTTTGCTAAAACGCATCGTCGGTCGCATGACCACCAAGGAGGAGTCCTACGACCCTTCGAAAGCGCAGTCGAAGATCAGTTCCTCCAAGAACTCCGGTGTTTCGTTGGGCAATCCCGAGGAGTCGCTCGATGCCGCGATCATGCAGGCGTATCAGACCGAGATGCGCGCGCTGAACGCGATGGACTTCGACGACTTGATCATCCTCGGCGTGCAGTTGCTGGAAGACAATGAGGACGTGCGCGAACTAGTTCGCCTGAAGCATCGCTACGTCATGGTCGATGAGTTCCAGGACACGAATTCCCTGCAAATGCGTCTGCTGCGCGCCCTGGTCGGCCCGCCTTACAACGTGTGCGTCGTGGGCGATGACGACCAGTCCATCTATGGCTGGCGGGGGGCCGACATCACCAACATCCTGGAGTTCGAGCGCTTCTTCCCCGATCCACGCGTGATCAAGCTGGAAGAGAACTACCGCAGCACCACACCCATCCTGCACACCGCGAACAGCCTGATCCGCAACAACGTCGGACGTCGGCCCAAGACACTGTGGAGCCGCAATCTCGGCAGCGACAATGTCCGCCTGCTCATCACCGAGGATGACAAGCAAGAGGCCGAGATGATCGTCAAGGAGATCGAGAACGCGCACCTGCAGAACAAGTCGCCGTGGGAAGAATTCGCCGTGCTCTTCCGCACCAATGACCAGAGCCGCGTGCTGGAGCAGCACTTCCGCCAGCGTCAGATCCCCTACCGCGTGGTCGGTGCGCGAAGCTTCTTCGACAAGCGCGAGATCAAGGACATCACCAGCTACCTGACCGTGCTGCATAACCCGCACGACGACGTCAGCCTGCAACGCATCGTGAACACACCCACGCGCGGCATTGGCGCGGCGACGGTCGAACTGGCACGCGAAGAAAGCATCGAGCGCGGGTGCAGCATGTTCGTTGTGCTCAGCGATCCCAACTTCCAGCGCAAGCTGCCGGAGAAGACTCGCAATTCGATCATCAACTTCGCAGAGATCATCAACAAGTATTCAAACTCGGCCGCTGCTCCAGGCACCCTGCAGGGCAAGATGACCGAGTTGTTGATCCAGGAGATCGGCTACTTCGCCTATCTGGAAAAGGGAGCCAAGGACCCCGAGGACATGGAGGTCTGGAAAACGGCGCTCGGCAGCCTCGTCGAGCAGATTAACAACTACGACACACGCAACCGCAAGGACGGACTCGCCGGCTTCCTGGACGAGATCTGCCTGAACGACGAACGCGAGGACAAGGACGACGACATCATGGACAAGAAGGGCGTGTGCCTCATCACCATGCACGCCTCGAAGGGCCTGGAGTTCCCCGTGGTCTATCTGCCCGGTGTCGAGCAGGGCCTGCTGCCGCATAAGCGCAGTTGGGATGAGGGCCGCGTCGATGAAGAACGCCGTCTGTTTTACGTGGGCCTCACCCGCGCCATGAAAAATCTCACGCTCAGCTACGTGCGCTGGCGCACCCGCTGGGGCGAGAAGCTGGCGCAACTGCCCAGCCCGTTCTTGAAGGAACTCGACCGCAAATACATCCAGGAGCTGGACTACGCGAAGCACATGCGCGAGCCGGTGACATTGGACGAGAACAAGTCATTCATCTCCGGCCTGCGGGCCATGCTGCAGGAGGGCTAAACCTCCTCCACATCCACGCCCACGATCACCGCGTGCTTGCCACCCCCGGTGAGCAGGCCGACGAGGGGGCTGACATCGCTGAAGTCACGGCCAAAGGCGACGACGGGGTGTTCCTCGCCAGGAACGGTGTCGTTGGTGGGATCAAAGTCGACCCACCCGACCTCGGGGCAGTGCAGGGAAAACCAAGCGTGGCTCTGATCCGCACCCACGAGCCGAGGCTGACCCGCAGGCGGCTTGGTGCGCAGGTAGCCGCTGACGTAGCGCGCGGGCAGGCCAATGCTGCGCAGGCAAGCGATGCCAAGGTGCGCGAAGTCCTGGCACACACCACGACGCTTGGTCCAGACCTCTTCGAGCGGCGTGGCCACCGTGGTCGCCGTGGGGTCAAATTTGAAGTCTTTGTTGATGCGGTGCGTCAGGTCACGCACCCCCGCGAGCACAGGCGTGTCGGGCGTGAAGCTCGCCATGGCATAGTCGGCATACTCCAGGCGGACCTGCACATGCGGCGAGTTGAAGACGAACTGATACGGATCGCACAAGGTGGGCGACACAGAGTCCAGATAAAGCTTCCGCACGTTAGCGAACGTGGGCGAGGCGGCGAAGAGCAGCTCGTCGGGACGGCGGATCGTGACGGTGCTGCTGGCCACGACTTGCAGTTCCTTGTGCAAACCTTGCACGCTGAACATGCAGACCTTGTTCCCAAAATAATCGGTGCGCTCGCTTTGCAATGCAGGGGCAGGTTTGATGCTCAGCTTGAAGTCCCTGCTCTGCTGGTGCGCGGTGCTGCGCGGCTCCATGCGGGCAGCGTGCTGAGACACCGTGACAGGTTGGCTGTAGCGATAGGTGGTGCGATGGACGATGCGGTAGGTCATTCCGCCGACGGGGTGCCTTCACCCGCTCGTGAGATCGACGAATGGGCGAAGTAGGTGATGGCCAGCGCGTCTGAGAGGCGAGGCATGGCTTTTTCAAGGTAGGTGAGGGTGGCAGCGCACTCGGTCTGCGTGGGCTTGGCACGGCTGGCCAGCTCCATGGGGTCTGCCAGTGTCAGACGAGCTGCCGACTCAACCAAGATGCGCCGAGCTTGACTGAGCGTGGCCGCGTTTTCACCGGGCAACTTCTCGAAGTGCTTGGTCAGTTGGCGGAACTGAAATGCCAGTGAGCGCGGGTTCGTCTCATCCAGCATGACCAAGTCATACACAGCGGCAATGTGCGGCATCAGATTGTAACGCGAGCGGTAGGTGATGGTGCTGTCTGCCATCTCCAGCACCGCCTCCAGCGCGCTCGGATTGTCTGCGATACCGCTGCGCAACACGTGACCCAGGTAGCTGCTGGAGTAGATCGCCCGCTCGACGCGGCGACCCATGTCCATGAACCGCCAGCCCTGGGCGCGGGTCATGTTTTCATTCGCCAGACCGTGCAAAGACGCGAGGCCCAGCAGCACTTGGTTGATGACCACGATGGCGTCGCCAATGAGGAACTCGCTGGCATTCGCTGCTGTGGCTATGCAGTCGTCCAGCGTGCTCAAGGCGCGCCAGTAATCGTTCGAGGTTCGGTCACGCACCTGCATGCCCAGGCGCTGAAGTTGATCGGTGATGTTGCGCAGGCTGCCACTGCGCTCGGGCTTCGCGATCATGTCTAGCAGCTCTGCCTCCAGCGCTTCCGCATTCGCTCGCATCAGCGCGGCACTGTGCCCCGGCTTGAGCTGGTGCTGCGCCTCCAGCGTCTGCAAGAACGGCCCCAGCAGAGCGATGGCACTGCTGCTGCTCTCCGAATTGAGCCGGATCAGCGAGCTACGTAGCAGACGGGCGGTGCACTCCGCGCGCTCCGCGTAGCGTCCGAGCCAGAAAAGATTGTCCGCCACACGGCTGGGCAGGTTGTTGCCGGTGCGGCGGAGCTGAATGACGTCAGCGCTGCGCGGCAGCAGGGTGGTGTCTTCCACCGGGCTTTCATTGAGCACCCACACGTCCTTACTCGATCCCCCACGCTGCATGGAGATCATGCGCGCGCCGTCCAGGGGTGCAATGCGGGCCAAGCCCCCCGGCATGACGTGATAATTGCCATCCTCCCCGGCCACGAGATAGACGCGCATGGCGACGGGGCGCGCGATCAACTTGCCATCGTTCCAGGTCGGGGCGGTGGACAGCTCCACGCGTTCCTGCGCCACATAATGGTGCGGCTCAAACTTGATGCGGCGGCGCAGCTCTTCGAGTTCCGCACCGGTCATCTCGACACCCGGTGACATGCCCCTGGCCTGCGAGCGCATCGCCGGCTTGATGAAGTGCCTCCCCAGATTGCTCAGCACCTGCTGCTCGGCCGACTTCTGCCCGCACCACCACGTAGCCACCGAGGGCAGCTTCAAATCCTGCCCCATCAACTGTCGGCAGAGCCCCGGCAGGAAGGCCATGAAAGCCGGGTTTTGCAGCAAGCCGCTGCCCAGACTGTTCGCGATTGCCACATGGCCACTGCGCAGCGCCTCGACCAAGCCGGGCACACCGAGGATCGAGTGATTGCGCAGTTCCAGCGGGTCACAAAAGTCATCGTCCACGCGGCGCAGGATCACATCCACCGGCTCCAAGCCGCTCAGCGTCTTGAGGAAGACACGGCCATCGCGCACGGTCAGGTCTTGCCCTTCGACCAGTGAGTAGCCGAGGTAGCGGGCGAGATAGGATTGCTCAAAGTAGGTTTCATTGTGCGGTCCCGGCGTGAGCACGACGATACGGGGATCGTCGGTGCGCCGCAGGGCCAGCCGCGCCAAGGAATCGCGCAGGTGCGAGTAGAAGCCAGCCAGCCGCTGCACGTTGCAGTCCCGAAACACCTCCGGCAACACGCGCGAAGTCACCAGCCGGTTCGCCAAGGTGTAGCCCGCGCCCGTGGGGATCTGCGTGCGGTCCGAGATGGCCCACCATTGCCCATCGGGCGAGCGCGCAAGGTCCACTGCAAAGCAGCTCAAGTAAATGTCGTTGGGCGGCTTGATGCCATGGCAGGGCCGCAAAAAATCTGGCTGCGCCAGCACCAGCGCAGGGGGCAGCTTGCCACTCTGGATCAGCTTTTGCTCGCCGTAGCAATCGGCCAGCACGGCATTGATCACCTGAGCGCGCTGCACCAGTGCGGTCTCCAGCTTGCGCCACTCCGCCGCTGAAATGAGCAGCGGCACTGGGTCCAGCTCCCACGGGCGCTCCATGCCCATCGGGTCGCCATACACATTGTAGGTCACGCCTTGCTCATGAATGAACCGGCGACCTGTTTCCCAGCGGCGATGCAACTCATCGACCCCCAGCTTCTCCAACTCCGACATCAGCGCCCGATAGTGCGGGCGGATGGTTCCCGCACCGTCCAGCACCTCATCATACGCACCGGGCGTGCCCCGGTAATCGCGCAGCAAACGCGTGCGCTGGGAGGCCGTCGGCAAGGGAGGTGGAGCGGACTGGGACTGGGAGAATTGCAAAGCAGCTGAGGTCGATGTGCGTGGATGTCATCCGAATGATGCCTTTCATTACGATGCAAAGCAACGTTGCAGTGCACGCAGGGCAGTTACGGGGCGCGCAGGTCCAGTGTGTAGGGGAACTCGGGGCTAACCTTGGGCTCGCGGGTTTGCACCTTGCCACCCGTGTGACCGTGACGGAAGAAGCGCGCCAAGCGGCGACTTTCCGCTTCGTAGCCATTGACCGGGAAGGTGTCATAGCTGCGGCCACCGGGGTGGCTGACGTGATACGAGCAGCCGCCTGTGGAGCGATCATTCCAGGTGTCGATGACATCAAACAGCAGCGGGCCATGCACCCCGATCGTCGGGTGCAGGCAGGAGCCGGGCTGCCATGCGCGATAGCGCACCGAGGCCACGGATTCGCCATTCACGCCAGTGGGCTGCAAGGGCACACGCTGGCCGTTGCAATGCAGGACGTGACGCGAGTCGGTCCCTGACTGCACCTTCACCTGCAAGCGCTCGACGGACGAATCCACGTAGCGCACCGCGCCGCCCGCACTGCCCTCTTCCCCGAGCACGTGCCAGGGTTCCAGGGCCAGCCGCAGCTCGATCTGCATGTCGCGCACCTGATGGTCGCCAATGAACGGGAAGCGGAACTCGTAGTGCGGCGCGAACCAGTCGAGCTGCATCGGGTAGCCAGCGGCGGTCAGGTCGTTGACCACGTCACCCATGTCTTGCCAGATGAAGTGCGGCATCATCCACTTGTCATGGATCTCCGTGCCCCAGCGCACCAGCGGCTTGGTGTAGGGCTCCTGCCAGAACTTGGCCACCAGCGCCCGCAGCACCAGTTGCTGAGTTAGGCTCATGCGCGAGTGCGGCGGCATTTCAAAGGCGCGCAGCTCCAGCAGGCCAAGTCGGCCCGTGGCGCTGTCGGGCGAGTAGAGCTTGTCGATGCAGAACTCAGCGCGGTGCGTGTTCCCCGTGGCGTCAATCAAGAGGTTGCGGAACAAGCGATCCACCAACCACGGCGGCACCTGCTGGAAGGCAGGCACTTGGTTGAAGGCGACCTCCAGTTCATAAAGCGAGTCATTGCGTGCTTCGTCGATACGCGGGGCTTGGCTCGTCGGCCCAATGAACAGACCGCTGAACAGATACGACAACGCGGGGTGATGCTGCCAATACGTGACCAAGCTGCGCAGCAGGTCCGGGCGACGCAGCAGCGGGCTGTCGGCTGGTGTGCTGCCACCGATGACAATGTGATTGCCACCGCCCGTGCCGGTGTGGCGGCCATCGACCATGAATTTCTCCGTGCCGAGGCGCACGCTGCGCGCTTCGTCGTAGAGGATCGTGGTGTTGCGCACCATCTCGTCCCAGCTCAGCGCAGGCTGCACATTCACCTCGATCACGCCGGGGTCAGGCGTCACCTTCAGCACGTCCAAGCGCGGATCGTAAGGCGGCGTGTAGCCTTCGATCAGCACCGGCATGGCCAGATGCTTGGCGGTGCTTTCGACCGCCGCAAGGATCTCCAGGTAGTCCTCCAGTGTCTCCACCGGCGGCATGAAGACATGCAGCTTGCCCCCACGCGGCTCCACGCACAACGCGGTGCGCACCACCCAGGAGGCTGACTCACCCGGCTTCGGTTCGCGAGCGGTGTCGTCCTGATTGCGGAACTCCGGCTTCACGAACGGAATGGCCTGACCACTGGCGCTGAAGGCACCTTTGCCAAAGCCTGCGCCCGCACCACCGGGGGCAATGCCCGCCGCCAGGAAGCGCTGCGGGTCATACTTCACGCGGGCTGGCAACGGCGCGCGCGCAGCCATCGGGTCTGGCTCATTGAGATACGGATAGTCGCCCTTGCTCACCCATGGCAAACCATCCAGCGGCAGGCGGAAGCCCATCGCCGAATCACCGGGGATCAAATACATACGCTCCGTGCGCAAGAAGCGCGGACCACTCGCCCAGTAGGGCCAGCCGTTCGCCCACCGCCGCTCGATCGGCAGCGCATGACCGACCACCTTTTCGAGACCGTCCGAGAACAGCTTGGCCAAGCGCGCACGCTCCTGCGCATCATCCAGCTTGTTCTCAAGGGTATCCACATTGCTCGGCAGACGGCGCTCGCGCCACAGGTAGTAGAGCGCGTCTTCGTAGCCGGGGACGACCCATTTCGGGTCAATGTCCAGCGCCACAGACAGCGCCTGAATAAACAGCGCCGCGTCCTTCTCGCTGTGCCCATAGTCGTAGTTGTCATCCGCGATCAGTGAGGTGTCGTCCCAGATCGGCACGCCGTCGCGGCGCCAGTAGCAACCGAAGGACCAGCGCGGCAGCTGCTCGCCGGGATACCACTTGCCCTGGCCATGATGGAGGAAGCCGCCGGGCGCAAAGCGCTGGTGCAAGCGACGCAGCAGCTCATCAGCCAGACGGCGCTTCATCGGCCCCAGGGCCACACTGTTCCACTCCGGCGCATCGTAGTCGTCGATGGAGATAAAGGTGGGCTCACCACCCATCGTCAGGCGCACGTCATGCTTCCGCAGGTCCGCATCCACGCTATGGCCGAGCGCCTCGATCTCCGCCCACTGCTCGTCGGAGTAGGGCTTGGTCACGCGCACCGACTCGTGCACACGGCTAATGTGCATCTCGTGGGCGAACTCCACCAAACAATCATCCACGCCGCCCGTGATCGGCGCGGCGCTCGTCGGATCAGGCGCACAAGCCAGCGGGATGTGGCCCTCGCCCGCGAGCAGGCCACTCGTGGCATCCAGCCCGATCCAGCCAGCACCCGGCAGATACACCTCGCACCAGGCGTGCAGGTCGGTGAAGTCCTTTTCAGGGCCGCTCGGGCCATCCAGGGATTTAATGTCAGGCGCGAGTTGCAGCAGGTAACCACTGACAAAGCGCGTGGCCAGACCGCAGTGCCGCATCACCTGGCAGAGCAGCCAGGCCGAATCACGGCAGGACCCGCTGCGCTTCGTCAGCGTCTCCTCCGGTGCCTGCACCCCCGGCTCCATGCGGATGAGGTAGCTGATGTCCTTCCAGACCTTCTGATTGATCGCCACCAGGAAGTCGATCGTCCGCATCCGTGGGTCCTCTCCCTTGCCATCCCAGACGTAGGACTTGCCCAGAATGTCGCGCCGCACATCCGACAGGTAGGCTAGCAAGTAGGGCGTCATCGTCTCCTTGCGACGGAAGGGCTCCAGCTCGTGATCGAGCTGATGATCGTATTCGAACGGGAACTTCTCCGCCTCCGGCTCCAGGAAGAAGTCGAAGGGGTTGAACACCGACATTTCGGCCACCAGATCGACCGTCACGCTGAACTCCGTGGTCTTCTCAGGGAACACGAGACGGCCCAGGTAGTTCGACTGCGGGTCCTGCTGCCAGTTCAGGAAATGCGGCGTCGGCTCCACCTTCAAGGAGTAACCCAAAATGCGCGTGCGGGCATGGGGCGCGGGGCGAAGCCTGACCACCTGAGGCCCCAAGTTCACGGGGCGGTCATAACGGTAGCAAGTGCGGTGATGAAGGGCGACGTGGATGGACATTCGGTGAGGAGGATTGCAATTACCGTGCCGACTTTCGCTACAACTGACACGCGGGGCAAGGGGCGAGCAGGCGCAGATTTTTGCTTCTTCACGGCCCTGGCTTAAAAAAGATAAGAAATTTTGTCACTACCGCTCGCCAAACGGGTAACGACCTAGTGAGGGATGAAATCAGCGATGGTTCAGCCCTGCTCCGAGCCACGTCCGCATCGTCCTCCTCACGCCGCTGCCGCCATGATTGGCCCCGCATGATCCCCCTGTGATAGCCCCGGCTCGCTCGGCAGGCCGAATGAACGCTGCCTTTAGGCTCCCTAAGCCCCCAACCTTGCCCAGATAAAACCCGTTACCTGGGACATGCCCGGCCTGACCTGGGACAACCCGAACCTGGGCTGGGGCGATCATTCCTACCTCCTGGAACCCGGCGACCCTGGCTACACCGCCCCACCCACCCCTACCCACGCTAACCCGACCACCACCCACACCCCACGCACGATGAGCAACAATGCCATTCCTGAAGCTGAGAAACCCGTCCTCGCCCTGGCGGAGGACTGCGCCGACGGCTGCGCTGCCCTGGAGGACAGTCTGCCGCTGAAACTGATCCGCGAGGCCGACCCGCGCGGCACGCGCAGCGACGACGACCGGGTCCTGATCCAGGTGGTCGGCGTGGACACCGCCTGGCGCGAATACGCGAAGAGCGGCGGCGACGGGGAGCACCTGATCAAGGACCCGCCCAGCGGCGCGGTGCTGAAGGTGCGCATCCTGGCGCTCAACGGCAGTCTGGAGGCCCCGAGTGGCCCCGAAGCACAAATTTCCGTGGTCTGATCTGGATTGGGCAGCCCACGGAGAGTCCGGGTGAAGCTGGAGGTCAGGCGGAGCAGTCGCAAAGGCGGATGCTCCGCTTTTTGTTTTGTTGGGCGTGGGGTGTGGTCCGGACCGGACCGGTGCGGAAGACCGTGTGGAGCCCATGCGGACTACTCCTCACCTCTCCGCGCGCTCAGCGGTCGCGCTTGAACAGCTCCTTGAAGAAATTGCCAGTCTCGCGGCCAGCTTTTTCGGTCCAGTTCCAGGCTTGGCGGCTCTTTTCTTTGATCTTTTGAGCGGCGCGCGCGCCGGAGCTGTTGTTATCGGAACCAGAGGTCGCGGGCTGGCCGCCGCGCGGGGTCCAGCTCATGAAGGTGACCACGCCGGACTCGGCATTGACCACGCAGAAGCCGACTTCGTAGCCAGAGCTGTCATTGAGCGCGAGGCCCCACTCGGGCGAGCCTGTTTCGTTGGTGGCCAACTGATAGGCGGTCGAGGCGAAACTGGTGTTCGCGGCGGCGGCCACTTTGGCCACGGCGTCGCGCGCGGCGGTGGAGCGGACCTTCACGCGGTTGAAGTCGAGCGGGGCAGGCGGGGTGCGGTTCAGCAGGCTGCCTGCGCCTGCGGGTTCCGCCTTCCAAGCGCCGCCGGTGAGGGTGACGACACTGCGCACTTGCTGCGTGGGCCGGAAGGCATCCGCCGCATACACAGTCCACTGCTGCGGGTCCGCGACGTTGGCCGTGGCCTGGACGAGGATGATTTTGGCGGCCTGGGCTTCGCCAAAACTGTGCGCCACGGCGGCGCGCAGATCGGGATTAGCACGCAGCGACACGGGCAAGACGGAGGCGACGAGAAGAAGGGTAAGAGTTTTCATGTTGGCTGAGGTTATCGAAGAAGCTCGAACGGGGCAAGTGGGGACAAACGCTCACGTTGCGGGCGCCTCTGGGCTACTTTCAACGGACTGCCTTGAGACTGCGGCATCTGCGGCTATGCTCAAATCATGACCGACGCCCCCGCGATCAATTACAAGATTGGCAACGACAAGCTCATCAAGGTGCTGCCCAACGCCGCCACGAAGCTGACGGGCCTGCTGACACGCCAGGGCCGCGCGGAACACGGTGCCCTGCGCGTGGCCGTGGTAGGCGGCGGCTGCTCCGGCCTGCAATACAAGATGGACCTGGTGGATGGCCCTGCGAACCGTGACATCATGGTCATCACGAGCGATGTGCGCGTGGTGATCGACCCGAAGAGCGCCTTGTTCGTCAGCGGTTCGGAACTGGACTACAGCGACGACCTTCAGCAAGGCGGCTTCAAGGTGAAGAACCCGAACGCGGTGGTGACGTGCTCGTGCGGGGAGAGCTTCGCGGCATGAGCATGGATGCCTT
>Ga0247833_1005022_pt1 | contig 15719 bp, 10 predicted proteins | sample LaCruzMarch2015__7_FD_187117 | JGI IMG/M metagenome (GOLD analysis project Ga0247833, IMG submission 187117) | Freshwater microbial communities from meromictic Lake La Cruz, Castile-La Mancha, Spain - LaCruzMarch2015_8m | ecosystem: Environmental > Aquatic > Freshwater > Lake | place: Spain...
GGCAATGCGCACAATTCTGGTGGTGGTGGTGGTGCAAATTTTACAAATGGAGGAAAAGGCGGGTTTGAATATTACAATACACCAGGTTCGCCCAATATGTTTACGTATGGTATAGAGGGACTAGGCTTGGGGGCGCTTAGTTTCCCGGGGTTTAATAACTACAAATTTTTTCTGGGTGGCGGCGGCGGCGCAGGTCAAGGTAACGACAACAGAGGTTCATCTGGCGGTAATGGCGGCGGCATCGTTCTTGTTAAAGCAGCTTCCATTGTCGGCAACAACAACACCATCGCTTCCAATGGCCAAAACATAACCGGCCCAGGCGGCAATGACGTAAATGACGGCCAGGGCGGCGGTGGAGCCGGTGGAACAATTGTAATTGACTGCAAAAATTTCGACGGCAATCTGAGTCTACAGTCAAAAGGCGGTCGCGGAGGAGACTGCCTCTTCTTTGTTAACAGTCAAATCATCGGCCCGGGTGGTGGAGGCAGTGGTGGTTACGTACTCACTAATCCGCTTCCCGCAAATGTATCGGTTGAACTCAGTGGTGGTAAACACGGCATCGCCAACCAGGGCTTGGCCAACGGCTCCGAAGACGGCGGGGCGGGTATAAACACGAGTGTAAATGCGAATTTGTTTCTGGAAGGCAATGTATTGGCTTCTTTAATAGACTCCCTGGTGCTGGACATCATCATGCCCACTTGTGCCAATCCAAATGGTGGTCAAATTACCATAACCAACCCACTTGGGGCATTATACGGCATTAACGGTGGTACCTTACAACTGAACAATGCTTTTTCCAACCTGAGTGCTGGCACCTACACGATATTGGTTGCTGACGCCACTATTTGCGTAAAAGACACCACTGTTATTTTGGTCGAATTGGATTCTACACGCTTCACCCTCGACACCTTCTCCCTCTGCCCCAACGACACCCTCCTCCTCGGAAACCTCACCGTCACCCAGCCCGGTGTATACACCGACACGCTGGTGGGCAATCCGGGTTGCGACACCCTCGCCACCTACGTCGTCATCCGAACCAATCCGCCAACCAAAGATGAAATATACGGACTCTGCCCCGGCGATTCCATCCGCATCAACAACCAATGGTATACTCAGGGCGATACCACGTTTAGCTACACAGCCCCCGCCTCGTCTGGCTGCGACACCCTCGTCAATGTGTTCATCAACTACCTGCCCCTGCCCGAAACCACCAAGGCTATCTCCTTTTGTCCTGGCGATACCGTCTTTGTCGGCGGCAACCCTTACACCCAACCGGATACCCTGTACGACATCCTCCTGCCCGCTGCCACGGGTTGTGATACCCTGGCCACCTACATCCTCCAGCACCTGCCCCTGCCGAATAAAACAATCCAAATCGGATTCTGTCCGGGCGACTCGGTGCTCCTCAACGGACTGTGGTACACCGAAGCCGACACGACCGTGACCTACACGACCCCGGCAACCGTCGGCTGCGACACCATCGTGCACGCCGTGCTGACTTACCTGCCCCTGCCCGAAAAAACCATCGTGGTCGAATTCTGCCCCGGCGACACCATATACATAGCCGGTGAAGCTTACACACAGCCTGACACTGTTTTTGACATCCTTCTGCCAGCCACCTCCAGCGGCTGCGATACCTTGGCCACTTATGTGCTGATCTACCAGGTGCCCGGCCAACCCACAAGCCTTGCGCTCTTGTGCCCCACCAACATCAGCGTCGACCTGCCAGCAGGCGGGAGCGGCCCGGTCGTGACCTTCCCCGATCCTGTAGCCAATACCAACTGCCCCTGTCCGGGCATCGCCATTACTCAAACTCAGGGCCTTCCTTCCGGAAGTGTGTTCCCGCCCGGCGTCACCGACGTTTGTTTCGCCGCCCGGGATACCTGCGGCAACCAGGCTGATTGCTGCTTTACCATTACCGTGGACGAAGACGATGCCTGCGACGTCAAAACAATCGGCTGCGTGCGCTACGAACTCCTCAGCATTACCCGCGACGCGAAAGGCGACAAAACCTACCGCATCCGCATCACCAACTATTGCGCCGACGAATTAGTGCATGCCGCCATCCAGTTGCCCGACGGTGTCATTGCCAGGCGACCAACCAACGGTAGCTACTATACCGCTCCCGGCGGCAATCCATACCTGGTGCGCAACCCCAACGCTTCGCCACAGCACTCCATCCGCTTCAAAACCGCTGGCGCAGCCGGCATCAAAAACGGGGAGTCCGACGTGTTCCAATACACCCTGCCCGAGCAAGCGCAACCCGCATACATCCACGTAGTGACCCGCATTGCGCCTTCGCAATATTTCGGTGCACACCTCAATACCTTTTTCTGCCCGATTACCTACGAACCCAATCCGTGGGCGAAACCGGCAGATAAACCTGCACCTCGCGAACTGACCATTGCAGAAACATTCACTGCTGTGCACGTGTACCCAAACCCGGGAGATGGATTGTTTTACATTGACATTGCCGACTGGCCAGCCGAAACCATTCAGGCTAAGGTATTTAATGCCCAGGGGCAACTGGTACACGAAACCCAATTGGTTGGAAATGCCGAATCGCAAACCCTGCAATTGTCCGACAATTTACCCGAAGGGTTGTATTTCCTGCAGTTGCACGATCAAACGGGCAACAGCCAAACAACGAACTTAGTCAAGTTTTAGCCCAATGTAAACCGAACGTAAGTGATGCGCTTGCCATGTGCCAGGTGCATCACTTCGTATTTGGTTTTGAGCGCCAGCTCCTCAAACGCCAATGGCGCAGCGTAGATGTCGGGTGAATGGTACACCAGCGTGCAATCGGCCTCGGCCTCCACGGTTTTGAGTGTAAACTGATAAAAAGTGGGATCATCGTGTTTGACGTGTACCAATCCGCCAGGACGCAAAAATCGGCGATAAAGACCCAGAAATTCAGGTGAACTCAGCCGGCGGTTCGTTTTTGTGGGGTTCAAAAACGGATCGGGAAACGTAATCCAAATTTCGTCTACTTCCCCGGGCGCAAAAAAACGATCAACGACCTCCACGCGGGTGCGCACAAAAGCCACATTGTGCAGGTGTTCGTCCAAGGCCTCTTTGGCACCTTTCCAAAGGCGGTTGCCTTTTATATCTATCCCGATAAAATTGCGCTCGGGGAACTGCAGGGCCAGCCCCACCGTGTATTCACCCGCCCCGCAAGCCAGTTCCAGTGTAATCGGACGGTCATTGTGAAAATAGTCGGCTGCCCAGCGCCCGGCCCAGTCTACCGGTTGCAAGCCCACCCCTACCAGCGATGGTTGCTGCACATCGTAGCATTCAAACACATTCGGGAAAGCGCGGATATCGGCAAATTTTTGAAGTTTCTTCTTTCTGCTCATGTCTACCATACAAATTGGCCGCAAAAATAGCACACCGGACAGGTTCCGCAAGCAGATAGAATGGCAGTGCAAAGTTGCAGCACTCAACAATTGATTTACAATGACTTAACACGAAATAAACATCGTTGTTTTTTTTGCCGCATGCCTGACAATTGACCGTTCCTTTTTTTTGCCGTACCCGAAATGGCGTATACTTGCAGTGCCCCCCACAGATGGCCCCCGCCACGGTATATTAATCTTAGACGCCCCACCCATCATTAGCCTCGGTATGCATGCCCCTGGTTTTGTGTTGCACAAAGCCCCTGTATGTTATTGTTCAAACCCGTCAGTTCATATTTTCCCTTCACACTCAAACGTATTTACACATGGATTTCCAGCACCCCGCTGAAAACAGCACATCTCCACTCGAGCAATCGGCCGAGCACGAACACCACACTGCCCAACACGTATCCATCAAACCCACCATTACCCTGGAAGCACGCGCACGGCAAATCCTGCAAGACAAGGTCAACTACCGCCATACCCTCGACCTGCTCCTCAACGAAGGCGCGCTCAACGGCGAAAAAGTGTATCATTTCACCGGCCGCGACGGCTACGGCAAGGAAGTAGCCTGGGTTTTGCTCAACAGCGAAGGTGTCGAAGTGGCCTCCTTTGTGCACATGAACACCCCCACACCGACGGCAACACCCACCGTTGAAACCGAAACACCCGCAGTCATAGAGGTGTCGGCAGCGGTAGTAGACGAATCGGTTCCACAGGCCACCGCAGAAGTACCCACACACGTAGAAGTGGCTTTACCCACCCAGACCGACGAAGCGCTGCCGCCCGCAGACTCCGCCGAGGCGCTCCATGAAGAAAACGCAGCATCAGCCGAACCAGCACAAGTGCACGTGCACATCACCGTGGTGCAGTCTGAGAACGCAACCGACATGCCAGAGGTGAACGTAGATGTGCAATTGCCAGAAACGACAATAGAAGTGGATGTTGAAAACCAACAGGTAGAAGTGGAGATCAATACACCACACATGGAGGTAGAAGTGGAAGCCGAAAACCAACAGGTGGAAGTGGAGATCGAAACGCCACACATGGAGGTAGAAGTAGAAGCTGAAAACCAGCAAGTGGAAGTGGAGATCGAAACGCCGAAAGCCACCATAATCGTAGACGTGGACATGTCACAGGATGTTGACATGACCGAGCCGATGTTTGACGACGACCTGTTCATGTACGAAGACACGCTCAACGAGGACTATCCACATTTGGGGGCCATCATCGAAGAAGAACACCCGTCGCCAAATGCATCTACCCAACCCGTTGTGGTTACCCTTGACGCCGTAGGCATGGAAGACATCCGCCTGGAGTTGAACATGGAAACCGAGTACCTGTACGAGACGATGCATTCCAAGCTGCTCCGTTGCCGCCTGTACATTTTCAACCCTTTTCACCACATTGTTTTTCAGCAAATTACGCTGCAAAACACGGAAATCCGCAACCTCCAAAACGAATGCGCCGAAAACGCGCAATTGAAATTGTTGGTAGACAAGTCCCGCACCGTATTTGATCTCCAACCTCAACAAAGAGCTGTGCTTGATTTTGTAGCGGTCTTGCCACCCAACACTACCGAAAACTACCTTTTCTACGTGCGTTTTACCGTCAATGTGCTCATGCCGGTGAACACCGAAGGTTCGGCCAGTTTCCCGATTGAGTACTAATGCTGAAGGGAATAAGATTTAGGGGATGTTGGTTGGTTTGAAACCCCAACCTCCATCCCCTGATTCCGTATTCCGTATTCCGTATTCCGCATTTCCCTAAACCGGGTATTCCACAAAATTCCGCGGCGTTTCATACAGCCGCACGTGCAGGTCATACTGTGGGGGCAGATGTGCCCGGAGGATGTTCCAGATGACCACACAGATGTTTTCGGCGGTGGGGTTCAGGGTTCGGAACTCATCGGTGTCGACGTTCAGGTTTTTGTGGTCAAAGCGGTCTTCCACTTCCAGTCGAATGAGGTTGGCTAACCAACCGAGGTCGACCACCATACCCGTCTCGGGGTCAATGTTGCCCGAAACTTTGACCTCCAACTCATAATTGTGTCCATGGTAATTTGGGTTGTTGCACAGCCCAAACACCGCTTTGTTTTGCTCGTCACTCCAGCCCGGATGGTGCAGGCGGTGTGCGGCATTAAAGTGGGCTTTTCTGTAAACGGCTACTTTCATAAGGTTTAAACTGGTGCAGCGAAAAAATGTTTGGCTTTTTTTATGGCTATTCCTACACAGCACAGGTACAATGTATCGCATAATATCTACCTTTGCTTTGGCACATATATTATTCATGTGTCATTATTCACCCGTTTTGTGTAGCGTGTTTAAGTGAAGAGGTGATTGATTTTGCAGCATTTGCAGGTAAATAAATATTCATTGTGCGCGCGGCTGGATCATTGTGCCGCAGCACATAAAGGGGTGTAATCCACCCTGTTTGCATCTGGTTACACCAATTTAGCACGTCAATCTTCTTTTGGGGATGCACGATGTCGCTGTTGGTCAGATGGTTATACATACCTGTTCGACAAAGAGGCCTCGGCCTGCTGTCATCATGCCCTGCTGTCAATCCCTTGCCATTTAGCACCGACGGAACTGGTGGATGCTCAAAGCTATCGCTCTATATGCGTTTTGAAGCCATCATCGGTCAGGATCGTACCAAACAACTGCTTGCCCAAATGGCGTACCGGCAGCGTACGCCCCATGCGCTGCTGTTGTTAGGCCCAAGTGGTGCGGGCAGCCTTGGGCTGGCCTTGGCCATGGCGCAAATGTTGCAATGCGAACAACCCACCCCTGCCGATGCTTGCGGGGTGTGCAACGCCTGCACCAAAGCGGCCGCCAACATCCATCCCGACATCCATTTCTCGTATCCGACCATAGGCACCAACGCCGTTAGCACCGACTTTCTGCCGGCTTGGCGGGCGGCCATAGCCGAAGGGCCTTATTTCGACGCAAACGATTGGCTTCAACGCATCGGTGCCGAGAACAAACAGGGCAACATCAACAAGGAAGAATGCGTAGCCATTATGCGCAAACTGAGCCTACAGATTTTCGAAGGCCGCCGCAAAATCCTGCTGATGTGGCTCCCCGAGTACCTCGGCAAAGAAGGCAACCGATTGCTCAAGCTCATCGAAGAGCCGCCAGACAACACCGTTTTTCTGCTCGTGGCCGAAAACGCCGAACTCATTCTCAACACCATCTTGTCCAGATGCCAGTTGGTTAAAGTAGACTCGTTGCACGACGAAGAGATCGAACAGGCGCTGGTTGCCCATGCACACATGGCACCGGAACGTGCACGCGGCTTGGCCTTTTTGGCCGATGGCAATTATCACCGTGCCACCCAATTAGCAGAACAGGAAGGGAATGATGACGCCGCACTTTTTCTCGACTGGCTGCGCAAATGCTGGAAGGGCCACGGCGTCGAGCTGACCCGCCAGGCCGAAGTGCTGTCCCAATTGGGTCGCGAAAACCAAAAACAATTCATCTTGTATGCCCTTCATTTCTTGCGTGAACTGCTGGCGCTCACCGCAACCGGCCAAAGCAAGCTCCGGCTCCGCCCGGAAGAACTGGCTACGGCCCAAAACATGGCCAAAGTGCTCGACTGGAGCAAGATAAACGATATTTCCCGGCTACTAAACGACAAAATGTACCACATCGAACGCAACGCCAACCCTAAAATCCTTTTCCTCGACGCCGGTATTGCCCTGCACGGCATCATGACCTCAAAACCCCAGTCCTAATCTCCTCCACTCCTCAACTCCTCAACTCCTCCACATATATGGGATGCCTTGGATGCTCATGCTCAACCGATAAAGACAATGCCACCGGCTGCCGCTCAAACGGTGGTTGCGGAAGTGGTGGTTGCAATCGGCACAATACATATGACTGGATATCCGCGATGGGTATCCGCGATACACATACCTTCGACGTGGTAGAAGTCAGTTTTAAGAACGGCTCACACAAGGAGTTCTACAACAATCCGCCACACACCCGCGTGATGACCGGAGACAATGTGCTGGTGGAATGTGGTAGCGGCGGCTACGACCTGGGGGTAGTGACCCTCAGCGGCGAACTGGTGCGCCTGCAAATGAAACGCAAAAAAGTGCGTTCCGACGCCAAGCTGCTCACCGTCATACGCAAAGCACATGAACGCGATATGGAACGCCTCGATGAGGTGCGCCAGCAAGAACGCGACATCATGATCCGCGCAAGGGCCATCTCCAGAACACTCGACCTGAATATGAAAATTGGCGACGTCGAATTTCAAGGCGATGGACGAAAATGTACCTTTTACTATACGGCCGACGGACGTGTCGACTTCCGGGAGCTCATCCGGCATTTTGCCCGCGAATTCAAGGTCAAAATCGAAATGAGGCAGATCGGCGCACGCCAGGAGTCGGCCCGCATCGGCGGCATCGGCAACTGCGGGCGCGAACTCTGCTGCTCCACCTGGCTCTCCGAATTCAAAAGCGTGAACACCGCCGCCGCACGTTACCAAAACCTGGCAATCAATCAGACCAAGCTGTCGGGCATGTGTGGCCGACTCAAATGCTGCCTGAACTACGAGCTTGATACCTACGTAGAAGCACTGGATGATTTTCCGGACAAAGCAGAAAAATTCAAAACAACCCAGGGCCTGGCTATTTTGATCAAAACGGACGTGTTCAAACGGCTCATGTTTTATACCTACGCCGATAACAGGGGCAAATTCTACGCCCTGCATGTCGATCAGGTTTGGGAGGTGTTGGACATCATTAAAAAAGGGGAGCTTCCCTCAAGCCTTGAGGTCATACAGGCTCTCGCACTTCAGGCAGATGAACCCGAAGAAGCTGAACCAGACTACGAGAGCGTGGATAACGTCATTGAGCTGCCCATGGAACAACGCGCTAAAAAACGCAAAAAAAAGAAGAAAAAACGCGGCGACGGCCCGACAGCAGCCCAGGCTGTAGCAAAATCTGCCACAGCCAGCTCAGAGGCCGCCCGAAGCGCCAAACCACAGCCCCGTAAGCCGAATGATCGAAATCAGCCCCGCCCTGCCGGTGACCGACCCCCACAGCGACCAGCCAGTGAGCAGAAACAACAACAACGACCTGAACAAAAAAACAAACTAGAAAAACCACCTCAAGCCAAACAAAATCCGCCAGGCGCCAAACCAAATGAACCAACACCTTCTAACCCTGCCGAAAATCCTTCGGGCGGAGGCGGCAACAAACGCAGGCGCGACAAGCGTCGGCCAAATCGCGGCGGAAACAAACCACCAAACACGGATGCCTAATCGCCGCTTGGTTGTTGGCCGTCTGAATAAGCTGCCTTAACTTTGTGTTGCACATATAAAGGGTAATTACCCGATCCAAATTGACATGAAATACGACGTCACCGTCATCGGCTCCGGCCCGGGAGGCTATGTAGCCGCCATTCGCTGCGCACAATTAGGCTTCCAAACAGCCATCATCGAAAGAGACCCCGTACTGGGCGGCACCTGCCTCAACGTAGGCTGCATCCCTTCCAAGGCACTGCTCGACTCCTCCGAACATTACCACAATGCCAAAGAACGCTTCAAAACGCATGGGATTGACCTGTCTGGCCTAAAGGTCAACATGCCACAAATGATCAAACGCAAAAATGAAGTGGTGCAGGAAAACAATAAAGGCGTTGAGTTTTTAATGAAAAAAAACAAAATCGACGTCTACCACGGCCATGGCTCGTTTTCTACCAAAAACCTGATCAAAATAACCAGTTCCGACGGGGCTACCCAGGAAATTGAATCCGATAAGGTCATCATTGCCACCGGCAGCCGCCCCATTATGCCTGCCAATTTTAACATTGACCTCAAACGCGTCATCACCAGCACCGAAGCACTCAACATCGATAAGGTGCCCGCCAACATGCTCATCATCGGCGGCGGTGTCATCGGCCTCGAACTGGGCAGTGTGTATGCCCGATTGGGTACTGAAGTGCACGTGGTGGAATATATGGACCGCATCATTGCGGGCATGGACGTCGATTGCAGCCGCGAACTCCTCAAATCACTCAAAAACATCGGCATGCAGTTTCACCTCCGCCATGCCGTTACGGAAGTGACTCCCGGCAAAACCAAGGTGAGCGTCTCTGCCAAAAGCCGCGATGACGAATCCAAAATCCTTCATTGGGACGTCGACTATTGCCTCGTGGCCATTGGCCGCCAACCCTACACCGAATCGCTCGGCCTGGAAAACATCGGTCTCCAAACCGATGATAAAGGCCGAATTCCGGTAGACGAACACCTGCAGACGGCTGTGCCCGGCATCTATGCCGTAGGCGACGTGATCAAAGGTGCCATGCTGGCGCACAAAGCCGAAGAAGAAGGGGTGTTTGTCGCCGAGGTGATCGCTGGGCAAAAGCCGCACATCCACTATAAGCTGATCCCCAATGTGGTGTATACCTGGCCCGAAGTGGCCGGTGTCGGGTATACAGAAGACGAGCTCAAAGAAGCCGGTACCCCGTACAAAACCGGCAAGTTCCCCTTCCGGGCCCTCGGCCGCGCCCGCGCCAGCATGGACCTGGACGGCATGGTGAAAATCCTGGCACACAAAGAAACCGACGAAATCCTGGGCATGCACATCGTGGGTGCCCGTGCTGCCGACATGATCGGAGAAGGCGTAGCCCTCATGGAATACCGCGCCTCTGCCGAAGATGCCGCCCGCATGAGCCACGCCCACCCCACCTACATGGAAGCCATAAAAGAAGCAGCGTTGGCCGCTACAGAAAACAGACCGATCCATTTGTAAATGCGGTATTGTTTTCGGTAGCGGTAGATTACTCCACAGTACGCGGCCTGTTGCGGTCGCTCATGTTGTAATTGACTCCAATGCGAACAATGCGTTGTGGTTGCGGATTATACAGCAAATCTTCAGGCGTACCCGTGGCGTCTATGCCGGCATATTCCTGGTTAAACAGGTTTTGGACTTGCACGTAAATCAAAAACTGATCGCTGAGGTATAGCCGCGCCATCACGTCCCAGGTTCGGTACCGGGGATAGTCCCGCAACCGCTGCTGGCCATAAAAAGACTCATATACCACTGCTTTGCTGAGCATGCCCCGGTTGCGGAGGGTAGACAGTGTGAGCTGAAATTTACCTTGTCGCCACGATGCGCGCACCTGGGCCGTCCAGCCTGGCATGTTGCGCACGGCATCGGTCGGCGCTATGCCGTATCCAAACCATTCTTTGCCTCGCGTGTACTGAAACAGCACCTCCCCTTTAAAGGTGAGTATTTTTTCTTTACCGTTCAAGCTGAAGCCTCTCTTCAGGTCACGCAGCACAAATAATTGCTGGATGCCCCAGTTTTTCAGCGACAAACCAGGGGCTTGCGCGTACCCGTACAGCCAGGTTTGGTCAGCATCAGGATCTCGGATCAAATAGCCATTCCGGTTGAGGTTGTATGCTTGTTGGTAATATCCAAGGGTAGTAGACTCCAGCCAGAACAGCCGCAGGCGCACGCCCAATTCAGTCGCTTCAAGGCGCTCAACAGTATCATCGGTGTAAGAAGACCACAAATTGATGGCCTCTTGCCCTTCTATGAGCCGAAATCGGTTTATTGTTTCATACAACCCAGGGCGTTTAAACGATGAGGCCGCGTTGGCATAAACGCTCCAGCTGCTGTCTATATGGTATAAAACGCCCAGTCTTGGGGTAAATTGCGGACTGTTGGAAGACGAGAAATTAACTGCACCGCCTCCTGTGATCGAAAATTGTTTGTACCGCCATTGCAGCTGTGCAAACAAATTGGCGTCAATGTCGCCTGTAAGCTGGGGTGCAAATGGCTTGTCTACGCCAGTGGGCGATTCTCCGAATATGGGCACATCCACGGGCCGGAGTTGGTACCCGATGACGGGATACACAAAACTGACGTTGGTCTGGCCGCCAAAATCCAGAAAAACATTATTCCATATCGCGGTTTGGAAATGTATATCGGCCCGGGTATCCAATCCATTTGCTACTGTGTGCCGTTGGCCAGAGGCAAGTTGGTTAAAAATAGTTCTGCGCAGTTCGGGCAGGTCTTGCGCCGCCGTTAAAGGCGCTTGCACATAGTATGCGGCGGCACTGAGCTGGTCAAATACGAGCGTGCTGGTAGATGCGTCGTCTACCCGGTAATTCACTGCAGAAAAAGTATAAAATGCCCTGCGGCGTTTACGGGCCCGTTCAAAACCAAAGGAGAACGTTTCAATGCGCTCACCCAGCCGGTTAGAGGGGTTGCTGTAAGACACGGCTACGGGGTTGAGCCCGACGGCCGTATGCTCAAACCGGGCCATGCGGTTGTAGTTGAACGTGAGTCCACGCCATTTAAAAGCAAAACCAAAAAGCCTGCTTTCGTGCCCAATGGGCGAGGGCGAAGAGCCATCCGGCGGAAAAACAGGCAGGTAATTCGGATTTTCCTGGTATACAGCGCTGCCAATGCCAAAGGGTGTGTAATAATCCGGATTGTATAAATCCTCGTCGTAAAAAGTATTGATCTTTTCGCGTACGGTGCTGCTTCCGTAAATGCTATAGCGAAATATGTTTTTGTCCCGACCCAATTTTCCGCCAAAACTCAAGTCTAACCCGTTGTATCCATTGTTTCCAAAATTGAGTTCGGCCCGGGTAAAAATGGGCCTTTCTGTTTCTTTCAGTATGATGTTGACGACACCGGCAAAAGCTTCATTGCCCCAAACAGCAGAGGCTGGCCCAAAGTAAATTTCGATGCGCTCGGCTTGCCTGATGGGTAATTGTGCACCTATGGGCGCACCCAACGCGCCGGAGGGTTTTACCGGCACATCGTTTATCAGGATGCGCATATACTGATTGCCCGACAAGCCGCGCACCATAAAGGTCTCGCCTTCCAGCGTATTGCCTGGTTGTGAAACCCGAATGCCGGGCACCGATTTTAGCACGTCGACAAGGGTAACAAACCCGTTGGCAAGGATATCCTCTTCTGTGACCACCCAAACGGTAAATGGCAAATTATTTACATTTTCCGTACTTCGTGTGGCGCTTCGCACATAGGTGATTTGTGCGTCCGGGTCTAAAGTATCTATGTCTTTCGACCCCATGCGCTGCATTTGGAGCAACACACTGGTGTCGCGCTGCGCATGCAGCATCACAGGCACACAGGCTACTATGAGCAGGACAATAAAACAACAACGCCGTATGATTACATTAGGCTCCATTGGCAGTATCTTCCGGGTTTTCCTCATCCAAGTGGTAGGTCCACCGCTGAATTATTTTAAATTTACCCAAAAACGTGCGGGCAAGCACGCGTAAAACCGTATAAACGGGGATGCCCAGGATCATACCCAATACCCCGCCCACCTGGGCAGCGGCCAAGGTCACCAAAAATATTTCGAGGGGATGCGCCCTTACACTTTTGGAAAAAATATACGGCCCCAAAATATTATTGTCGATAAACTGCACCGCTGAGAAAGTGGCGATTACTTTTACTAACTGTATGCCCAACTGATCAATTGGTAAATCAAGGTTGGACGAAATGGTGATGAAACAGCCAAAAACGTTGCCGATGATGGGCCCAATGTAGGGAATGATGTTAAATATCCCGCCAAAAGCGCCAATCAACACAGCGTTTTTCACGCCTAATACCCACAGCAACGCCATGATCATCAAACTAAAGGAAAACAACTGTACGATTAAGCCCCCAAAATATCGGGTAAGTACCTCACTTGATTCCCTCACCGCCTGGCGCACTTTATCCTCATATTCATTGGGCACAAAAGCAAACAGAATGCCCAGAAACAAGGTGCTGTCTTGCAGGAAAAAAAACAGGATAAAGGTGATGGCCACAAAGGCAATCACCAGATCGCCCGCCGTAGAAATGAACGTGCCCAGCACATCCCCCAACTGCTCGGGGCCAAACCAGTTCAGGAGGGTTTCCTGAATTTTGTCGGCCAATGATTCGCCTTCTTTGAGCAGACCATATACGTGCAAATCCTCATCAAAAGTGGCAAAAGGCTCTTGCAGCTTGGTACTGATGCCACCAAAATCAACCGCCATGATGTTGCGGGCCTGTTGTACAATGCTGGGCACAAACAGCCACAAAATGCCCAAAAGAAATATGTAAAAAGTTAAGATGGTCAAAATGGCCGCACCAGCCGAGCCCAAGCGCCAGTTTCGGAAACGGATGCGCCGCTTGTATAAAATCATCAATGGACGGCCAAGCATAGACATTACCCATGCAACCAGCACATACGCGACGATGTCCACAAAAAAATAACATAAGCCAGCCAGAATGGCCAGTCCAAGCATCCAAAAAATATTGCGTTGAAAAAAAGCGACCATAGGTTTAGTTTCGGATATCGGTTCCCCAGGCCAGTTTTTCGCGTATCGTGTTCAGGAAAGTGATGTCCTGCAACACCACGAGGCGGATAGGGAAATCATTTTTGCGCACAGCCAATTGTTGGGCCGCTGTAATCAATTCAAAACGAGAGTCTAATGAGCAAATGAAATTATCGGCACGGCCTTCAATTTCAAAAGAAATAACGGATTCGTCGGAAAGTACAATGGGGCGCACATTGAGGTTATGCGGTGCCACCGGGGTCAGCACAAAATTAGCCGAATCGGGCAAAATAACCGGACCGCCACAACTCAAGGAGTAACCGGTGCTGCCCGTTGGGGTAGCGATGATGATGCCGTCGGCCCAGTATGAATTGAGGTAGTCGCCGTTCAAAAATGTATGCACCGTGATCATAGACGAGGTGTCGCGTTTGAGCAACGTACAGTCGTTTAGCGAATAAGGCAGATCGCCAAACAACGGCGGATTGCTCTCCAAATACAGCGTAGTGCGCTCCTCTATGCGGTACTGCCCGCGCCGGAGGTTGCGTACCGCCTCCTCAATGTGCACTTTTTCTACACTCGCCAAAAAACCCATCCGCCCCAGGTTGATGCCCAATAAAGGAACACCCGAACCGCGCACCAGTAAAACAGCCTGTAACATGGTGCCATCGCCCCCCAACACCACCACAAAATCGATTCGGCGCGCTTTGAATTCGTGGTAACCATCAAAAGGCTGCACAGCAGCGTCAAGCCGTACATGCCCGTCAAGCGATTCCAGGTACGGGGTGTACACAAAAGTGCGTACACCTTCCGCACTCAGCACGTCAAACAGCGTCTGAATGGCGAGTAAATCCTTGTCTTTGTAAAGTTTTCCGAAAACGACAATTTGCATAAGGCAATCTGAACTAAAAATTTGCACCAAGGTAAGTACCTTCGTGCGTTTTTCGGTGCTTGCGAACCGTGCGAATCTTTTTATGGAAAATCCGTTTAGATCAATTGTTGAACATCCCTCTGTTCAACGCGTCATTTTGTGGTGGCAACAAGCGACCGCACCCGTTTGGGCATTCTTCGGCGCCATTTGGGCCCCTGTGCGCCGACTGCTGGATCCGGCATTTCAAGCATGGACTTGGTTGACCACTCCATTCTACCGCACGTGGGCATCTTTTTCCGGGCGTTTCCCCTGGCCAGCCTGGCTTCTGGGCTGGATCGGTACGTTCATGTGGTGGGGTTTACTTGCCCTCTTTGGACTCGTTTTTTTGGTCGGCTTCGGTGCGTTCGGGCACATCCCCAATCGAAATGAACTAAAAAACATTGAAACCGCTAACGCTACAGAGATTTATACCGCAGACAGCGTGCTCATCGGTAAGTACTACATCGAAAACCGCACCGCCATCGCTCTGGATAAGGTGTCGCCGCACATCATCAACGCACTCATCGCCACCGAAGACAAACGTTTTTTTGACCACAGCGGCATCGATCTGTACTCGTGGGCGCGTGTAGCGTACGGCATGGCCACCGGACAAGATTCGAAAGGCGGTGGCTCAACCCTCAGCCAGCAATTGGCCAAGAACCTGTACCCGCGCCAATCCCACAAAATTTTGGGCATTTACCTGGGCCCTGCCAGCCTCCTGATCAATAAAATTCGCGAATACATCATTTCCCTGCGCCTTGAGCGCATTTATTCAAAAGAAGAACTGCTCGGCTTGTACCTCAATACCGTGCCCTTTGGAGGCGAAGTGTTTGGCATCAGCGTAGCGTCTAAACATTATTTCAATAAAAAAGCCAAAGACCTCTCGCCAGACCAGGCGGCGATGCTCATCGGCATGCTCAAGGCCACTACGTACTACAACCCCACCCGAAATCCGGAAAATGCCCAAAAACGCCGAAATGTGGTGCTCCGGCAAATGGTAAACAATGGTCACCTCAGCGAAAATGAGTTCAGTGAACTGAGCAAAAAACCCGTCGGCGCCAAACGATACACCAACGACGGCAACAATGAAGGACTCGGCACCTATTTCCGCGAACACC
>Ga0247833_1005032_pt1 | contig 15701 bp, 11 predicted proteins | sample LaCruzMarch2015__7_FD_187117 | JGI IMG/M metagenome (GOLD analysis project Ga0247833, IMG submission 187117) | Freshwater microbial communities from meromictic Lake La Cruz, Castile-La Mancha, Spain - LaCruzMarch2015_8m | ecosystem: Environmental > Aquatic > Freshwater > Lake | place: Spain...
CGATGTAAGTTGAGAAACAACATTTAAAACCAAATCCAACAGTCTAAGGTGTGGACAAACAAAATCAGAACTTCACCTGTTTCGGCCCCCACAATAACATCCTCCTCTCCACGTGATATAGTCTCAAATACAGCCGCCTGGACAGCACTTGGTCGTGTTAGCCCCAGTCCTGACTTGGCTGTTAGTCGATTTAATAGTATGGGTGATGTTATCCCCAAGGATACAAAATCAGGGTAGGACTTTGGATTGGCATAAAATTCTCCTGTATCTGCATCATTTATATGTGTGGATGATGACCGATGCCGTCGTGGCAATTTAAGAATTTGATGATGTTGATGATGATTTTGGTGCTGGTAGCAGTTACGACGGCGATGATGACGATAGTCTTCCCAATCTGTTATTACTGTTGTTTGCCCTGTTGGCGTGGGTAATAAAGCCACAAAGCTGTGCAATGTGCGAATATTATTGATTCGTTCGCGGGCGACATTTGCCATTACCCGGCCCAGCATACCCCCACCACTACTGCAAGCACTTGCCACCATTATGATTGCGATTGTCCGCATGTACTAATCGGAAGAGGTCAGATTATGGTATCATTCCTCCGACGTTCTCCTTTGTGTGGTTTTGACTGGTTAAAATTTCGGCGGGACTTGGTGGCCTGTCGTAGATACCAGGTACGAATGAGGCGAGGAGGCGACGAAGACGATGATTCGACACCGTCGCATCATCTCTCTCCTTGTCGTACTCCTCCTTCACTCGTCCTGCGTCATCGGATGGATATCATGGGAGCCTCGATCTCTGCAACAAGCGTCGTCACGTGATGATAGTGATACCATCTCAGTACTTCTTCGTCAACCGTCATCATTCGAATCCATCGCCCTTGCTTGGCTATCTCTGAATGACGAGTCATTATATCCTACCGCATTTTCGACAACTTGGAAGGATCGAATACGACAAACCAAGCCGCAGACAGTAGACAAAGTAAAACGTGTCATCGATGCGAGTACTGTCCAGTTGGAAAAGAGTGGGTACGTCTCATTGGAATCAGTGCGAGGGGTCGGTTCGACATACGTTCTGCCTGATTGCTTTTCATACTCACCAAGTTATGAAATACGACGTCTCCTTCCGAAGGGTACTGTCGTGCGTTTGGTACACCTTGAGGAGGAGAGTGACAACGTCGCACGCAACAATAATGACAATAGGGCGTCGTCATCATCCACATCTCGTGTAGCTTGGATAGTGCGTGACAACGATGAAATTCTGATTAACGAGGAATTGGTTCGTACTGGCTTTGCTTACGTGCGGAAAGGTTCGAGGACAACGCCGCCAGATGTAATGGCCGATCTTATTAAGCTAGAACATATTGCATCGGAGGAAGGTCTTGGCATTTATGCAAGTTGCGAAAATGGACCAAAAGGAGGAGTAGAAGAGGAGGAGCATAATGAGAATGATGATCGTGTACGACAGTTGCGTACTGCCAACTTCGTGGCCCAATTTGAACCATTAGATGACAACGCCGCAGGTTCTGCTACTACTTCTATCCCGTTAAATCCGGGAGACTCGAGAGGCTGCTCTGATTTCGTCACATACGAGGAGGCTCTACATTGGTATGAAACATATGCACCGTACTATGGTGATGTTGCAAAGTTAGATAGGAATGGAGATGGAGTGCCATGTCCAGGACTGCCTCATACCACAAATGGCGAGAAGTATAGAATAAAGCGACCTCGGTACATACAATATGGCGAAAGTTGAGTAAATCCTCAGTTATGAACTTATATCAACATTAACATAAATATTGCGAGCGTTACATTTGCCACTCGACCGTACACTCCTCTTCTATACGCTGGATTGGGAGGGAGAGCACTTATAAAAGTCGTAGGAGGGCTGATGGCAGTGTCAGTACTGGTTGGTCGATGCGAGACTGACGGTGGAGAACTGATTGTTGGTGCGAGACTTGTCATCGGCTTTGTCGATGGTGAATGGGTAATGAACTCATCGAAGACTGTGGTTAAGATTTTGTGAAAGTGATCCACTCGCGAATCCTCAAACAACTGAACTTTTTCATCCAAATTCCAACGATTCCAGCATGAGTCATCGTGACAATTCCGTGTGGTGATATTGACTACTTCCCTGATGAACGTTTCGTCGAAAACGCCTTCTTCATAATACTCTTCGATCACGCCATCAGCATAATATTCATTGGCAAAATACGTTAGCTGGTCGCGGTAATTCCAGCCAGCCTTCATAACTCCAGCATCATTTAGATTGTTGTATGATTGTATTCGATCGGTCCACTCAAGCATAGCCAGAACCCAACGCAACTCTTCAGTCTTGGGATGCTTACATATTGCTTCTGGGTCAGCGCAAAAATCAGCATCAGGATAAACTGCTGATCCAGATTCGATTGCGCCTACGCCAAGATACGCATTCAACTTTCCTAGAATACACCTCCCACGGGTTAACAAAGCTCCTCTTCCCCACCAACAGCACCCAGCGATGTTCGTACGCCCAACTGTATTTGCGTATGGGGCTGGATGATTATGTTAGTTTACATATATAACATGTGTCAGTAAAAGATGTGTGAACACGAAACTCACTTTCCTCCACCAAATTATTCACAGAATCATAATAGCCAGGGTAGCCGACTCCAGATGAAGCTTGACAGGTAAATGGTGGTATATTATTTCCTGCTGCATTAGTCCATCCACCGCCGATAGCTGTCGTTTCCATCATTGTGTCGAGTGCACACTGCAATGGCTCCAGACCAGAACACTCCTCTTCATCGTATGATCTTCCATATTGACCACAAGCGTTGCTCAGAGGATAATTAATCCCATACATGGCATCAGTATTTACTTCGTCACATGCATCAATCCGTATTCCTTCTTCCATTACGTTGCTTAAGAATGCTGCCAAGTTTACAAACCTGTATATTGTGAAAGAATTACAACGAAAGAGCAAATGTATTTCATAAGTCGATGTATTGTGCTGAAACTACACACTTAATAGATTCAGCACAGTATACATACCCATATTCCGTGCCTGGTATCAAACCGTTACCAAGGAAAAATGCCTTGTCAACTGGGAGTTGAAGCACTGCAATTTCAAGACCTTTCATAAAACCTGAGAAAGTGTATGCTGTGCTAGGACTGCCATTTGATGTCGAGAGCACAATTGATGTGATAATATTTTCTCTTTCTTCCAAATAATTCCTAAAATATTGATATTGGTCATACGGTGACATGGCTGCATGTGTTGGCCGTATAGTTGGTTGCATCGAGGGATATTCAGAAGATGGGGATATTGACGGGCTATCTGATGTTATGGGTGTTGAAGGACTGGGTGCTGTAGTAAGGACCACGCCTGATGAAATCTCATCCACTCCTGTTGCATCTGCAAAAATGCCAGCACCAGCTCCGCTATTTGATGAGGCACTAAGAATAGCCGTAAATTGGCTACGATCGTCATCCGACGCCAATGGCAATTCAATGATTTCCGCGATTGTTGTTTGATCAATTTCATCAACTCCAACGAGAACTATGGATTGATCGTATCTAAACTTAAGTGCCGAGCAATCGGAGTACATGGATTCGTCTGTGTAATCTAGGAACGTCATGCTGAAGGATGAAACGGTCACTGCACTTTCATCTCTCGCGTAAACTTCACGGGAATAATTTTCCAGCATACCATTGACATATTGCACCTCCCCTGCGTTCAGGCACCTGTCCCGGCCTTCTTGAAGCATTCGCGAAAATCCTGACATCGTATTCGTCATCAAGTAAACTACAAATGTGACATTATTGACTGTTATAGACGTACCCAGAAGTGCAGTGGATGAATTGAACGAAGAAGTGTCTGCAGCGCTCTCTACAGTTACTTCAGTTGTTGCAGCTTCGCTTTCAGACATGTCAATGTCAGTTGTTACAGCTTGGCTTTCAGATTCAGTCATAGTTGTAGCATCGCTTTCAAGAGGACATGTGATAGGATCACAAACGGCAGACGAGGCCCAGTTACAAGATTTTAGATTAGCATCGAATATTAGTTCCCCGCAGTCGTTCTCTCGTACAACAATGCCATCACCACAAATTACCCATAATTTGCAGTCAGATCCAGGTCGCGTCATGGAGCCGCTAAAGCCAGCAGGGCATGGGTTTGGACACAAATCGGCATTCGTAGAATTGACAACACTCCATTCAATTATTGATAATGATTCACCAGTGACATTCTCGATCGGTAATGCACCTTCCACGGGACATGTAACAAGAGGACATGTGTACGTTGTTTTAGGATAATCACAGTAGCTAAGATTAATGTCAAATAGTGTTTCACCAAAACATTCATATTCATACGTGACATTCCCAGCAGTACATGAAACATACTTTTTACAATCGGTATTAGGTTGTATTGCAAAGCCAGTTTGGTCGGCAGTGCATGGGTTGGGACAATCATTACTATTTCCTTCAAGGAATAAAAGCGTGGCGATGAGGAGAGACGATGAACGCCGCTGTTGTCGTCGTCGGATATTCATGAATCTAAACAACAACCGAGGCTGGTACTAAGGGCAACGGGTGGCTTTGACACGACCCCGTTCGACGCAACACGCAACATTGCTTTTGTTGTCTGAATCACTGTTTACTGTGTTTACGTACGATACTACATAACAAATGCGGGAACATTGAAAATCTTGAGGAAGATCCTATCGGTGTTCCTCACGTGCACGTCGCGTCTTCGTTTTCCCCTCACGTACTAGAACTCATCCAAAATGGTCTATAAATGCGATGTTCCCGTCGGTGTTATCACCGGAGACAATGTTGTCAAGCTCCTCAAGCACGCAAAGGAGAATGGATATGCGATCCCTGCGTTCAACTGCACCAGGTATGTTTGAGTGGAGATTCTCGTTGAATCCCGTCTTGGGATGAATAATCTCAGCTCTTCCATATTATTCTATTGATCTCATCACTGTTCGTCCCTTTATTACAACATTAAATCGTCGTCATTATTCAATACACAGCTCTTCCACTGCGAATGCAGTTATGGAAGCCGCATCGAAATGCAACTCTCCCGTTATGATCCAAGCCTCAAACGGTGGATCTCAGTTCATGGCCGGTAAGACCATTGACGATAAGAATTCATGCGCTGCCGGTGCCGTCGCACTTGCCCTACACGTCCGAGCCATGGCACCGTACTACGGTATCCCCGTCATTATGCATTCGGATCACTGTGCGAAGAAACTCCTTCCCTGGTTTGATGGTATGTTGGAGGCCGATGAGGCCTACTTTGCCCAGTACGGGGAACCACTCTTCTCATCTCACATGCTTGATTTGTCGGAGGAACCCGATGATGAGAACATTGCCATCTGTGTCCAGTACATGAAGAAGATGGGTGAGTTTTTTTCTCATTGCACTGTGTGATTCGAGAGTAATACAGCTGTCTACAGAGCAAATAATATTCTGACTCCCTTTGTTTTGTTCCCTTCAAAAGCCCCCATGAAAATCTGGTTGGAGATGGAAATTGGTATCACCGGTGGAGAGGAGGATGGTGTGAACAATGAGGACATCGATCCCGAGAAGCTCTACACGAGCCCCGAGCAGGTCTTCAGTGTGTATGAGGCTCTTGCTCCCATTGGGTCCATGTTCTCAATCGCGGCGGCATTCGGTAACGTACATGGTGTGTACAAGCCGGGCAATGTCGTCCTCTCTCCCCAGAAACTTAAGGGACATCAGGCATATGCCAAGGAGAAGCTTATGAGTGTGGATGATAAGCCAATTTACCTTGTAATGCATGGTGGATCAGGATCGACGAAGGAGGAGATTGAAACTGCCGTGAGTGCAGGTGTGGTGAAGATGAATGTCGATACTGACACGCAGTGGGCATACTGGGATGGTCTACGTAAATTCTCGGCCGAGAACTTTGACTACCTTCAGGGGCAGATTGGCAATCCCAAGGGACCCGACGCACCAAACAAGAAGTTTTATGACCCTCGTGTTTGGATTCGTAAGGCCGAGGAGTCGATGACAGCAAGGTGCATTGAGTCGATGACGTTGCTCGGAAGTAAGGATACATACCCATGCTCGAAGCCTGCGAGTGGAAGTATCCCAATGTGGAACTTCAAACCTCTCAGCTTGGCTGATCAGGCCAAGAAGATGATGGGTCTCCATTAAAGTTTGGGCGAATATATTTGGTGGAAGTTCTTCTGAAATTACATACGTTGGTTAGATTATGGTTGTGCTCAAAAGCTTATTTGTTGTTAAAGTAACCATTGATTGACTGTTTTAAGATTCTACTTTTATTTCTTGATTCCACAGCATGGACTCCCACTATCTACCTTCCACTTCACATCTTCTCTGGGCTCGCGATATTTAGTAGAGTCTTTTCCCTTCTCCCCAGAAAGGAAACGAGGGTGCAGAAGGTTGCAGATTGCAGATGCGGTGCAAGCCGACCGCCCATGCCCTCGCGTTATCTGAATAACAATATCGAGTTCGTCGTGCAACAACTCACCAAGTTGTTGTGTTGGGGGCCGTCGTTCGAGGACGACGCTGCCGAGTGGTTTGGACCTTTGCCAAGAAGACGAATGAGTACTTCTGCTGACTTACAAAATAGTATGACATCGATGTTACCAGAATTGCCAACTGATATACCTTAGTTCACGATAATATTTACTCCATCCACCTTCGCTTCTTTTCAATTGCAATAATGGATCGACTACTGAACGAAGACGATGCGCCATGTGCCATCGGCGATGAGGCCTCATTCTTGAAGAAAATGGACATGCCGACATACCTCAGGATTCATTCGAATGCATCTCCATCCAAACTTCGGAGCATCATTAAAAGTGACATATTGGTTAACGACGATGTGGACTATTTGAAACGGTTAGTTAAAGATGTGGGAGGAATGGACTATGTGTTTCGATTCTTGTGGTACGACGGACCTGTACCGACGGTAAGCGATGATGTTACAGAATCGGGGTTGAGGATATCTAAGGGAATTGGAAGAACCTGGATTCAATATTGCTGCTTCAATAATGCACATCGATGTCTCCTATGGATCTTTCAGACAATTGGGGAAGAATACGGGAATCAACAGAGCATCATTAAGAATCTGCTGGAATTCCCATCTATATCTTATTGTGGGACGAACTACGTAGCAATAGCCACGTTGCGTAATTCCTACCAATGCCTTTCTCTTTTACTCGAGTATGGTGGAGTGGATCCGAGCATGGCAATCAATAATCATGGTTCAACTGCCGCGCATCTTGCAGCACACACAGATCACGTGGAATGTTTACGAGTGCTACAGTCTGGCAATTATGCTCGATTTGTGGTTGACAGCGATGACTGCAATGATAAAATGAGCATCCTGACGACCACTTCTGATGAAAACGACGCATTTGGGAATGAGAGAGACACTTACAACCTTGATGCACTTTCTTCATCGCCGATGGGTTTGAATGAGGATTGTAAGTCTTGGTCGGCTGATTGGAATAAAATGAATTCATTAGGAGAAACACCGATGCACATAGCTGCAAAGCAAGGTTGTGAGAAGGCAATGCAATTTTTTATTGATGTGGTTATCACTGCAGCCACAAGCTTAAATGCAAAGGTTGATAGCAAAGAGCCTGTTTGCGATTTCTCGCTGCGTAATATTGCTGGAATGGATTGCGCTGCAATTGCTGCTAAGCATGACAAGGCCAAAATCATCACTCTCCTTTCAGATTCTATTGAGCGTCTCTTGGATTTATCGTTCGGCGTGCAAGATGAGTCACACACTCCTACCCGTCCCCCTTATGGTGGCATACTACACAATTTACAAACTGGATCAGAAACAATTAAGACACTAACGCCACCGCCTAGTCGGAGTAAGGCGTTATCAGAGCCACAAATTCTCCATTCAAGCACATATATCTCCACGACTCGTAAACTGCCACAAGCTCCACAAGAAATTATCCATCATCAACGGTTACCACACTACTTTCCGACATTAAATCATCGCAACCCTTTGGATGAACATAATCACGAATTACCAATCCATGTCGCAGCACGGAACGGAAATTGCAATGCCTTGGAAGCTCTATTGAAGAGCAATAATTGTGAGATTATATCAGGTGACTCTCTTGGTCGAAATATATTACACATCGCTGTTCTAGATGGTCATTTGGATATCTGCCAACAACTGATCAAAGTCAGCGAAGGTAATTTGGCAATGTTTCAGATGAAGGAATTGGATGTAGCTGATCATATCGGTCGGACTCCATTATACATTGCCTGCTCGATAGGTAATCCATCTCTTGCTCGGCTTCTCGTGTCTATTTCGGACTGGCGAGTAATTTGCCACGAACAGAAGAAGTTGATTGGACCATTTGTTGAATATATGCATCAGCCGGCTATGTTTGCAGCCGTTGTCAACAATGATATTGATACTGTGAGTGTATTGCTTGAATACGGTGTAGATGTAAACCAGATAGACGATGAGGGAAGATCAGCAATAAATATTGCTGCAAAGCTTGGGCATTTTCGTATGTGCCAAAAGCTAATAGCGCACGGTGCGGATGTCAATCATAAGTCAGCAAGAGGTAAGCCATCCACAATTATTTAATGTTACGTGCATTGTATGAAATGACTGCTTAAAGATTGTGCAAAATATTTGCCTCTTTTGTTGTCATTGTGATCAGGTGGTCGCACTCCTTTTCAAAAGGCGAGGAAATACAAACACCAAGATGTTGCTGATCTGTTGCATCAATTTGGTGGAAGATAATGTGGGACCTTTTGATGTACCGAGTAAGTAGTACGTAGAAGTTTTGTTGTAGGGGTATCCAACCAACTTTGTAAACAATCTAAAAGATTCGTACCATGTATTGTGGTAGTATTGTTTGAGATTGGGACCTCTCTTGGGTTTTGGCGAATGTCGTGGATCAAGGTGGATCATTACAGTATCTCTCATCCCATTATGTCCCGCCATTACGTAGTAAGTAAGAACACGAATCACGCCTTCTCAGCTTTTGTTCGTTAATTTTGACGCCATGCTACGATATTCTATCATCTCTGGCCGTTGTCAGTTGTCATAATATCTTCGACGATCTAGCATGCCCTCCCCCAATTCGTTGGTTCTTACTTCTCCCGGTGTGTCGGATCAATTCGCGACGCTGTGCGTGGAATCGTCGTCAACTACTCCGGTGGTGCAGGAGCATCACAAACAAGAACATGAGATGTCTGCTCCGGATGAAAACGTAAACAACGATTTGAGCCAGGATCGCAATCACAGCGAAGGATCTATTTCAATAAATTTGCACATTGATTCGTTGGAGTTTAATTCGTATGAACTTGACGAAGTGGGCACGAAGAATGACGACGGAGATGACCATGATGATGACGATGATGATGATGTCATCTTGGGCGGTCCTGCAGATGGCTCCACACAGTTTAAGGTAACACCGTCCCCCTACAATCGGCGTTCACCATCGCCGGGAGCAGCAACAACAGATGATACTGAAGAAGACGTCGTTGAAGTTCTGAATCCGCCACCTCCCACAGAAACAATGACCGAACGTAATGCTCGAATTGATGCATGGCCATTAACGGATATTGCTGAACCAGGCATCAATGACTGTCTCTTTGGACGGGGTGGGGGGACGAATCATCATCCGGGGAATAAACGATATCGAAAAATTGTTGAGGACAGGAAAGAAACATACTTGACATCGAAACGTCTTGATAAGCCATTGGTAGCCATGGACATTATTACGGAATGGCGTGGACAGGACCCTCCCGGTCGGTTCCTAAAGCAGAACGATATTACCAAATTATGGGATGATGTTGGAGATAAGAAGGCACGTGAGAAAACATCACAGGCATTACGTGAGAAGACTCCCGTGAAGCAACGTGAGGGGGAAATGGAGCAACACTCTGATCCGCGACAGCAGAATGCACGAAATGCAAGGTTCCAAGTCGGTACGACAAGTCCAGTAAGTCGACACAATATTAAACGTTCAGCGCTAGCACGGGATCATAGTTTAGGAGGAGGGGAGGGGGTTTTGGAAAATGAAATTTCACTTGAGGGGTTCTCGTGGGAGGAGAGTGAAGAGGTAATTGTTGACGACGAGGGTAATCGACATGTCGTGGACGATGACGGTAATCGACATGGCTATCCTCCACCGCATCACTACCAACAACAACAACAATATCCTGGAGATGGTTACTATGAACAATACCCTCCACCACCGCCGGGGCCAGGAGGAGAGTATTATCATCATCCACCGGCATATGAAACTCAGCATAGCCTTGAGAACAATTCACTTTCGGACGCGACTGTTACGCAATCGGCTCCTGGCACCGTGTTTGCTGATCCATACTATGGTCATCATTACCCACCTCAACCACCACCGAGTCAGGGATATGAATATCCTCCTCCACCGCCAGGTCAAGGATATTCACCCTATCCACCTCCGCATAATTATACCTCTCCTCATCAGAGTCACCACCAATATCATCATTACTCTCCACATAATATGCCACCACAGCAGCAACTACGAACACCACAGAATGGATCATCATATTCACACCCTCCCACCACCCACGATGGCAGTTTGCCCCCGCCTCCTCCTCCACCGCAGGGATACTATGGTGGCTACCCTTCGCAACATGGTTGGCCAACTCCTCCAGGTGCAGGTCCTCCTCAAGCACCACCACCAGGGGCGTCATATCATCATCCAGCGGCATTTGACAGACGGTATGATTCGCTTGAGAAGAATGATTCATCGAGATCGTTGGGGAGTAACAATGGTGGAGGTAATGGTTATTACGATGGACAATATGGTGGTAATATGCCTCCAAAAAGCAGCACACCACCAAGACGGCCGCCGACGGGTAGTAGTGGCAAGGCCGTGCTCAAGGAGGATCCAGCATCTGCTGGTTCCTCTCAGGACTATTCAAAACTTGCCGAGTTGATTCGAGATTCGAGTGACGCTTCTTCATCGATTGATCGGACAACTTCGTTGGACACAACGGGTGGCAATAGCAGTAAGGAAAAGGACGTTCGACGAACCATGAGCATGCCCCAGGAGGGCAGTGATAGGAATGCAAATGATGGCGTGAATCGTCCAGATACCGTGAAGCGAGATACGTCGAATGTACCAGTTGAGCGTTCAATGAAACGTGTTGTGTTGTCAAGGGATCAAAGTGAGGTGGCACGACGATTAAAGGAACAGCAGTATGGTGCTGGTAGAGGATCGTCGAAATTAACCAAGGCGGAGCTACTTGATCGGAAAATGTCTGTTGAAATGAATATGCTAGGATTGGATGACAAGGTTCTTGATCGAGTAACTACCGAGGGGTATTTGATGAGAGAGATACTAGAAACAACGTCATCAATCGAAGCGGGGGAGGAACGCGTGTCGACAATTGATGAAATCGCTTTAGAAATTGCCGATGGAACACCTCCAGAGGAGTGGGACGACACTCTTGACTTGGTGGGTTTGACTGAAAGTGACATTGCTGAGAAGTGGCTCAAGGGTGAAACTTAAAATGAGAATCGAAAAAGAAGAATAATGGTTTGCATTTGTGTGTATTGATATCGTTTGTAATCTTCTATGCAAATGAGATCCAAAGAAAATGTACATCGGAGTTTGAATAAATGATCAATTTAATAAATACATATTTTTCTCAATTAAGTACTTCTTATGTGAGCCGTTTATCCAAAAACTGCCTAATGGTCTTCTGACTGACATTTCGTGTCGCTGCTTTTCCTCCACCTCTCATCTAAATTATTAATCGTACAATGGAATAAGGGCTTGCCCAATTTTTCATTTACCACATTATGTTGCTCGCAGAGCCATAAACATAAATCTTCTCTAGTTTCAGTCCTTCGTTGAAATTCAAGTTTGTAAGTCACTGATACGATTCGTCTTTTTAATTCATTTCCATACTTTTGACAAGACAACTCACCTTGGTGGACTCGTTTGTATATTGCGTTGAAAATCTGATGCACAATAAGTACACGGATAGAATCTAGCCAATGCCACCATAAAGGTGGACATGAACAGTTTATCCTCTGAAGTTGGTTTGTTCGGATACCAAGCAGCCTGTTAGATATTTAAATGCGGAAGCACAACAAAAGAAAAAGTTGTCTGAGATCCTACTTCTGCAAAAAAAGGAGTGGTTGAAATATCATTCATGCACACACGCACCATACTATGTAAGAGTGACCAAGTTTGAGCACCTATCTCATCCCTCGTTGGCGGACATACACTTCTGTAGCCCGACGAAAATGCATCTCCATCTCCCACCACCCCTGTCTTTGTACGACGACGATCCACCCGCTTCAACGCTGCACTTAGAGCTGACTTTGTATCGTCACAGGCCGGTCGATCGCAGTCATCGCCACCCATTGTTTTGAGCAGGGATGTCAGATTGTCTGAGGCGCTAGAGCCGCTTGGACGAGACATGTTGGGACTGCGGCGCAGATGAAGTGTGATCTAGAATGGCGAGGGCGGGGATGGAGCGCGGGTGAGGAGAGCTTTGAGTCATGAGAAGTCGAAGCAGTCCCACAAAATTCCAAAATGAAAATCCTGTCCATAGGTAAGTTTAACACTTGGTGGTAAATGTTTCCCCTAAGCTAGGCTTATCTATTTGTTCGATTATGAAAAGTTCATTCGCTCTATTTGGTCGTACAAGCATCTCAAACTTTCAATACGTCATAGCTGCATCCGTTCTGATTATTCCTTCGGCCTCAGATACCAGCCTGTCTTGATTGGATTGCAGAATTTTATGTTCAACGTCCAACTTGGTCCACCACGCCAACAATTCATCAAGTTGTTGAACAAAGGCGATCCCTTGTTCAATCCGCTTGGTGTACTTTCGAAATTCTTGGGAGGTGGCAAAAATTGATGATGCACCAGCAGCAACTGGAATAGCCCACTGCTTGGATAGCATCCCAAGCACCATTGTCAGTAATGCTACTGCTTTGATAACTGTATTCATCATACTATTCCGGTTTTCCCAAGTCTTGATCACGGTCAATTTCCCGTCTTTTTCCTTGTGAATGCGACACTCAATATAGTCCTTGATTGTCATTGGTGAACAGCTGATGATATCAATAGTTTCTGCATCATCCCTTGATAATACTTTGTCATCTAAACCTTGTAAATTTGCTACGTGAGCAAAAGCTTTCCCGTCCAAGATGACAGAATACTCGTCACCTGTCAGGCTGGAGACAGGGACATTCTCACTCGGGAATGCTGCAGTGGTCGTTGATAACAATGGCGTGGACTCCACAGCTCGAGGTGCTTCGACATCATTGTCTTCTTCAGCAAACATTTTATCTCTGGCTAGCTCATTTGTGGGGGCACTTGACATCATTTCAGCGGAGGAAGCTGGGACACCTACTCCAGCCAGCCTTTCCTTCACTACTCTTGGGAATTTTGCAATGAGTGACTTGATAGAAATGCCACTCAAAAGTGACAAAGCATGTGATGTGGTTGCATTCAAATTATGTGCACCAGACATTTTTCCAGTAGGGATTATGATTCCAGCAGAGGGATCATGGACTGAGTTAATGATACCAGGGACACTAACACCAGTCAACCTTTCCTTAACTCCTGGAGGGAATTTTGCTTTAAGTGAATCAACTATGAGCACAACTTTGCCTTGCAAGGCTGACAGAACATGCAATTTGGCGGCACCAATATTTTCTTTGGACATAACTTCAACTGGAGCAGCACACTTAGGGCTTAGAAGTTCCTTGACTCTTGAGTTTATAGTCTTAACATCATCAACAAATGCATCTAGTGGCTCCATAGGGCTGTCTGGTTGTCCGTATGTTGTCATCTGTGTGCGGAATCTAAATATAATGGATTCGAGTGCAGCAGCTTGGCTCTGGAGTGAAGACCATGTATTTGAATGGTAGTCATATTTCTTCTTGGCAGCTACTGTTGCCAGAGGAAGTATCATTGTCAAAAGAAAACCTGCCAATTGGTAGGGATCACGATTGTCGATACTTGGAGGTGGTGTGTTGGAAAAAATCTTGGCATACAACACCGCAGCCACAATGGACGCAAATGCAGTGATCACCATGCCAATATGGTAAGTCTCGGTGCATCGATGCTCCCCTTTCGTTGCATTTTGAAGTGCAGTCAAATCTTGACATGCAAGATGCACAGCAGTTGAGCGTGCTGGTCGGATATAATAGGCAGCTTTGACAGCACACATCAACTCCTGTTGAAATTGGATGCCATTGCTTGTTCGTGGATCAGCCAAGACTACACGTTCAGAACTGTGCAGGGCCGGCCATTTGCTCAAATAATCGCGAAAATTTTTCGGCAAACTCAGTAAAGTTGGAATAGGATGTGTGAGATAATTCACCTTCTTTCCTAACACATGGTGGGTTTCCATTGCAATCGTTGGTGACGTTGCTCCAATGTTGTATTTGATTAATTCTTGGTTGACATGTTTTAACATCAATGCAGTATCATTTGTGCCTTGTGCAGTGTGTGTAATCAGTGCCACGGGCGATTCACATACGATATTGGCAAACAAATACTCCTTAGCATATGATGTAGCCGGTCCAAACATCAACAGCAACTCTGGTATGAGCTTCCGTAGTAAATCCCTAAATTCTCTCATGTCATCATGTTGTTGAAAAAAGACCAAATGTGTCAGTCCAGGGCACGGTGTACCTGAGTCCTGGTCTGGGTTGTCTGGATCATAACACATCTCAATGACGTGCGGAGCCACTTTCCAAGAAGCCACCTTCCAAGGAGCCGCCTTCCCAACAGGTACCATGTCGCCAGCGAGTTTCTTTTCCAGTTCGTTATTGTCTCCGTCCAAACCGATCAAACCAAGAAGAACTGGCACTTGTTTACAACCTCTCGCCGCAGAGCATAGGACTTCGGCTGCTCCGTTTATGCAAAGAGGTCGTTGGGGTAACACCCAGGCATTTATTTCATCGCAATGATCCAGCATTCCTGTGAGTATCTCGTGCGTCTTCTCGAGCAATGATTCCCGCTCTTCAAGGTATGTCAGCGGCTCGTCATTTTTGCATTCGTCACCAGTCATTACTTGCTCCTCTATAACTCCATCAGTGTCAGCAGATACAATAAGCAAGTTAGGCAGCTTGTACAATCCCAATGCATGCAGCATTTCTTGCAAAGCATTGTCACTCTGACTAAAGTATCCCGCAGGAAAGTATACAAATTGTCTGTCAATAGTTATGCTACTATCTTCATCTGATGTAAGGTTGGTCAACAGAGCTCCTGGACTGTCACCGACACTCTTGAATTGAATAGTTCCATGTTGCAACCGAGTCAACCAAGGGAATAACACACGCTTGCTGCTGCTGCTACTGCCGCTTCTACCGAATCTTTGATGGTTTTCAGTAGAATGTATCGAGGCGTCCGGATCCAGCCAATCACCCGACGACAGTGAATGCGTAGCTGATGCTGTGCTCGAAGATGACGATGACAAGGACGACCGTTGACGGAATGTTTTGTACCGCATGATATTTCTGCGGCTCTAATAAGCAATTTCCCCACAACTTGTTTACGTTTATGTTGAGAAAGACTGGAGGCTTAGCGGATCAATCTTTCCATGGTGAATCTCGGCTCATTTTCGTTTCTTGTCGTGGAATTACGTATGTACTAATAAGGAAGGTGTCGTAGAATTATTTATGTACTTGGAAGGTACCTACTGCCACATACCACCGAGAGT
>Ga0247833_1005042_pt1 | contig 15681 bp, 9 predicted proteins | sample LaCruzMarch2015__7_FD_187117 | JGI IMG/M metagenome (GOLD analysis project Ga0247833, IMG submission 187117) | Freshwater microbial communities from meromictic Lake La Cruz, Castile-La Mancha, Spain - LaCruzMarch2015_8m | ecosystem: Environmental > Aquatic > Freshwater > Lake | place: Spain...
CAACAACAACAACAACAACAACAACAACAACAACAACAACAACAACAACAACAACAGTAAGCAACAAATCGATCTACATCGACAATGGTCTAATAGCTGAAAGGTTAGGATCAAATCCAACTACAAATATACGACATGCACCCATGGTATATCACGAACAATATTCCTGTCCTAATTGGCCAAACAATCATACTTTTCCCATGGCCAAATTTGAACAAACTGCATATTCATTATTGAACGATGTTGATGATTATTTTCTCAACAGTGGTGGCGGCGGTGGTGATGATTACTTTATTGATGATGATCATTGGAATGGATTACGATTAGTCTTATCACCAACACACTTTTATCGTCCACTATCATACAAATCAGTTCCGACATGTTTATTATGTCCGCCCATTGACTCGAACTATTTGGATCGATTCCTATCTGGTACATTAACAAATGAGGAATGTCGTATTATTGGTTTTCGTGAACACACCGCCCGAGTCGAGCTTATTGAACGTACAGTATTAGAAGTGGCAGGGACGGTATTGGCAGCGCAATTGGCAATACGGTACGGATTAGCAAGTAATGTCGCCGGTGGGACACATCATGCTCAACGCAGTCAAGGGCGAGGATTTTGTATATTAAATGATTTGGCGGTCGTGGCACGTCTCATGACTTGGACAGAGATGGACGGTACAACAAGCGAGGAGGATTTCAATTTGCTTCGTGGATTGTATAGAGGCAATACTGGTATCATCGAACGAGTACTTGTCGTGGACTGCGATGTTCATCAGGGTGATGGTACAGCGACATTTGCATACCCTCATGTTGAAGATAGTTTACATGGCAAATTATTTACTCTTGATTTGCATGCCAAGGATAATTATCCACTACGGAAAGAACAGTGTACCTATGACATAGGCCTACCTGATGAATGCAATGATGAAAATTACCTCGAAAAATTGTCAACCTCTCTCAATGTAGCACTGGCTGAGGTTCAGCCGCAGCTAGTTTTATATAATGCCGGTGTGGACATTTATGAAATGGACAAACTTGGTCGATTATCTGTGTCATATGATGGTTTGGAACGTCGAGATACACATGTTATGCGAACATGTATTGACAATAATATACCAGTAGCATGTGTTGTGGGTGGAGGATATGATAATGATGTGGCTGAATTGGGACGGAGGCATGCATTGGTGCATCGTGTATGTGCCAAAGTTTGGAGAGAAAGACAAATGTGGAAGAAGCGAGGTATTGTTTAGTATTATTGAGGAGTACGGTATATTGTGCAGTTGTGCATTTCAAATTAAAAATCTAAAATGGATGCAAGATATTCACGAAGTACGTTCTCACGAATCGTTTTGATACTTTTGGTAAGAGGAGCTCTTTGATTTGAGTATTTGCATTTCGCACTCCTATCCAAAAGGTCTTGGATACCCATACGAGGATCTGGAGATTTATAGCCCGGTTTCATCTTGGAGGCGCTGGGGAGGTTGTACATAAATGACGTTTTTGAAATCCGGGATAATAAAAAAACATTGGTGAAAAAGAGAACATTGGATCAACCATTGCCATCGTTGGAGCTGCACTGCTGTCATCACTGCAGTTTATATTTCGAGTACTTTATTCCAATTCTTGGCCTGCGACCAAAATGCAAAGAATGAGCCACCGTAGCTCGCGTCTGGACAATCTTGCCGATGCAATCTTGCAAAATATCCACGACCGAGAGGCATTGATCGAGAGGCTTGAAAAAGTCCACACGAAGGACGCTCATGGACGTGGTATTCGTGTCCAGAAGCTACTGTATGGAATTCACAATGCATCTTTGGGCGTTGTCGAGGCAATAGCGGCTTGGAATCTTGACAAGCAAGACGAATGGCGTCGAAAGAAGAACATTGAAATACATTCATCGCCAACGAGCAAGCTGTCTACACTGAGCACCGGCCTCGACAGTAGTGTTGCCCCCTGTCCTTTTCATGTCTTCTTTTGGAATGGTCAGAACTATTTACAGAAAATGCTATCGGATTTAGACTTCGTGGGTAACATTACCGAAGCGATTGTGTTCTTAAGGAATGTCTCATTTCACAGGAACCCTTTACTTCTACCTTTGGACATTGACAAACTTGCGTGGGGCAACCACGATGTGGTGGAGTCCAATGTATGGAAAGATATCAACGCAATGAGGATCCGACGAGCGGCATTTGTGATTCTTCTTGACGAATACAATCGAGTGCGTCGACCGTCGTCTCTTCTAGGGTCGAGTGGGAGTTGTGATTGTGTGGATTCTTGGAGATTCTATCCTCCACAACTTAGTGTCGACGACATTAGTTCGTACACAAGCATGTCTGACCCTCCATCTCAAGTAGCAATTACCATCTGCTGCGCTCATTTGGTTCTGGGTGGCATCGATGCTGATATATCAGACAAGCTTGTCCAACTAACGAAGCCAATAATTCTAAGCATCGCTCGACAACCGACGAATGGGTTGCTTCAAAGTGTAAGGTTATTCAATCCTCTACGTCAAATGGAACTAAACGAGAGTACCATTAAGCTCGTTTATCCATTCGTCATGAATCCGAAGATGGATCAAATAGAAGACGCATCTGACAATATCGTCCGACTAAGCAAATTCTTGCGATCGATAGTCATGCGACTAGCAGACGAAGAAATTGTTGTAAGTTCAAGCAAGACTATGAGCAACGCCAATCGAATCTTTGAAGAGTTGGAAGCTGACTACCAGCGAGGAGCATCCAAAGCCGACAGCCATGCCTTGAAATCTCAACGAGAAGCCGAAAAGGGAGACTTTTCCCGTACATCCAACAAAGAGAACGAACAAGCTCGTCAGAATGACGCAATCCAAACGGGGAATACGTATCTAGTTTCAGGTCCGAAGCAAGGTGTAGATCATGACCTTTTGGACGGGGGACCCGAGACAAGCAAGCTCATTCCGTATCCACTCACCATCACTGTTAATGTCAACGAAGGGAGTCGGATTGCGGTGATCAATGGTCAGCTGGATGAGAAATCAATGCTCAAAGCAGACGACATTATTAGGATTTGCGATGCACATGAGTCGTTGGATTGGATCGTTTCCGATGCACCATCAAATGGCAACGGAGACTCTTCGATGGCGTTCGAGCTGTCAGCGGCGTACGATCATTCTCGCATTTCAGCCAAAGAAAATAAGGCAAAAACCGATGCTGTCAATCGCCTCTGTTATCCCCACAGACAAATGAACGGAAATGATGGTATTGAGAAGCTTTATAAAACAGAGGATTGTACACGTCATGTTGCTAGCGACAACAGCGGTAGTTTGTTCTCCCCGTTGCATATCAACGCGGCAAGGATGTGGAAGCTCGTGCCTGAGGAGGAGGATACCCGTCCCGCATGGAGACGAGAGTTTGACGATGGAGTCATTCCTTATCGAGACAATGATGGCGGTTATGACACGTCAGTCACACACTTTGGGGTCAGTGTTAGCATGAAAACGATCGAGCATAGTTGCATTGATTCTCCGTACCCTTTGGACCAGTGCGTCCATCAGCAGAGAGTACTTTTCTTCGAGAGCATCCCGCTCGTGGAGGTCATTAATGAGGCGTTTGTTGCTGTTTGTAGATGGCATCCCCAGGGGAGCTTAATTGATAATGTCAAGTGGGCCAAGCTTTCGAGGAAGATGAAGTTTCTTTCCAACGTGAAAAACCCCAAGCATGAGACTGATATGGCATTCGTCAGGCACAATGAGGATCGGAAATTAGATCTCATTCGGTTCCAAGCTATATTGGAGGATATCGCCTTGATTCAGTTTCCGGCACTGCCAGCAAAAGTAAGTGCTTGTGGATTTTGTTCACGTGTTGTTATTTTGTACACATTTCTTAGTGCAACAACTCATTTGTCTTATATGTAGGATGCAGTGCGTAGCCTTGTCTGGGCATCACTAGTTATGCTTCCAGATGTGAATACCACGATATGGAAGGTGGCAAAACGCATAGCTATGAATGTTGAGGTGAGAAGAGTCTGTGCCCAAACGAGGCTCGCTGCTCTAGTGCGTAAGAATCTTCAACAGGCAAAGTATTCAAAGGAAAAAGTGGCGGCCGTTGTCATCGCTAGGTATGTGCGTCGGTTCTTGGCTCGCAACTTTGTCTCGAAGATTGTGAACGCATTACGACAAGATGAGGAATACAAGCGAAGGACGAATTGTGGCACTGTTTTACAAGCAGCTTGGCGTCGGTATTTCTGGAGAAGCCATTTCTTACTGCATCAAGAGCGCCGAATTGCAGACCAACGAGACCTTATTGCTGCAACGCGTGCAAAGCATCGAGAGGAAAGAGATCGCAAATACAGGTCCATTGTGCTACGAGATGTCGTTCGTCTAGATTCCACAATTGCTGTTGTGAACATCTCTCTTCACGATGATAATCTCCTTCTGGGTGAATATTCTATCCAATTATCTGTCTATGTGCCGTCAACGAAGGAAACATTCAACTTCAACATAGATGAATGCTCCTTGAGGGAATGTATTGAAAAGGCGGTGTCAAGCGAGGGTCGATTGTCGTGGAACGAAATGTTGAAGGAGGATGTACTCCGAGAACTATTGAATCGGCTAATGCTGCGAGTTGTACGTGGCCGACCGATATTTGTCTTTTGCAAGAGAGATATTGCCGAGAAGGGCTTGCTGATCGATAAGAGAGTGGTCCGCGCCGCGGGAGAACTATTTATTCTTTCTACATTTCGCTCTCCTCATGAGTTCGTCTTCTGCACTTATCAATCGAGCAATCGCGTGCAATTGAGGACTAAATTGTCAGTAGCCAAGCTACGAGAGTGGATTAACGAGACCATTCATAACCCAGATAATGAGCAATCACACGTTGACGATGTGTCGTTTTTAGACCCGAGAAAGCAGACTGAACTAATCGAGTGGCTGGCGAAACGGGTTGTGCTCCGGAGGGATCCGCACGGGGAAGTCATGCAGCTTCGGATGCAATTTGAGGCAGAAGCTGAAAGAGTTCTTGGCCTTGTCACCAAGGTCCAAGGTCAGTGGAGACGCCTGAAGAGTCTCCGTGCAGCAAAAGAAAAGGCAACAGAGCAATATGAAAAGATCTTCGTCAGAGAGAGCAATGCATTCGCTTATCGTAATATTCGAACTGATGAACGCCAATGGGAAAAGCCGAAGCTATTGGGTAATAATGAATTGTGCGATCCCATCGACGAGTGGAGACGAGAGGAGTCCGTCGACCCTTCCACCGGTCAACGACAGGTCTATTATGCAAATTATGCCACTGGTAAGCCGTAATTGATTCAACGTTGAATCATCTTCTACACAATATTGGCGCTTCGCACTTTCTAACTCTTATTTTTCTCTTTGTTAGGTCAATCATCTTGGTTATCTGTTGTTGACGCTGCGCGAATGATCCAGAGACGATATCGTTCGAAGCACGAGTCGGATCTGATTGGGAAGAAGGCAACTCTTCCTGACATTGTAAAAGCAATGAGGTTTATACACGGTGCACGAGAGAAGTATATATTCGAACCAAACAAGCTGGCACATATTGTCAACCTTGCTCTGTTGACACATTGTGTGGAACTTGATTTCATTCAAGCTCGTCCTGTCTATGAAAAGGCCTTAGAACTGAGTCCTAACCATCCCCTCATCATTCGAGCATATGGTATTTTCATCTTGGCATCGCGACAAATACCTCAAGTTAAAACTTTCCAAACTGCATGCCGGCTCTTCCACGAGGCGAATGTTGTTGACCCTGCACAGACCAAGTTTCAGTCGGCCGCTGAAATTTACTTTCGATGGGCAGTGCTTGTTGATCCAAGGAATCCGTTGGCCTTATTGAATTACGCATTGCTGCATCAATGCATTTATAGGGCATATGATAGAGCTGAACAGATTTATCGTGCTGCACTGGCGTTGGATCCTACCAACACTTTTGTCTTGGAAAACTATCATCTCTTTGCTGGTGAACGATATCCAGGTGGAGCTTATGCATCTCTCGGACCTCCTTATTCTGCAGTTAGACGTGCGAATGTTATCGAAGAGAAACCGGAGTGGGCTGAATGGTCCAAGCTAGTAGATCCAGAGTGTCCCAAGGAAGGATTCGAGGTCTTCTTTTACAATCGATTTACGAAAGAGACACGATTTGACCCACCGTCGCACTTCTAACCACCAATAACATCATCTACATTAACCAACTGTGGCCTCTACACGACATGACTATTGTTATCCATCTCCACAGCGACTACACCGCGGCCCGGACATCTTGGATGAACATCTTGAACGTGTTAAGATCGTTGCTTATCCATCTCAGTTTCTTCTCTCCGGGGCTTTTTTGGCGCCAAAACAAGGTCTAGCGTTTTGCACACCTATATCTCGGTCGGGAAATCATTGACATGCAATCGTTCCTAGAAGATATGAGGCTTGCAGGTGCTGGAGTTGGGAAAGCAAGTCCTTTGTTGGGACGACCAAGTCCTATGTTAGGCACAAAATTGGGTCGACCTAGTCCTTTGTTGGGTCGTCCAAGTCCTTTGTTGGGTCGAACTATCAGTGGACCAAGTCCTTTGTTGGGTCGACCTAGTCCTTTGTTGGGCACAACGTTGGGAAGACCAAGAATACCAAACGCAGTTTACTATATGGTTCGTGTGACAGTAGAGGATGACGATGGAAATAAAGTACTGACTACCGTGCAAGCATATCGAGGATGGGACTCGTTACGACGCAGCTATAAGCAATTTGACAGTGCAAGTGCAGCATTAACAAAAGCAGAAAGGGAAGCTGGCTACACTGAGGTTCGTGGTGTTTTTAACATTGTGTCATCAGAATTTTACGACCTTCCAAGAGGGTTTGGCAATTACGCAGAATACGCAGAACATCTCAAAAGAAATCCCAAGCTCAATACTATTTACTCCGCTGCACTCAAACAATGTAAGGAGTTGGGTAAACAGAGACAGGGTAATACCTTTGGAACTCTTGTACTACAATGCGAAGAATCTTTTCCTGGAGCAGAACTCTCTGACGGCGTGTATACACATCAATTTAGGACGATACAGTCCTTCAGAACTTCAGAGCTTTTTTCAGGAGAGAATCACACGTTCACACTGAATAGAGCCGATCGAGAACACCTTGGTGAAGCAATCATCGAAGCACAGGAATCTCAATTGGGGCGAGGACTTGAATTAAAGTCATGCATCAACGGAAAAGCAAGTGGATTCCTTTTGTTCAACGATCTCGAAGAAGCAAAGAGGAGTTATAAGAGATGGTTTCGTCGGGGGAATAATATCGATAGTTTATAATACTTTGTTTGCCACATTTTGGAATACTTTGATCTTCGAACGCAGACTTCTTTTTACTACGATTCATTTAATAAGCAGTATGCTTGCCAAAGAGGATGATATTCACAACGCGAGGCTATTTTCTCACGGGTGAAAGGAATCTAGAGTAACTACAATATTAGAATGGCGTCATTCACAACGAGGATGAATTACACTCAGTAAAACGATTGTACAAAAGACATTCTGTGAATCTAAACACTAAACAACCTCATCGTCTGCTGGTATGCACACAATTGATTGCAGAACAAAGTAAATCTTGCCATCTTTCGCAACAATACTACGTATCTTTCCCTCACATATTGAGCCTGGCAACATTAGCTCATTCAAGGCATTTACTGCTTTCTCACATGCCTCTGGCTTCTCGCTTATGTCGCGAGCCGTAATTCCAAGAATATCATCAGCAATTTTGCCCATACACATAATATCAATCTCTCCAGATGCATCCTTCACATGTAATGCAAATTGAAAACAAGGTGAACCGTCCTTCGAAGTCCTGCAAAGTACTTTCATTGCATCATTACACGATAGATCGCAAACTGGAATTGTGTTGATAACCTCGAATTGAACTGTGACCAAAGCCGGAGTTGTTCGTTGGAGACATGCAGCTATCGTAGTGAATCCATTGTTCCGCAATTGTTCCGTGATTAACCTTGCAGGGAGAAGAGCACTTCTTGGATTATGTGGGACACCTCGTCTTAAACACGAATGATGCCCTTTCAATAATCGTTTTACTTCGTATGTATCAAATGGCAGTGGTGTTAGGGATGATCTGGCATGGACAGATAAACAGTTACACAACCCAGACGCCAACTTGGAATTATTAACATTTCGAAGACGAATAAACGAGCCAATTTGGACAATAGCTTCACGATGAATTAAATTCCAAAGTTCTTCTTCCCATATAACAGCATTAATCACTCTGCCACAAAGAGTAATTGGTGCTTCGACGACACGATGACCTGACGATGAAGACATGCATGCTAGAATCTTTTCGATTTCTACCAAGACTTTCTCTGGAGGGTCATGCGGTTGAGACATGCCGATGATAGATTCATCTAGCGGTAGTGGGTCTGATCGAGATGGTCCAGTGCCATCCCACAACCGAATAAACCCTCTTGGGGTATCACGATGACGGAGATTTTCTGGCATGGGTATTATTGCTGTAACGGCTGCAGTGAGATCACCCGACACTGACGTTTCAACGTTACTATTATTGCTATCTCCCACTCCTCCAATTGATAAGTAGCAATTAGGTGACATAGTTGGATGTGCCGCAAGACGTTGCTGTCCCCAAAGCCAAAGATTGTTAACGTATGGATATTGGATCGAGCCTAGTCGATCACCAATCGAAGACCAACCATCTGGAAGAATTGAGTTGGGCAATGATGGATTGTCAGGAGTACGTGCTTGACTTGGGCGGATGATTACTATTTTGCTAACACCCTTGTTTGACATAAGCTGTGCTTCACCATTCCATGATTGTAAGCTAACATTATCACAAAGTATCACATCCCCCGCTGATCGGACTATTGGCAACTTTGACTTGTCCTTGGAAAATAGCATGAGCGTGACTGAGGGTACGTGCATTTCGGCTACATTTCCATTCGCATTCGTGGATTGTCCTTGTGTTGTACTTGACAATGATAATGACTCATCTATCAACACAATGGCCATCTTCCATTCTCGTGTGCTGGTCAATGCTGGAGGGGTAAAGCCAAGCACGATGGCCCAAACAGTTACAGTTTGCTTTGATACAAAGGGCTTTTGTTGTAGCAGTCCACGGAGGTCTTGTAATGATACGGCCGAAGTAGGACGGAATAGATCAGGATCATCTGATGCCGATGCTTCTGCGTTCGTGTTATTATTACCAAGACCTGATGCCAATGATTTCGTACTCGGATTTGTACCATTATTGCCTTGTGCTGTAGAAGCTGTTGTGGTCGTGCTACCTCTAAGTCCAGCCATTCCTGGATTTGACACTCTCACACCACAACCACCAGCGACGTTGTCATCTTCCACATTAATCAACATAGCTCTTGGTCCATCTCCAGCACGCGATGCTTGAAGATCAACATATCTCTTTACCAATATACTTTCATCCATGTAAGAACGAACACCACATTCTTGTTTATTCCTCGTAATCTTCGTAGCAACGATAACAAAATCTTCAACAAATTTATTCTCCTCATTATTATTGCCAATGTCAGCTAATGGGAATTTGGAGGGTACTTCCGTAAGACGAATCTCCAATGTCCTTCTACCAAAATAGAATTTTTCATTATCAGTATAGCTAAGTGAACTCTTATCACCAATACATATACAATAGGGTGATAATACACCGGTTGTTTCATTCCCATATGGATTTACTACATATTGCTGCAAATGAGAATGTATACCATTAGGTGCAATCGTTTGTGGCAGTATACACTCCGGTGGAATATTTGCCAACGATAGTAAGAGTGAGGGATTCTTCTTCTTCTTCGTATTTGTGGCAGACTCATCTTGTAAATGTTTGACTGCCAATGCCACAGTTTTGGCATATTGATTATAGAAAAAGATACGTACACGTTGTACATTATGTCGACGTTTACGAGATGTTTCTTTTGCCAATTGATCTATTCCATCATGGAAGGCAGATGTGGTCATATTACTAATGGCAGTATTGATGTTACTACCATCACTATCATTATCAAGTTGACATACTTCAATACTGTATACCCTTTCATATATAGTATTGAGTGGTCCATCATCTTCACAATTTCCATAGGGCATCATTGCCTGACTGGGATGCAGAATCTCGGTAGTTGACTCCGCCACTCCACCATCATTATCATTTTGTGAATGAGCCATTAATTTATCCATGCGCTTCGTCGACCGAATACCCCATACTCGTAGGATCTGACAAAGGGATAGATCAAGTGCACTTGTTTCAAGATCCAAGTTACTCAATCTAGTACACGGTTTGGTGGTATTATCGACATGTGGTATAGACTGTACCCGACCGTCCCACATTGCTCCACGATGTTTACTACTGTTACTACTACTACTCTGTTTACTATGATTTGTCCGTTGTTTCTTTTGTGATGATGGATGCTGCTGCTGCTGCTGTGTGCTGGTGGTGTAAAATCCCAACTTTCTCTTGATCCCACTAAATATGCCACCCTTGGTAGTAGTAGTAGTAGTGGGAATAGGTTGTGTACCAAGTAGTAGCTGTGTACTCTCCTCCTCATCATCATTATCTTCTTCCTCCATGTCAAATGACACATCCTTCATGACTGCAGTTTGAGGTTGTGTCTGAAGCTGCTCTTCATCATCTTCATCATCATCGTCTGTGTCATAATTATTGAAATGACTCGTAGTACCTGTCACCAAAGTTTCTGAAGGGAATGGTTCATCGAAAATATCGCTATTGAAGGATACATCATCTTCGTTGCAAATGACATTTTCATCCTCAAGTAAGAATCGATGTGTTAAAAACTTTTGTAGTACTTCTTTCCGTGCATTATTCCATGTTCGTACATTGATTTCTCCACCATCCTCTTTGATGAGACGCAATGAAGCAAGACTTTTTATCTCTTTTCCTTGTCCTACATCTGTTTGTGCAATACCAAAAAAGGTAGCAAGTGTATCCTCCGCCTCCTCCCCTATTAATGCACCATTGTTGTTGGCACCATTATCAGTTGCATTTCCTTCTCCATCATCATCTTCTTCATCGTCTTCATCGTCGTCGTCATCATCGTCAGTTCTACCAACACCACCTCCAGCAGCAATCCGACGAGCAAGACTCCGTCGTCGACGTCTTTCACTGCGTGTCATAGTCGTCATTTCCCGCCCTCGACCACGTGACGCCGACGACGTTGGAGGATTATTATTCTCATTACTATTTCTACTCCCCCCTTCTTCGCCCACACCAGGAGGATCCTCGGGTGGTTGCGTGTTGTACATCCCCTCCTCGTCCTCCTCGTCTCCATTGCCATTTTCATCATCATTGTTGCGCCCGCCGGACGGTCCACCTCCCCGACGCAAACGTGACCGACGACGACGGCGAGCACTACGAGATTCCTCCCTCAGCGCGAACACCGCCGCAGTACCATCATTGGCGTGCGCTGCTGAATCATCCTCAACCACGTCATTGTTGTTGTTGTTAGGACGGGGACTACGAAAGATCTTGCGTAGTGAATGGAGGATACTGCTTGCCATGGTTGTTGGGAACAACGGCGACGTTTACAGATAGATACGTACTTATTCTACGTAGAGTTCAATTCGATGGTTAGGGCGGTGATCGATTGAAGGAATGGATATTGATATTGATATTGATGATGAGGAGGAGGAGGAGGAGGAGGAGATAGATGATGAGAGTGGTGAGGGCGATGACATGGGTGATTTGGGGGATGATGACGACGAGGAGGAGGGTGACGACGCCGACGACGACGATGAAGATATCGTCATTGATGAAATTGTGGAACAATTCACTCGTACTTTTCATAATGGCGACTATGACCGAGAATTCGACGACGCATTGAGTTTCGATCGAGGTGCAATCTCACCTGATATTAGGCCCACGCAGGAGTCGTATAATAAGCCCGATGATTGGAGAGAAAGGAATCGCAGTGGACTGACGAATTTGAAGAGACAGCTGCAGAGCTGCATTGACTCGCTGGCGCCTGACCTAAGTGGCAGTTTTGACCTACGTTTGGGAAGTAATAGTAGATGGGGACAACAACAACTACTCAGGGATAATGAAGAGCCAATTGTTTGGCATGAACCAATCTTAGATGAGTATTGGGGAGAACTTGAAGCAGAAATCCATCAGCAAAGGCAGCAGGAAATAGTCACAGATATTACTTGCATACAAATTACGAATGTAGAAATTAAGAAGGAGCGCCTCGCTGCATTAGTTGCAATCTTTCGTAGCGGAAGAGCCACTAATTCAAGTACGCATGTCAATTTCAACAACGCCAACATTTGTGGCGAGGGCATTATATATCTGTCAAAGTTAGTGGATGTTAGTTCCCAGTTGCACACATTTTACCTTCGTTACAATCGAATTGATAACATGGAATCGGCGCGTTGTCTTTCTAGGTCACTAAAGACTCATACTCGAATCGATCAGCTCTGGTTGACTCACTGTGACCTTGGAAGTAATCCAGAAATACTCTCGGTCATATTACAGTCTGATATTAAACACATCGACATTGAGAACAACAATATTGACTCTTTGGGGGCAGTCCAGATTGCTGAGTATCTTGAGAGTAATCCACCCATTCGCCGCATTGATCTTGGTCACAACCACTTGAATGACAATGATGCTATTTTCCTTTCTCGAGCACTGAAGAGGAACACCAACCTGACGGCAATAAACATGCATTCGAATAATTTCACATCCATTGGTGTGAAGGCACTACTCACTTGTGTCTTTGACAGCTCAAGTTTGAATGCCATATCAGAATCTAATCACACATTGACAACAATTGAGATAGTTCATTGTCGCTATGTCAACATGTTTATTTATAGATTGCTTCAATTGGACCGGACACAGAAAATTGTACTTGCCTTGCTAGACAACGATTCTCTAATCCAATATCTTGCACATGTACCCGTGGGACTGATATCAGAGGTGTTGGCATTCCCTCATGGTCGGGTTGCCGATCTCTGTCCTCACAAGTGTTTCAGTATAGTGTATTCAACAATGCGGTGGTGGAATATGCCCATGCTTTACTCCTATCATTGTTGTGTCAAGTCTGATACAAAGAGGAAAAGAACCGACTAGCTCTATGTGTGTATGTTTACAAGAAACATAAATTTATTTGTAACAAAGTACATTGTTTCGTTAATTATTTTACATTAGAGCTTAAGTAGAAATGATGGTACAAATGAGAATAGAGACCGATGCAGCTCTCTCGGATGAAGACTAACGTTGCTTCGTAAGTAACTTTTAATATGAATAATTTTCTATATGAAGTGAATAATTTTGCAAAATTGAAAGTGGACAACGATGCCATCAATATCAAATTTGTCCTAGTCACATATATCTTTTCTCACTGGTTTGAGTCTTTGCTATGGCTGTAATTTTTCAGTGGCTGACATCTGAGCCCAAAAGATATTATATCATACCATCTCCCTTTTCCTCTTTGTATCAGACTTGACACAATTATGGTAGGAGTATAACAAGGGCATATTCCACCATCGCATTGTACAATACACAATATTCAAATGTTTGTGTTGATGCTCATTGGCATCTTGTTGAGAAAATGCCTGCACCTCTGGTATTAATTCCACGGGTACATTTGCGAGATATTTGAGAAGAGAATCTTTGTCTTGCAAGGCAATCACAATTTTCTGCATCCGGTACAATTGTAGCAATCCATCAATACAATCTTGTCTCATTGTTTCCCCTCCAAAGCATAATCATTCCTACTAGAGTGTGATTGGATTCTGATATGGCATTCAAGCTTGAGCTGTCAAAGAAACAGCTGAGAAGTGCCTTTACACCAACGGATGTGATATTATTCGAAAGAATATGTATTGTCGTCAGGTTTTTGTTCCTCTTCAGAGCTTGCGAAATGAGTATAGCATCATTGTCATTCAACTGGTTGCATTCAAGGTCAATGCGCTGAATGGGAGGATCAACCTCAAGATACTCTGCAATTTTGACCGCCCCCAAAGAGTCAATATTATTGTGGCCAAGGTCGATATACCCAACGTCAGACTGTAGAATAACTGATAGTATTTCTGGACTACTTCCAAGGTCACAGTGAGGCAAACTAAGCTGACAAATGCGAGTGTGAGACCTTAATGACCTGGTTAGGAAACAGGCTGATTCCATGTTATCAATTTGATTGTAACCAAGGTAAAATGTCTGCAACTGGGAACTAACATCCACTAACTTCGACAGATATATAATGCCCTCGCCACAAATGTTGGCATTGTTGAAATTGACGTCTGTACTTGAATTAGTGGCTCTTCCGCTAACAAACACGGCAACTAATGCAGCCAAGGGAATAACAATGGGGATAAGACGTGTCGATTTTCCCTTGCGCGCGCAGGAACGACTTGCTGAAAATCGCTCTGTCTTTGAGAAAAGCTAGCTTTTCGCAAATCAATGTAATCCCCTTATAAATCGACCCATTTTAATATTACTGTAGCTCTATGAGATTAATTCCGTTCGCGAATCGCCGGATAGTGTGGTGTTCCTCTCTCGGAGCCCCACAACATTGGCCTATTCATCATCGTGAAATTCCTCTTCGTTTCCATGAACAAGGACGCACGAAATCACACTCGTGTGCCACGTCTAAATCTTCCTCCCCATTGCTACGTCGCAAATAATGTCCGATGATGATACGTCCGATGATGATGATGATGTCTTCCTAGACCTATTGGAGCGATTTCCATCCTCTGACGAAGTTCTGGCCGCCGTTCGGAAGCATAGAACTGTCCGACAGTTCCAAATATTCGCAGAGAAAGGACTTAGTGCATTGACGTGCGACGAAATCGGCACCGTTGACCGTAAGGATGCTTGGAGGAGTGTCTTGCATACTTTTGCATGCTTATATATCGAGGAACTTGAGAATAACGTAAGAGAGGTGTCAATATTCTTCCTCAATTATTATACAAACTTGCGTGGGAAAGATTATGTGAGGAAATTTAACGCACGGAGCAATATAAGTACAGAGACTCTTCGTGCCACGGTTGGAGTGACGTATGAGTTAGCAAGGAAGAGGAATGAAAACGATCGTAAGCGACTATCTCAAAACATAGCTGCTCCGCCCAATGAGTCCATGGATAATGCCGAGGATGATGATGGAGAAGATTTGGAGAATGTATATGACTTTGAAACAATGTTGAAGAAACAATTGAAGGCATTATGTAAGCTATATGATTTACCCGTCTCTGGCAACAAACCTGTATTATTGAATCGCCTACGTGAATTTACCGCGTCACACCAGAATGAAAGTGAATTGGAATTGAGACATAATTTGAATAATATATGAATTAGACCTGATTAGACTATTTACTTATTCCCACATTATTACGATTCATCGGTTTGATTGTCTCTTGATCGTTTGACTTTGCCGAGATTCAATTCTGCTCCAACATAAACTTTTTTATTCTCAACAATTCAAGTGACCATACCTCATCAACATATCCATCATCGACTTCCCCTGAGCTCGTGCTGCATCATTTGTACGCATGGCAGTTTTCGACGTCGGTTGAAATCTATCGATTACATTTTGCTGCTCATCACCGCCGATCATTCTCCATCGTTCTACTAATGCTGTAGACTTCAAATATGCGACGGGATGGTCCAAACGTCCGTATTTCCCAACGCGTATGGGGAAGAGTTCATTGATGATA
>Ga0247833_1005044_pt1 | contig 15678 bp, 12 predicted proteins | sample LaCruzMarch2015__7_FD_187117 | JGI IMG/M metagenome (GOLD analysis project Ga0247833, IMG submission 187117) | Freshwater microbial communities from meromictic Lake La Cruz, Castile-La Mancha, Spain - LaCruzMarch2015_8m | ecosystem: Environmental > Aquatic > Freshwater > Lake | place: Spain...
ATGCTGGAGTTGCCAGCTGGTACGACTTTGCAGTGGCCATCGGAGAAGAGGCAGTGGCTTTGGGAATTTTGGCAACAGCAGCAAAGGTGAATCCGATCAGCACGGCTGAATACCCCACCCCGGCTCAGAGGCCCAGTTATTCACTGATGGATTGCAGTGCTAGCCGAAAAGCATTGGCATTAGAGCCTTTGCATTGGCGCCAGGGTTTAAGGCAGGTGCTTGCTTCTATTGCCTAGGGCTTGTTGTTTAATTGGTTTTATTTCTTCCATGGCCGCTCCCCTCGTACCCCAAAACACCAAACGCGTTTTGGTAACAGGTGGTGCGGGCTTTATTGGTGGTGCGCTGGTGCGCAAGCTATTGAGCGGCAGTGATGTTCAGATTTTCAATCTGGATAAATGCGGATATGCCAGCGACCTCACCAGCATCGGCAGCGATCAGCGCCACCAGCTTCTGCGGGTTGATTTGGTTGAAGCTGATGCTACGGCGGCTGCGGTGCAACAGGCCGATCCTGATCTTGTTATGCATTTGGCAGCTGAGAGCCATGTAGATCGATCGATCGATGGCCCTGGAGCATTTATTGAAAGCAATGTGTTGGGCACATTTAATTTGCTCCAGGCGGTGCGCGCCCATTGGGAGCAGTTGCCCGATGAGCGCAAAGCGCATTTTCGTTTCCATCACATCAGCACCGATGAGGTGTTTGGTTCCCTTGGAGCCACAGGTCGTTTCTCTGAAACCACCCCTTACGACCCCCGCAGCCCCTATTCGGCAAGCAAGGCTGCCAGTGATCATTTGGTGATGGCATGGCACCACACCTACGGTTTACCTGTGGTGTTAACCAATTGCAGTAATAACTATGGCCCTTGGCAATTTCCAGAAAAATTAATACCAGTAGTTATTTTAAAAGCAATTGTTGGCGAACCAATTCCACTCTATGGAGATGGTGCAAATGTACGTGATTGGTTGTATGTGGAAGACCACGTAGATGCCCTATTGCTGGCGGCCACTAAAGGTGAAATTGGTAGTAGTTACTGTGTTGGCGGCCACGGTGAACGCAGCAACCGTGAAGTGGTGGAAGCAATATGTAGTTTGCTGGATCAAATGAAGCCTAAATCAAAACCCTATGCCGAATTGATTACCCGCGTAACTGATCGGCCAGGCCATGATCATAGGTATGCAATCGATCCAAATAGAATTACAACCAAATTAGGTTGGCAGCCCCTCCATAATTTCTCAGAGGGGTTAACTGCAACCGTGGCTTGGTATCTAGAAAATCTTGATTGGTGCCAAAAGGTGCGCGCTCGTGCTGGTTATGATGGTGGGCGGATTGGAACCAATAAATAATAACTTCTAGTTGTGCTCAAGGGGGTTGGTTGTTTTGAATTTAAAGCCGCCTCGCAGCCAACGCAGGGGAGCAGTTACTTTCCAGCTCAGGGTTTTATGTAGTTGATTTAAGTATTCCCGCAGCACTGAAATTTTATATTCAAGCTCTTTAATCCTCTCCGCAGAACCAATCCCCTGCTGCTTGCAGCTTGCAGCTTCTAGTTTCAATTCTAGAAGCTCTTGTTGTTGTTGAGTAATTAAATTACGATCCTTCTCTTGGCTTTCGATAAATTCATTGATTTGTTTGTTTGCGGCCTCGAGCTTTTCATTAACTTCCGCCGCTGGATCTGCGAGCGCTTGATTGTAAGTAAATTGACTTAGGTACTCTAAAGACGGTGCCCCAGTTGCCATTATTTGATCGTATTTGTCGATTATCCAACCTGGCAAGGGGTCGAAAATCGAATACAAATTGCCTGAATTAAGTGCATTTTTACTTTCAGTTAGTTGTTTGTATAATTCTTCGCAATAGCTAGCTAACTTCGTTTTATCTAGTTCTTTTGAGCTTGATCTTTGCAGATTTGGATCGATTAGTGAGCGAATATTTTCATATGAATTATTTATGGCTGAGGCTTGCAATGAGTTTGCATTTAGATGTTTTTGCAAAAAATGTTCGATGGCTTTTAAGGAGCTATCCCCTGCTAGATTGCCGTTATTGGGAAGCAGGTTTTCATAATGGATTATTAAATCATTAGCTTTCAAATAACGGGAGGCATGGCGGTTGTAGAGCAACCACAGCATCAACCCTCTTTCTTGGTCCATCCCATTGCGCACCTGTAAGGAGCGGGCAACGGCCCAGGGATGCCGCAAAGAGAAGGCCAGTGGCGTTGGTTTTAAGAGAATGTGCAGGAAGGCGCCATAACTAATTGATAAACGGGGATCTTTGTCAACCCAATCGTTTTGAGTGGCGTAATCAGCAAAAAGCACCCTTGCAGGTATTAAGTGCTGGATCCTGTCCCCAAAGCTCCATGCCAATGGTTGTAAAGGTGGACGATCCCAGCTGAAACCGCATTGCTTGAGTATGTTGTCGTTGAATTCACGCAGGCGGCTGCTTTCAAAAAATCCCCTGGGGTTATCCAAAGCCGCATCCAGGTCGCCCTTGCGTTTCACACCTAAACAATGGCTGATGATAGAAGCCAGTAAGGAGGTACCCGAGCGATGACAACCGATTACAAACATGGTTTAGGCTCAATCGAAAATAATAATAACAGTGTGCCATTGATACTGGATTTTGGAGGCCTCACATTGCGGCCACATTGAGAAGATTCAGTGTTGGATTAAATTCACACAGGAATTTTGCAAAAATCCTAATTTGCTTTTGATTGAACCAGTAAATGTAGCCATATATAATCATATTTTGTACTCTGAGGGATGCTAAAAATTAGTTTAGGCTTGCATTATTTATAAGCAACTGCATATAGTGATGCTTTTCGTCCGTAAAGTTTATCTATAGAGAAATCAAATTCACGTAAACGCTGTTTGCAGAAACCAGCTATTTTTAGGTGCGCTAGCAAATTTTCTTCATCAAACATGTATTTATGTTCAGAATTTGAGTATGCAATATAATTGATCCAGTCTATTGCGCAACCAGTATCAATTATGGCTTTGGAATAAATTCCTTCATTTGCTGAGATCAGAAAGGATGGTACCATCATGTCTGAATTACCCAAAGTTACTTTACGGTAATCTTTCTGAATATAAGCTTTTATAAATTTCATGCTATCAGGAACACTAACTAATATTTCGCCTCCCTCTATAAGGACTCTAAAGCATTCCTTGAGTACTACGCATATATCATTGTAGCAAAGATGCTCTAGAAAGTGAGAGGTATATATTGTATTAATGGTGTCTGTTGGAAAAGGCAGCCCTTTGGTTATATCTATACTTATATCGGCCCCTTTCTTCTTATCAATATTAATCCATCCATTTATGCCTTTTTGGGGACCTGAACCTAAATTAATTTTCATGAGCATCAGGATTTAAGTAATCTTAGGAAAATTATAAACCTTTCTTTCTAAGGATTTTATCAAGGGCTTCAGTTTTATTTTGATTTGGCATGTTTAGGCGTTTTTTCTGGGCCCGCATGAAAGTCCGGGCTTCCTCTGCGCTGATTTTGCCCTTTTCTACTAAAGGTATTAATTCTTGATCCCGCAAGCGGATGAGATCAGCCGAATCTACTGGCTGATGGGAGAGTGTAACCCCTGCTTTCAACTCAAATTGGTTAGAGGTTGTGGTGTTTGTGTAGCTGCCACAGCTAGTGATCTGTCCTAGTGATATAAGTGCTAATGTAGTGATGGCAAATTTTTTAAATTTAAGCATAATTTTAATATTTCACGTATATTATAAGCACTTTTCAGGGGGAGCCCGCGTTTCTATTAACATAACTTATTGTTTAAATTCAAACCTCTTTTGGTGTTAAAATCAATTGCTTCATAAAGTACATGAATCCAACTTCGCCAACTCACTTCAAGATATTTTTAGATCAAGGCGTTTTACATGCCGCACTCTTTAGCGGGACAGATCAAACATCAGATTGGCTAAATAATGTTCCAGCTACTGAAATTCTCATCTCTGGTTTCGATATTTTGCCACATGAAACACTTATAAGTTTTAATGATGCTCAAAGACAAGGATTCATGGCAGCGAAATACTACGATAAAACTTTAGAGAATAAGGCCGTTTTAATTGCATGGCATATGCGAGCAGCTCGTTTAGCTGCCTTGCAGTCTGAAAGCGCCTCTAGTGATAATAATCCGGCTTTGGATGGATCGGCTTGTGCTCGTGTTCTTGAATATCTTGAAGGTTCAATGGCTTTTATTAATGTTCAGGATACTCTCGAAGACATCAAACGTCAAAGGCTGTCATGGCTTCTCCGAGGAGTTGAAGCTTATCTAAAAGCATGGCACGAAAGTTCAGATCCATTGCATGCAGAAGCGTTATGCAATTTTTTCCTCTCTCTTGCTAATATTTCCCAGTTGGATGAGCCTGAAATGTTTCAAAAAGCGCTCCACAATTATAATTATTGGGTTCAATGTGCAATAAATTCTTGGATGGAAGTTTCACGTGTATCAGAAATAGCCGGGGATATCTTCAAAGCCGAAGAAGCGGCTCAGGCTGCACTCAGATTAATGATTGAATTTGAAAAAAAATAACCGTCAGCTAGTATTTTTATATTCATGTTTGTAAGATTAACTTCTCTAACTTTTTTGCCGATTCCATAACATCAAACTGCTTTCTTGCCTTCACTTCGCCATACCTTGCAATTCTTCTTAACTCCACAGGATTTTGACATAAAAACTCTAATTTTCTGGCGAGATCATCCGCATCATTGGCGTTAAATAACAATCCACTCCTCTGATCTTCAAATATCTCTGCTGCTCCTCCAACACCGCTGCTTACCAATGCTATTCCGCTAGCCATTGCCTCTGCAGCTACTATACCGAATGCTTCGGGATAGATTGAAGGGAAAACACATATATGATGTAATCTAAATAAGCGTGCCAAGCTTGCACGTGATAATTCACCAGTGAATACAACCTGATCAAGCTTGTGTTTAATTAGGATTGATTCTAATTCTTTTTGATAATTAGCTTGATATGACTTGCCCGCTAAATATCCCTGCACTGCATAACCTCTCCCGCTTAGTAATACTAATGCTTGTATTAATGTGTGAGCACCTTTGCTGCCCATTAGTAGCCCGGCATAACATATTTTAAGTGGCAAGTGAATCGAACCTAAGTTTTTTTGTGAATATTGCCCATTCAGAGGCTCTGGCAAGCTTCTACCAGTTGCCATCCCCCCAAATAGATCAGCTCTTATACCTGGGTATACAATAGCTATTTCCATTCCATTTGGGTTTTTTAGTCCGGCCGTTTTTAATGCATTTGCCACAGCTTTACTTGCGGCAACGTATTGATATGCTGATGCTTTTGGTTGCAGATGCTTTTGAAACGGGGGATTTATAAAGCCTATGTGATGTAATATTGATACTGATTTTTGGAGTAAACATTCTAGTAATCCAACGCCTAACAGGTCTAGATTTCCCACAATTACTCCTTCAAAAGGGCCTTCCTTTTGCCACAGAATTTCAATTTCTTTTGAATTTAGATCATTTATTTTTCTACATAGTGATTGGTCCTCAATCTTCTGCACCCCCCCTTTATATGAGCCTTGAAGTATTAATTTACGATGTATTGTTTCTCCGGAAGGTCCAATGCATTTACCAAGTCCTAGGTAGGTAGCATCGCTGCAGATCACTTGGAAATAGTGTCCGAGCTTGTGTAAACCCCAAACGAATTCGGCCATCGATCGCCCGTATCCGCCCAATTCTTGAGGGGGATATATATTTGTGAGCAGTAGAAGCTTCAACTTAAGTTTCTCCATTTGATGCCTAAGAGGCTATTATGGCATTTGCTGAGACGTCTCAATGCGTATTCTTATTGCAATAATCCATCATTGGAACCCGGATGGTGGCGGGCGCCATCAATCTTTGCGATCTAATCCAGCGCCGAGAGTACAAGCATTAGAAGAACTTATTATCGCCTTTTCCCGTTTGGGACATCAACAATTTCATTTTCATAACGGCGACAAGGCAGCCTATGCTGCTAATACTTCTATACGCAATTTAATCGACTTACATGTGATTACTGATGGTACTCATCATGTTTTAGACAAGTTAACTCCACCATGCCGCCATCGCGTTAAGCATTTTCCCGCTAAGCCTGTGAATTCTCTTATGCTTGGTTTCGAGGTTCATAAGCATCTAGCCAGCCAACTTGATAATGACTATGACTTATACGCCTATTTTGAAGATGATTTAATCATAAATGACCCATTTTTCTTTAATAAGGTGATGAGTTTTGTTAACCTAATTGGTAATGATTCTGTTTTGTTGCCGCAACGTTATGAAGTTTTGCCGATCCCATCACGGGTAAATAAACTATTTATTGATGGATCATTGCCCGATCATGAGTTGACTGAACTTTTTCCTGTTCCCACTGAACCAATCGAAATCGATACTTGGCCTCTTGGGAAAATTAGTTTTGAATCCCCGCTTAATCCACATTCTGGTTGTTTTGTTCTAACCCATGCTCAACTTTCGCATTGGGTACAACAAAGCTGGTGGTTAGACTTAGACTGTTCTTTTGTTTCACCATTGGAAAGTGCAGCAACATTGGGAATTTTGAAAACCTTTAAATTATTTAAGCCATCATTCGCAATGGCTAGTTTGCTTGAGGTGCAACATTGGGGTACCAATTTCCTTGCAATTCTGGCAAAAGCATCATCTATTAGTCCTATTGCTAATGATTAATATATCAAAAAATAATCTTCAGTTTGTTTGGGGTTGCGATCCCTGCTTGCAGCTCGAGTTGGGTTGGATTTTTTCTTTATTAAAGCCTGCTCGGCAGGTTTCCTTGTTTCACAATGAACATTTTAATTCCAACCGGCTACATAATGTGCTTATTGAATCCGGTTTACCGCGTTTACAGCGATCACTATCTTTAGAAATGGTCGCTGAGTTGAAAAACCAGCGTATTCAAAGGTTGCATACGCTTGCGAAAACGGGAAGCTTCGGGATAATTCACCTCAGCGACGAGGAGGGTTTAGATGGTGATGATTTATATCCTTTATTACCCGAAGGAACGGTCGTATGGCGCAATTTTGCTTATCCGCGTTTCAAACATTTTAATGAGTGCAGGATTTTCCCCATTGGCCCTCGATTAGAGTTTATTGATTCTTCCTTGAGCCTCCTTTCTGCTGTGCCTGCCTCAAAAAGGTTTTTCCCATGGGGATTTATGGGAACCCTATGGTCTACTGGTTCTCGCTTTTTGGCTACATCTATGTTTCTTCGCTCCTTGCCTCAAGGTTTCTTCCATGGTTCCCGGGGTTTTTCGCAAGGCCTTCCCTTAGCTGTTTATCAGCAACAACTCCTGCGATGTAGTTTTGCCCTTTGCCCTGAGGGCGATCGTCACTTAGACACTTTTCGCTTGTATGAAAGCCTTGAGAGCGGTTGTATACCCTTGCTGGTTGATCAACGGCAGATGGCCAACTCTATAATCGGGTTTAATTCTCCAATCCCTGTTTTTAGGCAATGGCACGATGCTCTTGATTGGGCTCAATATCTTATTTCTAAGCCGCAATATATGGATAAAATCCAGTCTTCCATTCAGTTTTGGTGGCAACAGAAACGCCTGCATCTCGCCAATACAATGCTTCATACGTTTACAAGAGAAGTTTTCTGAATTATTTTATGCGACTTTTACTTATTCACCAGAACTTTCCAGGTCAATTTCGTCAATTGGCGCCTTACCTCATACACCACGGGCATGAGCTCGTTTGCATTTGCTCCCATGATCGGGAAGTGAATTTACCTGTAAAAATTCTTCGTTATCAAGCCCCTAAGAAAATTGAAGGATTAAGCCATTTTGGAGCAAGTCTCTGGGTGGAGGCACTGCAAAGAGCTGAGTCTGTTGCCCATATTGTTTCCAGTCTGCTTGCAGAATGCTGGAAACCAGATTGCGTTCTTGCCCATAGTGGTTGGGGTGAAACTATCGGTCTTGCAGAGATTCTGCCGGGAGTACCACAGGTTATTTGGCCAGAACTTTGGATTTTACCAGAACATGGTGGCTATGGTATTGATCCGCAGAAACCTATTGTTGGCATTTCCCAGAAGCTTGAGCAATTAGGACGTAATGCATTAACGCGGGTTGCACTAGATCATGCTTATAGTTGGATTGTGCCAACATGGCATCAAGCCAACAGCTTTCCTTCTAAATATCAGGATTGTCGTTTACATGTGATACATGAGGGTATTGATACTAAAATTGCAAGTCCTAATTCTTTGGTTAGTTATGGAGTTCGTGGTGTTGTTATTGATAGGTCTGTACCTACTATAACATTTGTTAATAGGAACTTAGAGCGTTTACGCGGCTTTGATATGTTTATGAGGGCGATACCGCTTATCCAGCAGTTGCACAAAACTGTCAGAGTTTTAATCGTGGGTGATAATGAACCTGGTTATGCCGGTTTGCCTTTGGGAGGTGGCAATCTCAGGCAGATACTATTGACTGAGCTCCAAAGTCAATTAGATATGGAACGAATTCATTTTTTAGGTAGAATTCCACATAGTCAACTAATCGCACTGTTTCAGGCAAGTTGGGTTCATGTATATCTAAGTTACCCTTTTGTGTTGAGTTGGAGCTTTTTAGAGGCAATGAGCTGTGGCTGCAGCATAGTGGCGAGCAAATGCATGCCAGTAGAAGAAGTGATTGAGGATGGTGTACAGGGTTTTCTAATACCTATGGATGATTCAGAAAAACTTGCTCAAAGGGTTGTAGCTTTATTAGAAACACCTGAGTTGCGTAAACGCATAGGCGAAGCCGCCCGCTTAGAGGCCCTTAATTGGGATCAGTCTGTAACATTACCAAAAATAGCTTCAGTTATTCAGGAGGCATGCAAATCATGAAATTAACAATACTGCAACAGCTAAATAGATTATTCATTTTAAGCCGTTGGCGTCGGTGGTTATTTCCCTTATTGCTTTCAATACCATATATTTCCTCAATAATATGGCTAGTAAGCATGAACTATGTTTGGGTGGCGCAGGTTTTATGTGCCCCCTTGATCATGGGTGTGATCCTAGCTGGTGTTACGATTTGGTTGGCGCGCGAAGAGTTTACGCGCTGAGCATCATGGGCTATAATCTGATTCGAACGCTTAAGGCAATTGGATTTTCCAAGTAGTGGCTGGAACTTAGCTGATGTTGCAGCATCCGGTGAGAGAGATGTCCTTATAAAGTTTTGGCTCTCAGCCCCTATGGATAAGCTCCACCTTCTTTGGAATTCTGGCTTGGGAGATATTACCTGCCAGTTGGTTCGACAACTATCTTCTAGTTTTAGTTTTACATCTGATCAATCTAGCCTACGCGATCAACTTAACAAGAAAATTAGTGCTGTGGGCTTGGATCATCCTTTTAGTCATCAATTGTTGTTATCTATTTTTTTGCTTTCACCCCCGGGCCTGCTTAAAGTTGCAAACGCTGAGCAGCACTTGCCATCTTGGTTGGCAAGTGCTTATAAAGATTTATATGAAAATATTTCAGTTCCAGTTACACTCGGCGGCTCTTCATTAGATACTTATCAAGCTGAATCAAGTCCCTCCCCATTGCCCGCACCTGATTTTGGTCAATTTCCCAATTCTTTAAATGAATTGATTGGAAACCGAATTCAGTTGAATCGTTTGCTTGGTTTGTCTAATCTTTATTATATTGATCCTGAAGATCAAGAGATTAAGGATGAACTTACACATTTGCGTCGTTCCTTGGTCCCGTTGATACAATTAGCTCCATCTGATGAATTAGAGCGCATATGGTCAACTGATTTCGGAGATCGATATTGGGCACTGGTAAGATCTGGTGTGCAAAATGAACCATTTGATTCAGAAGATAGATCAATAGTTGAACATGTCACACAACAATTAAATCCAAAGCAAGGCAATGGCTTCAGTAAACCTTCATCAATTAACTTCTTTCTTGTAGCCATGATGTACTACAAGCCTGGTATGATGAGGGTTGATTCGGCCGAACACAAATTGCCCATCTGGCTTCTAGAGCCTTATAGGCAAGTTTTTGAACAATCTACAACTTCAGTTTAGAGAACCCTACTGTTTTGAGAATTCTCTTTTCTCACAATAATTACCCAGCTCAGTTTCGTCGCTTAATACCTGCACTTGTTGAGAGGGGATGCGATGTCGCATTTCTCTGCATCAGCAAAGAATGGCATGCACCATCCATTGCTAGTGTAAGAATCATACCTTTTCAACCACACCGTTCTCTTGGTGGCCCAGTAATTCATCCTTATTTAAGACGCTTTGAGGAGGCCGTTTTACAGGGTCAAGCCGCTTATCGTGTTGCAGATGAATTGCATAAAAGTGGTTGGGTTCCAGATTGTATCATTAATCATGTGGGGTTTGGAAATGGATTGTATTTAAGTGATGTTTTTCCAAATGCCTACCGCATAGGCTTATTCGAATGGTATTATAATTCAGTTAATGCAGATGTAGATTTCTTAAATAAAGGACTAGTGGATAATGATAAAAAGCTCAAATTAAGAACTTGGAATGCCCAAATACTTCTTGAATTGGCTTGTTGCGATGAGGCCATAACCCCAACCAATTGGCAGCGTAATCAGTTTCCCTCTCACCTACGCTCAACTCTTAAGGTGATTCATGAAGGCATTGATGTTGAATTGATGCGATCACTCAGAAAAAAACCTCTACAGCGCTTTTCTTGTTTAGCCGATGACCCGAATCTTGAAATCGTTACTTATATAAGCCGCGGTTTTGAGGAATATCGGGGTTTTCCTCAGGCTATGCAAGCTATGGCTGAACTTCAACGCAGAAGACCCAGCCTGCATGTGTTAATCGTTGGCAATGATGGAGTTGCCTATGGTGCTGCGCGTACTGATGGTCGTAGTTGGGGCAAGTGGGCGCTTGAAGAGCTTCCTCTCGATCCCTCTCGCACCCACTGGTTGGGGATACTCCAAGACGCTGAATACCAGCAGGTTTTAGCTCTTAGCACAGTTCATTTGTATCTCACTGTTCCTTTTGTGCTCAGCTGGAGTTTGCTTGAGGCTATGGCTGCAGGTTGTGCAATTGTAGCTAGTAGCACAGAACCAGTATTGGAGGTAATCGAAGATGGGGTCAGTGGTATATTAGTAGATTTTTTTGATCCTATTGCTCAGGCCGACGCCGTAGAGGAGCTGCTAATCAACCCAGATTATAGACTGCAACTCGCTTCTCAAGCCCAGGCACAGGCCGAGAATTATGCATCTCGGCTTGGGATTGAATCTTGGCTGTCCCTCATTGGTGTTGGAGACAACATAAAGAGAAGCCTCAATCAAATTTATTGACTAATTCCTGCTTTGGAATTATGATTTTGAACGATTGGGAATTTCCCCGTCTTTACCCTCCGCCCCCTGTGTGGGTGCGGTGTTTGCTTACCAAACCCACACCAAATCAAAAGTTCCAACAATGACGTCTTCATTCACAACCCTTCGCGGCGACGACCAACAGAATTACATAACTGCTGTTAGGGGCCAATCTGACTCGATTTTGCTCTACGGTGCTGATGACACTGTTGATGGTATTGATGGAAATGACCGCGTAGTAGGTGGTTTAGGTAACGATACGTTAGAGATTTTCAGTCAAGAAGATGCACCGGGTTTTGCTTTTTCGTTGGTTGGAGCTCAATTATATGGTGATGGTTATCCGAATTCCTTAGCTGGTGGCTCTGATCTTATCCCTAATGGTAATGATTCTATTGATATTTCACTACCAGGACGGGGCCCTCAAGTATTTCTTGGTGCAACTAGCTCCCTAATAGATGGTGGTGATGGAAATGACACTATTTTTGGTTGGAGCAACATTAATTTATCCTCAATAGTTGGTGGTGGCGGAGCCGACCAGATCCGCTGGGGATACGGTAGAACAATTAATGCAGACAAAATTAGTAGTACAATTAATGATGGCCTTTTCGAGGGCGGTTTAGGTAGTGATTCAATTACATTACAAGCTAATTTTGTTTTAGGTACTACAATCTGGGGTGCTAACTCTATTGATGGTGCTGAAGACAGTAGCGATACGATTATAGTTGAGGGCTATCAAGGTACTAATGACACTATTAATGTTTCAATTGATAGGCTAATTTTAAATTCCAATGCTGGTAGTGATCATATCAGTGTTGGTGATCTTAATGTAGGCAGTGTATCTGCTGCACTTAACATAACCAATTCATTAGTTCAAGGTGGCAAAAATAATGATCTCATCACAGTTGGAGCCCTCTTCGATATTAATAAGACTACTATTTACGGTGATTCCAACCTTGACCAAATTCGTATTTCTGCAGGTCGTAATATAATTTCATCCTCAATATGGGGCGGCAGTACAGTTGATACAACTAACGACGAAGCTGATACAATTGTTATCCAGGCTGCCGAAAATTTCACTGCTACTTTTGTCCAAGGAAACGCGGGAACTGATTCTATTTCAGTTGCTTCCCAGTTTTTTCAAGATTCAACCGTTCGTGGGGGTAAAGATAATGATACTTTCTCTGTTGTAACTACACAAGATATTTCCCTTGGTACAGTTTTTGGTGATCTTGGTAATGATCAAATAAACGTAAGTGCTGCTCGCGATTTAATTTCTTCTTCAGTTTTCGGTGGTAGTGATACTGATACAACTGCTGACGGAGCTGATCTAATCAACATTACTGCAACAGCCTCTGTTTCAAGTTCGTTAATCCGAGGTAATGGAGGTAACGACACCGTTAATATTTATTCTCCATTGATAACTTCAACCTCCATTCAAGGCGGTGCTGGAGATGATCAGTTGAGACTTGGTGGTTTAAATACTACTTCTAATTACATTATTTCCAACTCTGTTATTTCAGGTGATTTGGGAAATGATACTATTTCTATACTCGGCACCGTTGGTTCAGTTATCTCTTCTACTATCTACGGTGGAAACAATTCTCTAACTTCTAACACTGGCAATGATTTTATATCCATACAATCTTCTATCATAAGATCAATTTTGTTGGGTGGGGATGGTAACGATACTTTCAATCTTTCTGGTACCGTTTCTAGCTCCACAATCGATGGTGGTACTGGAACAGATACGCTTATTATAGGTAATCTTGTTAGTTCAACACTTACTGGTGATGATAATAATGATTGGATTCAAGTAACAGGTTCAGTTACTGGTTCATCTCTAATTACCTTAGCTGGTAATGATACATTATTGGTTACTTCTGATGCTATTAACTCATCCTTCGATCTTGGCATTGGAAATGATTCGTTTTCTATTGGTGGTTCCTTTATATCTTCCTCAGTTCTTGGTGGATCTGGCAACGACTCGCTTAATCTTAATAACGTAAGTAGTAGCACCATTGATGCTGGAGCTGACAACGACAGCATTCAAATTGTTAATTCTACTTCCAGTTCTCTTATTCTTGGAGACGGTGCAAATACTCTCCAGGTATCTGGTTCTATCAATTCATCCACTGTTACTGGCGGAGCTGGATCTGATACTTTACTAATCATCGGTACTTCTAATAATGATTCATTAATACTTGGGGAAGCTGCTAATTACGTTTCTATCGGTGGCATTGTTACTTCCTCAACACTGACATCTGGTGATGCCGCAGATAAAGTTTATTTAAGTACTGCAAATAATGCTTTAGTGAGCATTGGTGAAGGAGCTAACCTTTTAGATCTAACAGGATCAATAAGTAAATCCACACTTACTTTAGGTTCTGGTTTCGATACTTTATTTATTGATGGTGGATCAACTTCTAGTGCTATCAATCTTGGCGATGGTGCTAATTATGTTTCCATTGGTCAGGCGATTACCAGCACTACGGTAACTGGTGGTTCTGGTAATGATACAATTTTACAAGCTGGTGACATCATTAGTTCTACACTTTCAGTTGGCGAAGGTTCTAATGTTTTGCAGCTAAATGCTAATAACAGTACTAGTTTCCTCAACCTTTCTGCAATAACAACCGGTGATGGAATCGATTCAGTTCAATTTGGTGGTGCCGTCAGCGGCAGCACAATATCACTTGGAGCTGGCAATGATACTCTTGCGGTTGTATCGTATATAGCTAATAGTGCCTCTATTGTTGGTGTTAATAGCATCCCTAAGCGATCAGAAGTTGCTTTAGGTGAAGGTGATAACTATGTAACAATCGGTGGAAATATTTCATCTGCAATATTTACAGCCGGTTCTGGAGCCGACAGTATCAATCTTTCAGGCGCGCAAATTAGCAATACTCAGCTCACTCTTGGTGACGGTAATAATAAAATTATTGCTAACCCCTCAGAGTTTACTTCTTCCACCATTACTAGCGGCAGTGGTAATGATTCCATCACCGCAACTGGTCTGTTAAGCGACACCATCAGCTTGGGTACTGGTGCTGACAGCTTGTCTGTAACTGGTGGAGTTTCCGGAAGCCAGATCACCTTTGCTGGTTCCAGCTACGTCACCATCGGTGGAATCGTCACCAGCACCACCCTTACTGGTGGTTCTGGTACGGATACCTTCGCCTTCTCCTCCACCCTGAGCAGCAGCACTTTGGTTCTGGGTGATACCGGCTCCAATGTGGTGAGAGCAGCTGAAGTAACTAAAACCAGCATCACTGGCGGCAGCGGTAATGATTCCATCACCGCAACTGGCCTGTTAAGCGACACCATCAGCTTGGGTGCTGGTGCTGACAGCTTGTCTGTAACTGGTGGAGTTTCCGGAAGTCAGATCACCTTTGCTGGTTCCAGCTACGTCACCATCGGTGGAATCGTCACCAGCACCACCCTTACTGGTGGTTCTGGTGCTGATACCTTCGCCTTCTCCTCCACCCTGAGCAGCAGCACCTTGGTTCTGGGTGATACCGGCTCCAATGTGGTGAGAGCAGCTGAAGTAACTAAAACCAGCATCACTGGCGGCAGCGGTAATGATTCCATCACCGCAACTGGCCTGTTAAGCGACACCATCAGCTTGGGTGCTGGTGCTGACAGCTTGTCTGTAACTGGTGGAGTTTCCGGAAGTCAGATCACCTTTGCTGGTTCCAGCTACGTCACCATCGGTGGAATCGTCACCAGCACCACCCTTACTGGTGGCTCTAGTGCAGATAGCATTTTATTTGCTGGCTCTGTTTCAAGTAGCACGATTACATCTGGTCTTGGTAATGATTACGCATCATTTAGTGGTACTACTTCTGAGATTATTAAATCATCGATTAATTTAGGTGGTGATGTAGACACATTAGTTGTGAATATTGCTGGTATTGCAAGTTCAACTATCACTAGTGGATCCGGCACCGATACCTTGATGCTGAGCGGTGGAGCAACCAGTAGTAATTTCAGCCTCGGCGATGGCACTAACTACGTATCAATCGGTGGCAACGTCACCAACACCACCCTTACTGGTGGTAGTGGAACAGACAACGTGAGATTCCTAAATGCAGTTAGCGGTTCATCTATCTTGCTTGGTGATGGTAATAACTTAGTCCTGGGTGTTTCAACTGGTGCTGGTTTATACACCTCCACTGTTACTAGTGGTTCAGGTGATGACTCAATCGTGTTCTGGCAGGGCATGTTTAATTCATCTGTTAGCTCCGGCACTGGTAATGATTCCTTGCACTTCGGCGCTTGGGGTGATGGAGTTGCTCCAAGCGATGGTTCAGTAAACCCCTCTTCCATAGATACTGCTGAAGGGGATGATACTTTGTCAGTAGCTCGCAACATTAAA
>Ga0247833_1005054_pt1 | contig 15666 bp, 13 predicted proteins | sample LaCruzMarch2015__7_FD_187117 | JGI IMG/M metagenome (GOLD analysis project Ga0247833, IMG submission 187117) | Freshwater microbial communities from meromictic Lake La Cruz, Castile-La Mancha, Spain - LaCruzMarch2015_8m | ecosystem: Environmental > Aquatic > Freshwater > Lake | place: Spain...
CCGGTACCAGTCGACCGTCCACTCAACGGCCTGCCGGAAGTCCAAGCGGTTCCGCCACCCCAGCGCACCTTCGGACTTCGCTGCGTCGAGGGCGAGTAGTGAAGCCTCATGGAACTCGGCGTCCTGGACCGCAACCCATTCACGATCGGATCCCCAACGGTGCGCGGCCAGATTCGCCACTTCACCGACGGTGACGAAGCTCGACTCGTCGGGGCCGAAGTTCCAGGCGCCGTGGTCGCTCGTCGCATCTGTCGGAACAAGCAGTGAATCAACCAGCATCAGGTATCCGTTGAGGCAGTCGAGCACGTGCTGCCAGGGTCGAACCGCATTCGGATAGCGGAGTACGGGCGACTGGCCGGCCGTGAGCGCGGCAATCACATCCGGTATCAACCGGTCCTTGCAGACATCCCCGCCACCGATCACATTGCCCGCGCGGGCGACGGCCGTGGGCGGCCCGCCGAAGCTGGTGACCCAGGAGTGAGTGAGCAGGTCGGCCATGGCCTTCGAGGAGCTGTAGGGATCCTCGCCACCCAGCGGGTCGGACTCGACGTAGCCGGCGATCTGATTCACGTTCCGGTAGACCTTGTCGGTCGTGATGATGAGCTGCGCCTTGACGTTCGGTGCCTGCTGCACGGCTTCGAGGACATTCAGGGTGCCCATGACATTCGTCTCGAAGGTCCAGCGTGGGTTGAGGTAGGACTCTCGAACAAGTGGCTGTGCAGCCAGGTGGATCACGACATCGGGGGAGGCGAGGCCGAGGGCATCAACGATGTTCGAGCTCTCGCGGATGTCGGCTCGGATGTCATGGGCCACCAGCGGGTGAAGCTCGGCCGTCTCGAAGAGCGCACCGGGCTCCGGGTCGAGCGCCAGGCCTGACACCTGATGGCCCTGCGAGGCGAGCCACATCGTCAGCCAGGCGCCCTTGAAGCCGGTATGACCCGTGACCAGGTAGTGCATGGCTAGCCCTGCACGTATTCGATGATCGAATCGGCGATGTAGTCGAGCATGGGCTCGGTCAGCCCCGGGTAGACCCCGACCCAGAAGGTCCGGCGCATCACGATGTCGGTGTTGGTGAGATTGCCGACCACCCTGAACTCGACATTGCGGTAGGCGGGCTGCTTCATGATGTTGCCGGCGAACATCAGCCGCGTGCCGATCAGGCGCGAGTCGAGGAAGCGCAGCAACTCCTCGCGGTCAACATCAAGCTCGGGGTCAAGGGTGATGGGGTAGCCGAACCAGGACGGCTCAGACCGTGGAGTCGCCCGCGGCAGGATCAGGCCCTCGACTCCGGTGAGGCGGGAATTGAGGTAGGCGAAGTTGGCATTACGCCTGGCAATGAACCCATCGAGCTTGGCCAACTGCGACATCCCGAGGGCGGCCTGCATGTCGGTGGCCTTGAGGTTGTAGCCGATGTGGCCGTAGATGTACTTGTGGTCGTACCCGACCGGGAGGTCGCCGAGCTGCCATTCGAAGCGCTTCTTGCAGGTGTTGTCGTGGCCGGTCTCGCAGTAGCAGTCGCGGCCCCAGTCGCGGAAGGACTCGACCTGCTTGCGGACCAGCGGCGACTTCACGAACACGGCGCCGCCCTCGCCGGTGGTGATGTGGTGGGCGGGGTAGAAGCTCACCGTGGCGGTGTCGCCGAAACTACCGGTCCGCTTGCCATCGTAGGTGGCCCCGAGGGAGTCGCAGGAGTCCTCCACCAGCCAGAGTCCGTGCTCCTTGCAGAGCTCCTGGACCGTGCCCAGATCGAACGGGTTGCCGAGGGTGTGGGCCATCATGATGGCCTTCGTCTTGGGCCCGACCGCTTCGCGCAGCATCTCCGGGATCGCGTCGTAGGTGCCCAGCTCGACATCCACCACCACGGGCTTCAGCCCGTTCTGGATGATCGGGTTCACGGTGGTCGGGAAGCCCATCGCCACGGTGAGCACCTCATCGCCCGGCTTCAGGGCCCGCTTGTGGAGCTTGGGGCTGGTCAGTGCGCTGAGTGCGACGAGGTTGGCGCTCGAGCCGCTGTTCACGAAGACCGAGCTTCGGGCACCCACGTACTTCGCCAGGGCCCGCTGGAACTGCTCGGTGAAGCGGCCCGCGGTCAGCCAGCCGTCGAGGCTGGCATCCACCAGCGCCACGTAGTCGGCGGCATCGAGTACCTTGCCGGAGACGGGCACTGGAGTCTCACCGGGTACGAAGCTCTTGGCTGCCGAGACCTCTTCCCCGAACTCCCGAACGGAGGCAAGGATCTCGGCCCGCTTTGTGGTCAGTGAGGATGTCACTGTTCGGGGCCTCCGTGGCTGCGACAGATAGGCTCATGGCTGGTCAGGACAAGCCAATCCTAGCGATGGGGGAAGGAGCGGGAACGCCATGAAGGCGATACTCCTCGCGGGAGGCCTCGGTACCCGGATTCGGGAGGAAACCGAGTTCCGCCCCAAGCCCATGGTCGAGGTGGGCGGTCGACCCATCCTGTGGCACATCATGAAGAATCTGGCCCACTTCGGCATCACCGACTTCATCATCGCCACCGGCTACAAGAGCGACATGATCAAGGAGTACTTCCTCAACTACGAGGCGTGGAACAACGACTTCACGGTCGAGTTGGGGCGGCGCGACTCCCTGACCTTCCACGGGGCCCACGATGAGGCGCACTGGAACGTGACGGTCGCCTTCACCGGCGAGGAGACCATGACCGGCGGCCGGGTGCTCAAGGCTTCGAAGTACCTCGACGACGAGCCATTCCTCGTGACCTACGGCGACGGCCTCGCCGATGTGAGCATTGACGACCTGCGGGCCTTTCACATGAGTTCCGGCTGCCTGGCCACGGTCACCACGGTCCAGCCGCTGAGCCGGTTCGGCGTGATGGATGTTGGCCCGGATGGCAAGGTCACGAGCTTCTCGGAGAAGCCCAAGCTGGACGGCTGGATCAATGTCGGCTTCTTCATCATGGAGCCGGGTGCGCTCGGGTACCTGAGCGACAACTGTGTCCTGGAGGAGGAGCCACTGGCCCAGCTTGCGGCCGACCGGCAGTTGTCGGCGTTTCGGCATCCCGGCTTCTGGCAGCCCATGGACACCTACCGGGAGTCCAAGCTGCTCAACGACCTCTGGGACTCGGGATCAGCCCCCTGGAGACTCTGGTGACCAAGAAGTTGGTCAGCATCATCGTTCCGGCCTACAACGAGACCGACTGCGTCGATGAACTCGCTCGCCGGCTGACGGAGGTGTTCGAGTCGGAGCCCGACTACCGCTGGGAGGCGGTGATCGTCGAGAACGGGTCGATCGACGACACCTGGGTCAAGCTCCAGCGCATCCACGAGCAGGATCCGCGGTTCAAGATCCTCCGACTGGCCCGAAATTTCCGGATGGACGGCGGGCTGACCGCGGGACTGGACTATGTCACCGGTGACGCCTGCGTGCTGATGACGGCGGATCTCCAGGATCCCCCCGAGATGATCCATGACTTCCTCCGCAAGTGGGAGGAGGGCTACGAGAACATCTACGGTGTCGTCACCGAACGCCAGGGCACCGGGCCCATTCGAACCTTCAACTCCAAGGCCTTCTACTGGCTAGCCGGGAAACTGACCGATGGCACCATCCCGCGCAACGCCAGTGACTTCCGCCTGCTCGATCGCAAGGCCTACGAGGCCGTTCGTTCGATGAATGAGCGCAATCGATTCGTACGTGGACTGGTCGCCTGGGTGGGCTTCAACTCCATCGGTATCCCCATGCCGCGGCCACCGCGATTCGCGGGCACCTCGAACGCGCACTCACTCAAGGTCATCGAGTTGGCCTTCAAGGGGATCTTCGCCCATTCCTACGTCCCGCTCCGACTGATCACCCTGGTCGGGGTCTCCCTGTCCGCATTGTCGTTCCTGGGACTCATTGTGTCGGGGATCCTGTGGCTCACCCGGGGTGTTCCGTTCGGGGGGTTCGGCACGATCGTGGCGCTGGTCCTGCTCCTCTTCGGAGTCCTGTCCTTCATGCTGGGCATTGTCAGCGAGTACGTGGGCCTGATCTATGAAGAGGTGAAGGCCAGGCCGAACTTCATCGTGTCCCAGCGCCTGGGATTCGACAGTGACTGACCGGGCCCTCGTCTTCGGGGCGAGCGGAGCCCTCGGGTCTGCCGTCTGCCGGCGTCTGGAAGCGGACGAGGTTGAGGTTGTTCGGGTCACGCGGCAGGCAGCGCAGCAGCCGGGCTGGCTGTCGGCGGGCGTGCCTGACTGGGCGAATAGCCTCGAAGCGCGCAGCGTCAATCGCGTTGTCTGGGCCCACGGGGTCAATGCTGAGGGCAGTATCAAGGACTCCGGTGTTGAGCAGTTGCAGAACCTCTTCGAGGCCAATGTGCTCTTCATCGCGCAGACCCTTCGCACGCTGCTGGACCGCGACGTGCTCGCCCCCCCAGCCCGGCTGGTCATCGTCAGCTCGGTGTGGCAGAACGTCGCCCGTGACCGCAAGCTCGCCTATGTCACGACCAAGGCGGCCCTCGCGGGTCTGGTGCGTTCCCTGGTGGCCGATCTGGGGGAAGCCGGAATCTCCGTGAATGCGGTGCTGCCCGGTGTGGTCGACACGCCGATGACCCGGGAGTTCCTGACCCTCGAGCAAATCCAGGGCCTGGAGCGGGATACGCCCACGGGCAGCCTGGTGACCGCTGAGGAGGTGGCCAGCACATGCGCCTGGCTGTCGAGTCCGATGAGCGCTGGGGTAAATGGTCAGTTCGTCAACGTTGACGGCGGATGGAGCGAGGTTCGTCATGTCTGAGTTCGATGTTGCCACCTCACGTGGCGCTTACCGGGTGAGCATCGGTGCGAATCTGGTTCCCGAGACGGTTGCGAGTGCCGATCTGGTCCTCATCGACACCTACGTTCACGAGCACGTCCTGGGCAGTACCTCTGAGTCGACCATCGCCGTCCCCGGGAATGAGGAGACCAAGACGCTCTCCGGCTGCGAGGCGATCCTGAAGCAGATGAACGCCCTCGGCACCAAGCGTGGTGATGTCCTCGTGGCCGTCGGGGGTGGGGCCATCCAGGATGCGGCAACTCTGGTCGCCTCCCTCTACATGCGGGGGATCCCCTGGGTCTACTGCCCCTCGACCGCGATGGCCATGGCGGACTCGTGCATCGGCGGCAAGAGTTCGATCAATGTTGCCGGCATCAAGAACCTCGTGGGCAATATCTACCCGCCCCAGCGGGTGGTCATCGACCCGTCACTGGCCGCTGGCCTGCCGATCGAGGCCAAGGTCTCCGGGCTGGGTGAGGCCGTCAAGATCTGCTTCGCCGCCGGACCCGAGTCGTTCGACCGCTACCTGGAACTGGCGGAGGCCCCCGAGGCATTCGGCAACGGGCCAGCCACGGAGGACCTGCTGCTCCATGTGCTCTCTGCCAAGAAGTGGTTCATCGAGATCGACGAATTCGACAAGAAGGAACGGCAACTCCTCAACTTCGGCCACACCTACGCTCACGCACTCGAGTCCGCAACCGGCTTCGCCCTCCCGCACGGGGTGGCGGTAGCGGTCGGTGTACTGGGCGCGATCGCCCACCCGGCGAGTGCCGTTTCCACGGCCACCGTGGCCTTGCGCGACTACTGCACTGACCTCCTGAGCCCCGTGCAGGGCCTGGTCGTGGCGGCCGCTGACCGTCTTGACTGGGCGGTCTTCGACCGAGCAGTGCTCACCGACAAGAAGGGGACCCGCGACGGCATCCGGGTCGTCCTTCCGGTGGCCTCGGGAGGGCTGGGCCTGGTCTCGTTCCCGCGGGAGGCGGCATCCATGGACGCCATCCGCGATTCGATGGCCGCGGGCCTGGCAGAGGTGACCGCGTGAAGTACTCCGACCAGTTCGCTGACTGGCTGGTTGAGGAGGGCTATACGCACTGCTTCTATGTCGCGGGCGGCAACATCATGCACATCCTCAATTCGGTGCGCACGAGGATGACCTGTGTCCCGTTCGTGCATGAGGTCGGTGCCGGTATCGCGGCCGAGTACTTCAACGAATCACGTGACAGCTCCGCGGGCAAGGCCTTCGCTCTGGTCACGGCGGGCCCCGGCCTGACCAACATCCTGACGGCCATGGCAGGGGCCTACCTGGAGAGCCGCGACCTGCTGGTCGTCGGCGGCCAGGTCAAGAGCAGCGACCTGGCGAGCGGTGGCGTGCGACAGCGAGGGATCCAGGAGATCGACGGCATCGCACTGGCCCAGCCCGTCACGGTGAGCACCCTGCAGATTCGCGAGCCCCTGAGCAGGGCCGAGGTGATCGGTGTGGTCAGGCAGGGTCGCGCTGGCCGCAAAGGCCCGGTATTCATCGACTTCTGCCTTGATGCCCAGGGTGCTGAGGCCATTGCTGACGCGGCGCGGACCCCCGATGCCGACCCTTCCCTGCCGCTGTCGTCGCAGATTGACCCGGCAGTGGTGGCAAGGGTTGCAGCGCTTCTCGCTGCGGCGGAACGCCCACTCATCCTGCTGGGTGGGGGCATCAGCCGCGAGAGCGCGGCCCGCCTGCTGCCGGGGCTCACTGCCCTGGGCGTGCCCATCGCGACGACGTGGAATGCTGCGGATCGCATCGACAGCGCTCACCCCCTCTACTTCGGCCGTCCCAACACCTGGGGCATGCGCTGGTCCAATGTCCTCATCCAGCAGGCGGACCTGGTGCTGGCCCTCGGCAGCCGGCTGGGCATGCAGCAGACCGGCTTCAACTGGCAGGCCTTTGCTCCCCTGGCCCAGGTCGCTCAAGTCGACATCGACGGATCCGAACTGGCCAAGGGCCACCCGATCGTCGACATCGCCGTTCGAGCCGATGCGGGCGACTTTCTCGAACTGCTCCTCGCGTCCGCCACCCAGCTTCCCGGCAGCCAGGCACGGGCCGGACTCTGGGCATCGTGGGTCGCCTTCGGGCAGCGCGTGGCTGGCCTGCTGCCGACAGCGGATGCCGGGAACACGCACGCCCAAGGGTTCATCGATCCCTTCGTCCTCGTTCAGCAACTCAGTGCCGTCCTGAGCGGGGACGACATCGTCGTCCCGTGCAGCAGCGGTGGGGCCTTCACGGTCATGATGCAGGCGTTCTCCCAGCAGGGGGGGCAGCGGATCGTCACGGACAAGGGGCTCGCCAGCATGGGATATGGGCTGTCGGGCGCGATCGGTGCCAGCCTTGCCCATGTCGCCAGCAGGACGGTCCTTGTCGAGGGGGATGGCGGCTTCGCCCAGAACCTCCAGGAGCTTGGCACCGCTGCCGCCCAGCAGCTCAACCTGAAGATCTTCCTCTTCGCCAATGCGGGCTACGCGTCCATCCGCATGACGCAGCGCAACTACTTTGATGGGGCCTATATGGGCTGCGACACCTCGACGGGTCTGGGATTGCCGGACTGGCTGAAGCTCTTTGCCGCCTACGGCATCCCAGTGAAGGAACTGGATTCCGAGGATCCGATCGATGACGACACCCGGCAGCGGTTGCTGGCGCGGGGGCCAGCCGCCTTCATCGTGCCGGTAGACCCTGAGCAGACCTTCTATCCGAAGATCAACAGTCGCGTGACCGAGACTGGCACGATGGAGTCGAGCCCCTTGCACCTGATGTTCCCCCCCTTGGACGAGGATGTCGCCAAGGTTGTCCTGCCCTATCTACGAGAGAGTGCCAGCCAATGAACAAGACCGAACGGAAAATGACCGAGTTGCTTCTCATGGGCAAGGAGAAGTTCGGCGTCGTCAGCGTCAAGGCGGAGTTCGAGGCCGAGGGCACGCGGATGGACGAGCTGCTCCGCCTCGTTGACATGGCCCGGGCCGCGGGCCTGCCGCTCACGGTGAAGATAGGCGGGTGCGAGGCGATCCGCGATCTCCTGGAGTCGAAGCAGATTGGGGTTCGCTACATCGTCGCGCCGATGGTCGAGACGCCATACGCGCTGGAGAAGTACATCGCTGCGAAGAACATGGTCTTCTCCGAGGAGGAGCGTGAGGACACTGACTTCCTGTTCAACATGGAGACCATCACCTGCTACAACAGCCGGGAGGAAGTGGTTGCCCTTGCGGCGAGTACGCATGGGGCGCAGGGAATCGTCTTTGGCCGAGTTGACTTCTGTGGATCGATGGGCCGCAATCGCGACAGCATCAATGACACCGACATCACCGAGAGGGTCATCCAGGTTGCTGAACTGACCCGAGACGCGAAGCTGGACCTGGTCATGGGAGGCGGGGTGTCGATTGACGCTCTGCACGTCATCCGCGAGGTGGCGGCCGTTCACCTCAGCAGATTCGAGACCCGGAAGGTGGTCTTCGGCCGTGCGGCCGTCGACCTGCCCAACCTCGAGCAGGGCCTGCTGAATGCCGTTCACTTCGAACTCCTGTGGCTGCTCAACAAGCGCGACTACTACGGCCGCATCACGCAGGAGGATGCCAAGCGCATCGACATGCTGGAGAGCCGCTGGAAGGTGCTGAACTCGGAATCCCACTAATGCCCCGGAACCCTGTATTGCCCATCCACGAGACCGATCGGATTGTGGTCACAGGAGCATCCGGTTGGCTGGGACGCGAGCTGATTCACCGGGTTCGCATGCTGTCCCCCCAGACCCCGATCCTCGCTCTGGGATCGAGGGAGGGGGAGTTGCGCGTTGACCCCACGATGGCGATTCCGGTTCACCAGTGGTCCTCATGTGACGTTGCGGCCTGGAAGCCGACCTTGGCTGCACATCTCGCCTTCTTGACCAGGGATCGACTCGAGACGGTGAGTCTCGATGAGTACCTTGCCGTCAATACCCAGCTTTCGGAAGCAGCGATGGGCTTCTACGAGATCCCGAGCATGCGTGGCGTTGTCGTTGCCAGCTCCGGCGCGGCCATTCGCCACCTGGAGGATCCGTATGGTCGGCTGAAGGCCCACGACGAGACGGCGTTCACCGGCGCCGGTGAACGGCACGGGATTCCCACGGTGATTGCCCGGGCGTGGTCGTTGTCGGGGCGCTTCTGCACCAAGCCAGAGCGGTTCCTGCTGTACGACCTCATCGCCCAGGCGCTCGGCTCGGACACCGAGATCGAGATCTCGGCAGGTCACGAGGTCTTCAGGAAGTACGTGGATGCCAGCGAGTACCTCTCGGTGTGCCTTGCTGGGGCGGCCATGGGCTGGTCGGGCACTGTCGACTCGACCGGTGCACTCGTTGAGGCGGAGCAACTGGCCGATGCCATCCAAGTCGCTCTCGGCACCCGCAAGGCGACACTTCGCCCGCCAGCAGAGGGTCCCCCCGATGAGTACTTCTCCCATTCACCGATCCTGGGCGAATGGGCGGCTCGGCTCGACATCCACCTGACGGAGCTTGGGCAGCAGATTCAGCGGTCGTCCGAAGCGCTGCTATAGGCTGCCGGTGATCTGATGGGGGCTCTGGTGCTGGCTGATCTGCTTCTCGCCTTGCTGTTCCTGACCATCTTCCTGGTGGCTGGTGCACCCTTCGCTCTCTATCTTGCGGGTTCAGCGCGTCGTCAGCTTGGCTACCCGACTGTCGCCCTCGCCGGAGTCCTGGGAATGGCGGCCGCCCTCATCGGCGCGTCGAATCTCCTTGCGGTCGGGGTCTCGCTGCGGGCGACCGCGGTGGTGCTGGCATGCGCGTGGGTGGCTCTCCTGGCGGGACTGGTCGCGGTATGGATCAGGCTCAAGCCCTTCGTGCCGGCGGTGACCCCTGTCTGGGTGGCGCAACGGGTAGGCCTCGTTGTGTGCCTCGTGGCAGGAGCCGCAGTGCTGCTGTCATCCGCCAAGTCAGGCGGGTCCATCCTCAACTTCAGGCTCGGCATCGATTCCGCGATGTACGGCGACACTGCTCAGGTCCTCCTTGAAGGCAACGGCGGCGTGACCGGCTTCGAGGCGATGTCGGCCGCGAGCCCCACCGGTTTCGGTCCTGCCGCCCTCATGGTGCACATGCGCTGGGGAACCCCGATCCTCCTTGCTCTCTTCACCCAAGTGACGTGGCTGGCCCACAGCTATCAGGTCGTTGTTCCGCTCCTGGCTGTGACGCTGGGGCTATCGGCCGCCATCTCGATCGCGATCGCCAGGCGAGTCGGCTTGAGTCGCCCCATCTCGCTGGTTGTTGGATTCGTGCTCCTGTTCAGCTACCCACTTCTCCACCTGTCGCTCGAGGGACAGTGGCCTCAGGCGATGGCATTGCCCCTGGTGCTGGCGGCCTTCCTGGTATGGCTGCGGATGCCCTCGCGGGGCTCCCGCCGGGAGATGGTGATGGTGGTGCTCGAACTTGCGCTGCTGCTCGCCGCATCCACAATGATCTACAGCGAGTACCTCCCGATCCTGCTGGTCATCTTCGCGCTGGGTTCCGCCTTGCTCTTTGCGCGGCGTCAGTCGGTAGCTGCCTGGCAGGGCTTGGTGGCGCTGACTGGAGGCGTGCTGGTCGCGGCAGTGCTCGTTGCTCCCTACACGCTCCGGCTGGTTCCTCACCTGCTGGGATTGACCCTGGTTGGCGTGGGCTATGAGACGCCGTTGCTGATGCTGCCTACCGAAGTGATCGGGCTTGGGAGCATCTGGTCCCGCTGGGGTGAATGGATAACTGCCGGCTCGATGCCGACCGGGCTCGAGCGCGAGAACCCGATCCGGGATCTCGCACTTGCCCTCATCGTGGCCGCGCTCTACGCCTACGGGACATGGTGGATCGCTCGAACGTCACGCGAATGGTCCGCCTGGGTGGCCACGTTCATGGTGGTGGTCGGACTGGGACTGTATTTCGCGGTGTTCAAGCACAGCGGGTATCTCTGGTCGAAGGGAATCGTGACCCTGGCCCCCCTTGTCCTGGTCGCGGTCATCGTCGGTCTGATGGCGATCGGGTCAAGCTCACGACGTTGGCATTCCGTTTCGGTCGGCCTTCTGGTGGCCCTCTCGGTGTACATCGTCTTCACCGGGATCAATGGGATACGGGACTTCAAGGCGTCCTCTCGGGCGTTGACGAGCGACGTGCTGGAAGTCCGCGAGTTCATGCGCACCGCCCCTCCATGTATCACGCTGCTACGCCCGAGGGGACTGACAGCGGGTGGCTTCGACGCCGAGAGCTACAGCTCATCGCCGACGAGACAGAGCGATCGGGTCCTTGACTTCGGCCTTGTTCCGGTGTTCCGTGAGGATCCGGTGCTGGATAGCTGGAGCATGGATCCCATCGCCTACCAGGGCGACCTTGCCGATGTGCGGGAACGTGTCTGCGTGATCGTCAACACGAATATGAACGACATCGATCTCCGCGCACTGACCGCCGACAAGCGCGTGCTCTTCCTCAACGACCATTGGGCCGTGCTCGACGGGGGAGTGACGCTTGACGAGCTCAGGGCGCGGGGTGCGGATGACTTCTATGCAGAGCTGTTCCAAGGCGTGGGCGCAGGCCCTCCGGCCACGTGATCGATCCCAGCACCACGAGGAGCGACGCCAGATACCAGGAGGCTGGCACCAGAATCGACCACGCGTTCACGACATACGCCTGATCAAGGGCTGGCCAGGACGTCGGGAACACCATTGGTGCGAGAGCGATCGAGACAGCAATGAGGATGGACCAACTGCCCAAGTCCCGAAGGCGAACTTGCCGTGAACGGGCCGTCGATGTGCCATCCGGCCCACCACCCGGAAGCCCCGAGCTCACGATCAGCGCGGCAATGGGCAGGGCCACGGCGGTGTAGTAGGCATTGACTGTCCCGACAAGGAAGGTGGCGTTGCACAGCACAACGAAGGCGAGGGCGGTGGGATCCATTCTGCGCCCGAAGGCGATGAGCACTGCCGAGAAGAGCAGCAACGCCAGCAGGCCGGGGAAGGTCGTGTGCAGCGACAGCAGGTGGCGGGCGATCACCCGCAGGTGCTCGGGAGCAATCGGCAGGCTCAGGGTCCGGAAGATGGCGCCGCTGATCGAGTAGTTGTGATCGGAAGCAAGGGGTATGTGCGCGGAGTAGCGGCTGATTGACGAGACCCAGCTCTGGAATCTGTCCACCGGGCCCGCGTAGAACACGAAGGTGGCAAGAACGGCGAGCCCCGAGTAGACCATGGTGAGTGCTGCTCGCCGATATTGCCTGATGGCCAGGAGAGCAATGACAAGAATCAGGAACTGGGGCTTCACCACCGCGCTGAGGACGATGCCGAGGGTGCACATGTCGTAGCGCGCCTTCTTGAGGCCGAAGGCGAAGAGGAAGAGGCCGGGAACCGCGAATGACAGGTTGTTCCCGCGATCCATCAGTGTGATGAACGGCATCGTCAGGACCCCAAGAACCATCAGGAAGGGCAGGCTTTCGCGCAGGGGGCGATGGCGAAGGGTGATCGCGAACGGGGCGAGGATGAGGACGCAGCTCAGGAGCAGGTAGGTAACGAGCGAGAAGCGGATTGTGGTCGCGGTGGCCAGCCAGCCGAATACATCCGAGATCACGCTTCCGGCGGGCGATACGGACAGCGAACTCGTGATGGGGTAGTAGTCAGAGGAAGCCGGCGCGATGAACTGGTGGAAGTCCCCGAAGCAGTGGATTCCGAAACCCTCGGTTGTTGGCAGGCACCATCCGTCGTCGGCAACGTATGACAGGGCTGCAGCGACATCGATGTGAAAGTAGACCTGCAGGCACCAGGCAATGAGAAAGGACACGACGAGCAGCACCGAACTCAGGGCCAGCAGACGTTCTGCCCACGGCGAGGTGGGTCCAGCAGGCGGAGCCGGTTCATGCGGCGTCGTCATGTCACCCCCCGTAGGCCAGCCACCAGGCGTGCACCCGTCATTCCTCGGAATCCTAGTTGCTGTCGACGTCAAAAGACCCGACGCGATACGAATGTGGTCAGGGCTCTCGTGCCTGGCGGGCAGTCTCTCTGGATACGATGACGTTCAACCTGGTGGATGGATGGGAGTCGTGTGACCCGCAAGAAGTGGCGGCTCAAGCGGATCATGGTGGTCCCAGCCCAATGGCAGGGATCGGTGGAGCACTTCTACCATTTCTTCCTCGGATATTTCATGCCTCTGGTCCTGTGGCAGGAGCGCACGGGGACGATGGCCTTCACCCTTCGCGACTGCGGCCCGATGAACCCGTGGTTCGATCTCCTACGGCCCGATACTGACCTCGAGTACATCCAGCCAGGGGTGATGCTCCAGCGTGTGCTGACGCACCGGCAGGAGAGGCAGATCCTGCACGGCTGGGACGATCCGACACGCTTCCACCGGTCGTCAATGGATCAGTTCGTGCAGACGGTGTCTGCGCGTGCTGACGTCAAGGTGGAACGTAAGTCCGGGGAGCCAAAGCAGATCACCGTGCTGGATCGTGCACCCACGCTGGAGTTCTATCTGAAGGGCACGTCCGAGACCTATAGCTCGGGGGCCGAGTGGCGGTCCCTACCGAACACGAGTGATGTCGCTGCTGCCCTTGAGCCACTGGGCAACGTGACGCTCCTCGACACCGCAGCGATGTCTCCCACTGAGCAGGTTCGCGCTCTGGCCGGCACTGATCTTCTGGTGGCGCAGCATGGTGCCGGCCTGTCGAACATGGTCTGGATGCCCCCGGGCAGCGCGGTCTTGGAAATCAAGCCCCCACTCATGCCGACGATCAACGAGATCTTCGCGAATCTGGCGTCGGCCCGCGGACTCGATCATGTGACGGTCGAACAGGCAGGCGAGCACGCTGCGATCGAAATCGATGGAGTTGTCGCGGGCGCGGAGCGGTTACTGTCTTCACCAGGCGAGCTGGTGCCGCCGATGCCTGGCCGCCTTCCGATGCGGATTCTCAGACAGTTGCCCCGCCGACTGTGAATTCGGGCATTGTGTAGTTCAGTCGAAGCCCGACGCAAGCGATTGCCATCCCGGCAATCCCATATCCGGCATGGGATTGCTGCTCCACTCGTTCGGGAGCCACGGTGCCGGGTAGGCGACCTTGGTCTCCGGATAACCTTCTTGCGCGACGGCGGCCGCCCACCAGCAGTACGACGAGTTGGCGAGGACGAGCGTTGATGCTGCGGCGAGATTCCAGAAGTCATCGAGATTGGGATTCCCGGTCAACGGCGTTGGGGCTGCCAGCGTGCACCCGAATCGACGGGCGAACGCGGCGAACTCCGGTAGGTAGTCGTGGTCCTCGCAGATCGCCGTCACTTCCCGATTCCTCACATCCAGAGTGTCGAATGCTTGCTCGTAGTAGCGATCCGGGAGCTGCCAGCCGTTGCTGAGGTAATCGGTCCTGCGTATCTTGATGGCCACTCGGGACTCGCTCCTGAGTTCCTCGAAACCGGCGGGTGAGACTGAGTGAAGTTCCCGAGCGACCTGAGCCCAGGTCGGCGACCACCAAGCATGGTGTTGGAAATAGCCGTCCAGGACGTAGAGGCTGGCTGGCTCGACATCACGCGATTCGAACGGGTCATCCTGCAGCACTACCTGCGTCGACGTCAGCTGCCCGATGAGGCGTGCCGTCGCTCCGGAGAGCACGTCGAGCGCTGTGTCGTTGCTGGCGAGGTGCCGGTACCGCATCTTCTGCAGTCGGCTGGGGCAGCTGACCGGGATGCCAAGGACTGACTCCAGATCGGGGTGCTCGCTTCCGCGGCTGCTTCCGTAGGAGAAGACGCTGAGCCGTGGATCCGAGGAATCGAGCAGCAGAGTTCGGGCAGCGGCGTATTGGAAGAGTTGGTTCCCGAAACCGCCGCGCAGCATGAGAGCGATCTGGTTCACGGGGTTTCGGGTCCTCGTCTCACGATGGCATCCCAGCGGGGCTCAACGAGGAGTGATCTTTGCAACGAACTGATAGCCAAACAGGCCGGGGGCGGTGCGCGCAAGACCGGCGCCGAGCGGCTGCAGGAAGTGTGCGCCCCCGCCCTCTGCGGCCGCCGTCATGACCTCTTCGATCGGAGCGGGAGTCGCCACCTCTACCAATACTCGGTAGCCCGACTCCTTGATGAGATCCCTGAATGTGCGTCGTGTGAAGAATCTGAGGTGGGTGCGATCAAGGATCCCTCGATCCTGGTAATTGAAGCGCCCGGCGAGCAGGGACAGACGGACGAATGCATGTGCGACATTCGGAATTGAAATCACCACGAAACCGTCTGGTCGAAGAAGGCCTCGGGCCGAGCGCAGAACGGCGGCTGGATCAACCACGTGTTCGAGGACATCACCAAAGATCAGCGCGTCGTAGGTACCGACAGAGCTCTCAGAGAGGTGCGAAGCGTCGATACGAAACACGCTACGACAGTGAAGTGCCGCCTGATCGGCGAGATTGGGATCGGTCTCAATGCCATCGACCACCCAACCTTGTCGGATCAGCGCCTCGGCGACGAATCCGCCTCCGCAGCCGACATCTAGGGCCGTACGACCGGCCCCCGGTCCCATCAGGCGCTCGATGGCGGCATGGCTTCCGTAGCGGCCCGACTTGTACGGGTACCTTTGGTGTGCGCTCACAAACTCACTATATTCACGAGGGTTGAGTTCACTGGTTCCCCGCCCTGCCAGGGGCAATATTGGAGTTGCCGTGCGTAACGTTGTGGTCGTGATGCCGGCCTATAACGCGGCTTCTACTGTGGCGCGAACCTATGCCGACCTCCCGCTTGCTGCGATCAGCACAGTGATCCTCGTAGACGATGCCAGTACCGATGAGACCGTGGCGGTGGCCACTGCCCTCGGGATCACGGTCATCCGCCACGAGGTCAATCAGGGCTATGGGGCCAACCAGAAGACCTGCTACGCCGCTGCCCTGGATATGGGCGCCGACATCGTGGTGATGCTC
>Ga0247833_1005066_pt1 | contig 15635 bp, 10 predicted proteins | sample LaCruzMarch2015__7_FD_187117 | JGI IMG/M metagenome (GOLD analysis project Ga0247833, IMG submission 187117) | Freshwater microbial communities from meromictic Lake La Cruz, Castile-La Mancha, Spain - LaCruzMarch2015_8m | ecosystem: Environmental > Aquatic > Freshwater > Lake | place: Spain...
TTGGATCGGTCATCGGCAAGCCCGTTAATAGTCTGGCGTACCACCCGCCAAAGGTGCTGACCCATAAACGGCTTTGCGGCCAATTCAGAATCCGAATTCCATTTAAGTACCTTGACCCCACCGCCATATCCGCTCCATCACGTAAAGCCTCTAAAAGTCGAGGCACATCCGCAGGATCATGGGACAGGTCTGCGTCCATTTCAACAACAGCATCATACCCCTTTTCTATCGCCCACTTAAAAGCCAGGCGGTAGGCAGATCCGAGCCCAGCTTTACCGGGACGTTCCATGATATGGAGCCGTTTCATAAAAGCAGGATGACCCTTTACCTTGCTTGCTGTCCCATCCGGTGAGCCGTCATCCACTACCAGGATGTCGACCTTGGGGGCCTTTACTAAAAGAACGTCCAATGCAGTCTGAATCATCTCGACCTCATTGTAAGTCGGGAGAATTACTAAGGGTCTCTGTATGTCTTGTGCAGCAGAATACCTGGGTGATTCTCGTGAAATAAAATTCTCCTTGGCCACTTGTTCTGGATCTTGGAATGCAATTTCATCCCCTGCCCACCATTCGCGAAAGCCCTCCGGGCACCGTTGCGATAGAGCCACCAACAGCATAATGATTCCGATGATCCAAGAGAGGCACCCGATAAAGGTCATAACTAAATACCAAAGGGGTTGCTTGAAACGAAGTTCGATATTCTTGTCTGCAGTTTCCACCCTTACTCCCAATAAAGCGCCTGCAACCCGAGTGGTTGGTTTCTCTACTCCGTCAATAAAAGCTCTCCACTCCGGATGCCATGCTTCCGTCATAGCCAACCACCCCTCATCATGGCCGAGAGGAAGCACAAGTTTTATGTGACCAAAATCATCCGCCCGAGGAAGTGTGATTGGAATCGGCATGAAAGGACGACCCGTTCGGTCTCGATATTCAGGGGTTAATTGAACTTCTTCCCCACCACTCGAAATACCAGCTAATCCAAGGGAATTGGTTTCTTTCTGGGGAGTCTCCACACCCAGAAAATTGAGGCCTGAAAGTTGTAACATAGCCGGCGAAGATAAATAGCTTTGGGAGGGGTAACTCACATAGTCATGGGCCAAAAATGCTGGAAATAGACTGCCCCGATTTTCAAGTATAGTGATGTTGTTACTCTCAAAGACGAGTGGGAAGACTTGGCGATAAACTTCAATCATTTGGGGCGAGATGGATGGATCGGATTTGTCGATGAGCAAATATGCCACGCCAGCTAAATTTAGATATTTTTGGAATAGGTCCATCGATCCCTGAGATGCCACCTCAAAATGGCGTACCCACTTGAGTTGAAAATGCCTGAGAAGAGCTTCCGTGGACAATCCCCTCATCGTTTTCTCTGGGATGGTCAAATAGAAATAGCGGCTACTTATGGCATGGACTCTACCCTGACGGGGAGCACTTTTAAGGAATTCTGCGGCGCGTTCAAAGTCCTGTAGTACATTTGGCTCTAGCCCACCCTTGCCGAAGGCCTGATAGACCGGAAGTAAGTGAGCTAAGTAGACGACCAAGACCACAGAAAACAGTAAAGGTTGCCACTGCTTCCCTTTTGATTGTGGCCGGGTCAGTAAAGGCACCGCTACCAGGGCGGTTGCGGCCACAAGGCAGGCATACCCAGCTGTACTCCAAAAGGATTCCGGGGCCCGGACATCGCCAAAAAAGGGCAGTTTAGCCAGAAGGGAAAACACTGGAAGAAACATATACAGAAGTGTGCCTAGAGCCGGTAAAACCCGGCCACCGCGTGAAGTTTCCCGCAAAGTTTTCCAAACAATCCAGCCCATCCAAAGGAAGACAAACCAGATAAGGGGTAAACCGTAGTCCTGCATGCCTTGGCAGGAAGACAATAGGTACATATGACCCCCAAAAATCCCGCGGGGACCAGAAGCAACCCACATAGTTAAAACCCAGCAGGACAATAAGGCCAAAAACCAACGGCCCTCCAGTGTTTTCCTCCAATTGGCTAGTCTGGGAAGACCCAAACCCAGTGATATCCCAATCAAAGGTACGGCCCCGATAAAGAAATACTGGGCATCACCTTCAAAGTCAGGACCGGCTGAAGCTAAAAAGAATTTTGACAGATCCACCCAAGACAAAGCCGTTTTGAACGAGTAATGCTTCTGCCACCCTTCCAAAGGATCAAAAGCAAACAGAGCTGCAAGTCGAGACTCGTGAAAGGCTGGTAAAAGAATGGTGAGCCCGGCTAAGGATGCAACCAGTCCAGCCACTAAATAGGAAAGGCAAATCTGCAATCTAGGAACTTTCGACTGAATCAGACAAAATCCTGCCCAGACAAGTAGCATGGGCAGAATGGTCACCGCCATTTTTGTGTAACTAAGGGAAAGACCCGCGGCAGATAATCCCAGAAGGACGATTTCCCTTGGGGAAGACGTTTGAGTCAAAATCCAGAGTCCCCTCAAAAGTAACGGAACAAAAACAAAAGCTAGGGAAACAGCCACGTGCTCATACATGACGGAGCGAACAATAATGGAAGGCATGGTCACATAAAGAAAGCCACCCAAGGCAGCTGCCTTTTTATTAGGGGTAAGAGTTCGAAGAAAAAAGTACATGCTAACCCCAGAAAGGCCTGCAAAAAGGAGCGCCGCGATCTTGATCCCACCTAAATCACCTACCAACGGGGATGCCAGTAACTGGATAAAACCCAGTAACCAAATCGACAAAAAGCTGACGTTGAGGAGGGCCTCACTTCTCCCCAGAAGATACTGAGGCGTCCATCCATCCCAAAATCCATGAAAATAATCTTTGAGGATACCCGGGTCTCCAACCATTTGCTCTGCAGAAGGACCTTTGAGGATCCAAGCCCAACCGGCTAGAATTAAGAATGCCACGCCCCCGCACAGCCAAGCGAGCAGCTCCCCCTGGGGAAGCTGGATTAAAGCCTTGGGTTCTTTCGGCTTGGTCCTGCCACGCATAAGCACCTACCCTATACAGACTTAAAAATTAATGCGCTCTTTTTCTACGACCAGCGGGCGTTTTAGTACCTGAGTATGAATCGCCCCAATATACTCACCAAGGATCCCTATAAAAAAAAGTTGCACCGAGGCAAAGAAAAATAGACCGATCACCAAGGGGGCCGTTCCGATTGCAAAGTTTTGCCAGAAAAGCAGCTTGTAGATCAGGTACCCCACTGCAACGAGTAGACTAAAAGCGGCAGCTAGAAAGCCCAGCATCGTCGCTAAGCGGAGCGGTACCTTGGAGAAATTGGTGATGCCCAGCATCGCTAGGTCGTAAAGTGTGTAGAAGTTGTTTTTGCTAAATCCCCTTTGCCTCACTGGCTGTCTATATATGATCTGGGCTGACTGAAATCCAGAATCAGCAACTAGGCCTCTGAAGTATGGGTAAGGATCTCCGAGTTTCCGTAGATAATCTATGACAACTCGATCATAGAGACCAAATCCGGTGAAGTTCTCAATCAATTCCGTGTCAGCAAGCTTTGATACGATCCTGTAATAGATCCTCCTAGCTAAAAAAAATAACTTACTCTCGTCGCTGTGCTCTTTGACTCCTACGACCACCTTGCTCCCCTTCTCCCATCGAGCTAAAAATTCAGGAATCAGTTCCGGCGGATCCTGTAGGTCTGAAACAAGTAACATCACAGCATCACCCTCTGCTTGAAGAAGTGCGTAGTACGGAGAGCGAATATGGCCGAAGTTGCGTGTATTAAAAATTAGCTTTAGTCGCTTGTCGATTGAGGCGAATACACGCAGCATCTCCTGACTGCGATCGGTCGAACAATTGTCGATCACAATGATTTCATAATCAAACTGAGGCATCTTATTCATCACAACATTCACGCGGCCGAGAAATTCTTCAATATTCGCCTCCTCGTTATAACACCCACTAACAATACTAATTTTTTTCATGATGTGATAGTTAATGATTCTAATGAAATGTGGCGCCTAATTTAAAAGACGACTTGAAGAGCAAGCACTAAATGACAACGCTACCTCAACTAACCTGAGAGCATCAAGGCCTCCTTCAGAATTTAAATATTCTTGTTTTCCAATAAGTCCCGATAAGTTTACAGAAAGCGATACTGTTCTTAATCTTGTCTGGATTGCTGTGTCGGCCAGTGCTTCCCTTAGATATGATCCAAAACCACCTGCAGCCAGATGATCCTCAACAGAAATAATTGCTTTATGTCGACTCAATTCGTTCAAGATAGCAGTTTTTTGTTCCTCACCCCACAATGGAAGCGAAACAACACCCCACCTTCCCTGAAGTTCAGGGAGTTGAATCGCCTCAACAGCATAGCGGAGGGAGGTGCCCGTAGTGAGAAAAACTCCCGACATTAAGGCACCACTCTTAACTTCTACCGTTTTTCCTAATTCCAACGATATTTCATGTTGATGGATAATTGGCTCCCCAGCCTTACCAAGCCTCAAGTAAGAAGGTTGTGGATTTGAAACTAACCACTTCACACAGGCCGCCGTTTCAACAGGATCACCAGGCGATGCAATCGTAAGCGGATTCAAACACCGCATTACAGCATAGTCTTGGACGGCATGGTGGGAATACCCAAGATTACCGTAAGCGAGCCCTCCCCCAACAGAAACAACCGTAACGGGGTATCGATGATAGCAAACATCATTACGGATCTGCTCCAAGCATCGGAAAGTTGGAAAATTCGCTATTGAATAGATGAATACATGGAAACCTTCGCTTGCGAGGCCAGCAGCCACCCCGGTCATATTTTGCTCAGCTACTCCCATATTTATGAATCGTTCAGGAAATTCTTTCGCAAAAGGATCAACCACCGAATAACCAAGATCTCCAACTAAAAGAAAAATCCGGGGATTCGCACGCGCTTGGGCAATCAGCTCGTTAATAAAAGCAGTCCTCATAAAGATGTCTCATTCAATCCGCCTAGGGCAATGTCCAACTGCTGTTTTTCGGGACTCTTGTAATGCCAGAGGAGTTCATTCTCCATAAACGGCACACCCTTGCCTTTAACAGTATGAGCAATGAGGCAAGATGGCTTTCCTGGCACCCACGGCAGTGTCGCAAGCGCATCCTTGAGAGCAGAATGATTGTGCCCATCCACTTCTTTTACAGACCAGCGGAAGGCACGAAATTTTTCCGCTAGCGGATCGAGGTCCATGATGCTCACAACCGAACCAAGGCTCTGAATTTTATTGTAATCAACAATTGCAACTAGGTTATCCAACTTATGTTGGGGGGCAAAAAGGATAGCTTCCCAATTTGATCCTTCATCAAGTTCACCATCACTCAGAATAGTGAATGCACGCCATGAGGCGCCCTTTCTTTTTGCTGCAACAGCCTTGCCGCAAGCATAAGGAAGGCCATGTCCTAGGGATCCAGTGGAAAACTCCACACCCGGTACCGCGTGACTTACATGAGCCATTAGGCGGGACCTGTCTTTGCCATAAGTTTCCAATTCTTTTAATGAAAGAAATCCTTGCAAGGCAAGCGTGGCATAAAGCGCTGAGCAACAATGACCCTTGCTAAGGATGAAGCGATCACGGTTAACCCACTGTGGCTCCTTCGAGCGGACTTTAAGAATGTCCTGATACAGCACAGCCATGATGTCAGCCACAGAAAGCGAGCCACCAATGTGAGATGCGCTTGCTAACGCAACCATTTTCAGTGCCTCCCAACGTATCTGGGAAGCAAGTTGCTCGGTTTTTTCTGCCATGGCTAAGAAGATTGAAGCTGCTCTGAAAAAGTGGAGGGGGTTGTTACTTCTTATTCTAAAGGATTAAGTAGCCGTTGAATTTGGCTACCGGATCGAAGCGATCCATTGGTTGGGCACTGTAGTCCGTATTTGGGAGATAAGAGTGGTGAACAAGTCATCATCTTAGGGCAAATTTGGCAATTTTAAAAGAAATTCGTTCACACCCCCTTGAATAGGCGTCAGGATAGAGTGGCTCGGCTTAAGGAGCAAAAACAACCTAAGGGGTTATTTTGAATTCATAAGAAATCCTTTTAGTGATTCTTTTAAACTGCTCCCCAGCCGATGCACATTGGATGTACGAGTGGAAATAATCAGGTGGCAGTACCCTCTGTAAATTGAAGAACCAAGCGAGCCAACAGCTTCCCCCTTAGAAGCTCGCTAAGGGCATCGGCTTCTGGTTATAGAAATCAGAAGTTCTTTCGCGGGAGGAAGAAACTTGAATTAGTGAGGATTTCGTCAAATACGGAAGTCTTAAGATGATCTTAGTTCGATTTCCAGACAATTACCATATCACGGTTCTGCTGATAGAGCCTGATTCAGCACCCCGTAACCACGCTGAAAGATTCAGAAATGTGAATCTATAATGAAAGTAACAGAATAGAGAGCTACGATATCCCCCGCCTCAACTCATCGCAGATGGGCATCCGATAGCGTGCGAATTCAATGTGAGGATGAGTTTTCTTCCACATTGTTACTTTTGTTTTTTAGGTCGATTGGCCTGTAAAACCAACATGTCACGAAAACGCCCCACTGGATGGTGGCTGCAGGAAAGGTTTTTCAGTATCACCTGATCCGGATCAAAGGGTGCATTGACTGCCCGGCAAGCCACTGGGAAATAAAACAATCCGGAAAGAAATTCAGACCATCCTCTCGCGTAGGCATCTGAGTCAATCTCCCCGAACTGCGCAAACCGAGCTTCAGGAACTAAAACAAACTCCGCTTTGCCTAAGCTTTCTGACTTTTTTTGGGCCGAGGTCGGGGAAAAAAGGCTGTCGAATGGCGGGACATAATAGTCAGGAACATATCTTCCGCTTCCCTTGAGAAAACGGTCCAAATCTTCGCCCCCCCCCCGCATTTGAGCGATGCTTGGATATTGAAGCAGGACCAGAAGATCAGTGGAATAGGGCAATCGCTTGTCCCAGCGCGTCTTTTGGCGCGGATGTTGTTTTTCCAGTTCTTTTTGTACCTCAAAATCCTGTAAACGCACGATCGGCAAATTCTCCGAGATTATTTTCCGGACTCGGACCACGTTTTGAATATTAAGATCATAATGATTCCAAAAGGAAATTTCCATTGTGGTAAGACATATCAAATACGCCACGCCCACCCAGGGTAGTCCCTTTTTCGGCTTGCCCCGCAGGCAAGCGGCGATAGCAAGCAAAAAGACCCCAGCACCGTTAAACAGAACATGCCCAGGATCACACCGGCCCAAGGCCGCAGGGAGAGCTAAACCCGCACAAACGACGAGAGAGAGACCCAGAGGGCTACCTTCTCCACGCCCAAAGGAAGCTGCAAAGATTCTTGGTAAAATCCAGAGGCTTAGGCCCAGGAGGCTCAGAAGATAAGGCGCCGGCACAATCGGGAAATTATAAGCACCGCCCCCGAACGATCGGATGATGTCAAAATATTGAGGCCCAAAGACAAGGCGAATGACCCCCAGGGCTCCCAGGGGCGCCAAAAGACAGACCATGGTCTTGCGCCGGTCGCTTGGCCAATAAGCGAGAAGGCCGGCTAAAATACCCAAGGTGGTTACCAGCCCAACTTCAGGCCCAAGCATAAAGCCACCCAAGGGCAGAAAAAAGGATGCCGCAAAACCCCATGCCAGCCCTCGACGAACCTTTTCATGGCATAAAAATGCGGCCATCATGGGATACAGAAACCGGATGGGGGTATATTGAATCCCGAGAGTCGGGTTGAAAAAAGACAGGGAGCCAAAGAGGATGACGCCGCTTAACCAAAGGCCGGGCAAGTTAAACCTCATCGTGATAAGGCGCAGTGCAAAGATTCCCAGGAAAAAAAACAGGCCCACCGTGAGAATATAAGCGGTGTCGATGGCGAGGAACCCGCCTGTGACCCTAGATAGGGCCCAAGGAATCCAGAGCATGGCCGGTCCATACCCAAATTCGAAATCGCGAAACGGCCGAAACCCCAAATTCATCATATCCAAACGGGTTAGAAAATAGGCAGTTTCCCCAAAAAAGCCGTACGGAAGAAACATCCACCAGCCCAGCAGGGTCAGCGAAGAAAACAAGGCGCACCCAGTCGCCACATACAGGCCATCCGCAGGAGACCGGGGCGTTTTTTTCCAAAGTTCGACAAAAAGTCTTTGATCCTGTCCCCTTTTTTCAGCAGAACTTGCTCGTTGCCAGGCAAGAAAAACAAGGATGCCCGCCAAGCCAACGAGGGCAGCGGTATTATGGAAACCAAACACGTAGGACTGGGAATCCACTGGCCCCTGAATCGGAATGTGCCAAGGGAGAATGAATACAAGAAATCCGGCCACCCCAATCCCGGCAAAAGAGAAAAGGGAGGCGCGGATAGGATTCCCGATCGGGATAGCTTGTTTGAGTTTCATGCCAAGGCTTTGACCCAATTGGCCGTTTTTTGGATCGCATGATCCAGCGAAACCTCAACCGCAAGTCCCAGCTCTGCTTTGGCACGCGTAATACCGGGAATATAGCGGGGGGACGCGGCGATGTCTCCGGATTCTCCGAAAGTTACCACATCAGGCCTGGGTAAGACTTGCAATTGGAGCGCCACCAGTTTGGCAAGGTCGGAAATCGGCAAACCTTGATTCGATCCCACATTATAGGGGTGACAAGACCAGCCAGCAAATAGGATGGTCCAAAGCCAGATAGCTAAATCAGCCGCATAAAGATAAGAGCGGTAAGGCGTGCCGTCCTTAACTTTGATTGGCTCCCCCTTTATGGCGTCTCTGATGAAGTTACCGATGGCAAAATGGGCATCGAGCGGTAAATGGGGTCCCACAAAAGCAAAGCACCTGGCAACGGTCGTTTCAACGCCATGTTCTTTATGCGCAGTCGCGCAAAGAAGCTCCCCCACTCGCTTCCCTTCCCCATAGGCCGAGTTTGGATCCATCGGATCCGGTGAACCATGGTAGGTCTCGGGAATATGGGTCATTTCAGAAGGTTGCTTCCCGTAAACTGCACCAGAACTCACAAAGAGAAAACGCTTGGCGCCTGCTGCCACAGCAAACTCAAGCGTCCGCTTTGTTCCGCGAATGATCGTATCCAGCATTTCGGATGGCTGAACAGGAGCCGAGGAAGTTGTGCCTGCATGAATGACGTGGGTGAAGGAACCATGGGGGAAATCAAAATCACGGACGTCACCGCGATGTAAAACGATCGAGCTTTCTTGGGCCAGATGGGGAACTTTTGCATAAAATGCGTTCGGATCCCGAGACAACCCCACCAACTTGGCCCCAAGGTCCAAACTTTTATTTGCAAAAGCAAAGCTTTCCAAAAGCCAAATTCCAAAGAAACCAGTAGCGCCCGTGACGAAAATCCTCCCGCCACGCAAATGTTCCCAAAGGGGGCGCGTATTTGACAAAATGTGCTCTAAATCCTCCTTGGGAAGTGGATGAGCCATAACGGTTACCGCTGTAGTGCAAAATCCCTAATCGCGCCTATCTCGTATTCCAACATCTGCTTGCTTAATCCCGGGTAAGTGCCAAGAAATAGAGCCTGATTCATAATCTCGTCCGCTCCTTTAGTCTCACCTACCTGCCGAAAAAAATGGGGACGCTCTTTCTTTAACTGAACAAACACAGGTTGCCGCGTAAGATTCCCTCCGAACAACATTCGATTACCTATTTTTTTCTGATCCAGATATTTTGCCAGGTCCCGAACCTTAAACCGGGCATTCGATCGAACTCGGATCATGAAACCAAACCAAGAGCAGTCGGACATGCTTCCTTTGCCATCCCAGGCAAAGCCGCCGCCCGAGGTCCATTTTGTCGCGTGAGTCGGTAGGGAAAAATCAAATATATCCCCGAGCTCATCAAGTCCTCGTCTTAAGACCTCCCAATTGTCTTTTCGAGCCTGAATAAAATCGGGTAATTTTTTTAACTGAACACGCCCAATGGCGGCCTGAAGGTCGAGGGGTTTCAGATTATAACCCAGATGACTGTAAATGTATTTATGGTCATACCCTTCAGGAAGCTCACCCAGCTTCCAGTCGAACCGTTTTCCACAGGTGTTGTCTTGGCCCGAAGCACACCAACAATCCCGCCCCCAATCTCGGAAGCTTTCAACCAGCTTTTTCAATGGCGGCTGCGAGACGATGTTCACCGCCCCTCCCTCCCCCATTGTCATGTGGTGGGGCGGGTAGAAAGACTGGGTGGATAAATCACCCCAAGTCCCGGTAGAACGAGTGATGTGGATTCCATCTGAAGGAATTCCGGGTGAGTTTTCCGCAAACCCAAGCTCCTTGGCTTTTGCCACTGGCATGGAGTAGGTGCTTCCAAGGGAATCGCAATTATCTTCAATCAACCAAAGATCATGCTTTCGACAGAAGGATAGAACCGCCCCAAGGTCAAAAGGGTTCCCGAGGGTGTGAGCCATCATCACTGCCTTGGTCTTGCCATCCTGGAATGCCATCTCCAGTTGCTCCACTCGCGCATTGCCGGTGACAGGATCATTGTCGATGAAGACGGGAACCAGCCCATTCTGAAGAATCGGAGCCACCGTGGTGGGAAAGCCTGCCGCACAGGTGATCACCTCGTCGCCAGCCCGTAATCTGCGTTTTTCCGGAATTTTGTGACTCGTCAAAGCTGTTATCGCAAGTAGGTTTGCTGAGGAGCCGGAGTTGACCAAAAGAGTGTGTTTTACACCCAGAAACGAAGCCAACTCATGCTCGAATGCATCCCCCTCCGGACCCAAGGTCAGCCAAAAATCCAATGTCGCTGAAACAGCTGCCTCCACCTCATCCTCCGTAAAAACACGACCCGCATAGGGAACAAGAGAATCACCTGCCACAAACGGAGAGCGGATGGAATCATCACCCGGCCGCTGGGCGGCGTGGGTAATGCTTGAATACTCGCGTGTGAGACGAAGAATTTCTTGCCTGATTTTTTTGGGGTCCATACTTTGGCTCATCTTGGATTTAAGTTTGAATATTCTTTGATTTGCTGACGACAGACCTGAAAGGCATCAAAATTCGGCCGGATGGATGCCCGATACCAATCCATGGTCATGGTGATGGACTGGGCAAAGCTCAATCGTGGTTTCCATCGAAGCTCCCGTAAAGCATGTTGGTTATTAAGCTGTAGACGACCCGCCTCGTGTGGTGGCATTTTTTCCCGGATGCGTCGCCAACGTCCCGGCCAGTTTTTCAGAATCTGACGGACAAGGGCAGAAACCGTCTTCTGGTCCTTTGGAGATGGCCCAAAGTTGTACGCTCGACCCTTTTTTCGGTGCCTAAAGAGATGAAGCGCCAAGGCAAGATAGCCGGCCGTGGGCTCAAGTACATGTTGCCAAGGGCGAATTGAACTTGGGTTACGAACCGGAATAGGTTGTCCCCTTCGCAAGGCCCGAAAAGCATCTGGAACAATTCGGTCGATGGAGTAATCCCCTCCTCCGATTACGTTTCCGGATCGGGCGGACGCAATCCGAACCGGGTGGCTTTCGAAAAAGGAGTCCCGATAAGAGCTAATGAGAATTTCGGTGGCCGCTTTGCTGGCACTGTAGGGATCCCTTCCTCCCAGCGGATCCTCCTCCCGAAAGGCATGCCGTCTCTCCTCGTTCCGATAGACTTTATCCGTGGTGATGAAAACCGCCGCGCAGGGGTGGCGCAACTCACGGAGCGCCTCCAGCACGTGGGCGGTTCCCAAAGTGTTGATCTCGTAGGTTTCCAAAGGTCGAAGATAGGAATCCCGGACCAGAGGCTGTGCCGCGAGGTGGAGCACAAAATCAGGGCGGCATCGAAGGATGGATTTTCGGACTTTCCCGGCATCGCAAAGATCGCCGAGTTCATGCCTAAGCCTGTTCTTAAGTTTCAGCTGCGAGAAAAACGGGGTCTGCGGAGCCAAGGAGAACCCCGTGACTCTGGCGCCCATTTCCGTCAACCAGACCGCGAGCCAGCCACCTTTAAACCCAGTGTGACCGCTAAGCCATACGCGCTTACCACGGAAAGCGCTTCGGAAGATCACCAGTTTTTCCAAGGGGCCTTACCTGCAGCCCAGAGCTCCTCAAGGTATTGACGGTCTCTCATCGAATCCATTGGGTGCCAAAAGCCCCTATGAAGATAGGCATGAAGTTCGCCTTTCGCAGAAAGGCCCTTCAACGGCTCCGACTCCCACGTCGTCGCATCCCCCTTAATCGAATGCAAAACGGAAGGCTCTAGAACGAAAAATCCGCCGTTAATCCATCCACCGTCGCCCTCAGGTTTTTCAATAAATCCGGTTACGAGTTCGCCATCAACCTGCAATGCACCAAACCGTCCTGGAGGCTGCACAGCCGTAACGGTCGCTTGTTTCGCAGCTTTTTTGTGGGCTGCAATCACTGCCTTAATATTCACATCCCCCACACCATCCCCGTAGGTCATGCAAAAGGTCTGATCGCCGATATAATTGGCCACCCGCTTCAAACGCCCACCCGTCATGGTTCCCTCACCAGTATCAATAAGTGTCACGCGCCATGGTTCCGCATGCTTTTCATGAACTTCCATGGAGTTTTTCTGCATGTCGAAGGTCACATCCGACATATAAAGAAAGTAGTTCGCAAAATACTCTTTGATCACGTAGCCCTTGAATCCTGTGCAAATTATGAAATCCCTAATGCCATGCTGAGAATAGATTTTCATGATATGCCATAAAATAGGTCGCCCACCGATTTCGACAATAGGCTTAGGACGAGACTGGGTCTCCTCTGCAATCCGACTCCCCATCCCACCCGCTAAGATCACACACTTCATTATACAGACATTTTAAACCTCTTATCAGACCCAAGCAAGAAACCCTTTATCGAGGAACAACTTAGGGTTTTAATGAGAGCGGAAGCGCCAAAGTTTCATGAGTCAGTCGTGTCGCGTCGTGGAATCCTTCATTCAACACGCCGAAACACTCCTGCTCATGCATCGCTCGGGGATAGTATACTTCGGTTTGGATGCCTTCAGTGCCCAGTTTTTCCCTAAGGGCATCCCGCTTGCCCTTCCCCGTCACCCGAATCACAAACTGGTTCCAAGTGTGTTCCCCTTTTCCTGAGTGACAGGAAAAAGGCAGGAGAATCGTTCCTGGTTTTTGCTCAGCAGACGACCCCTGGCCCTGACAGATACAAGAATCAAGCGGCATGATTGCGCTCCACTTCTCTTGCAGTGAACTCATTAACTTCTGCGCACTTTCTCGCCTCTTCTTGAGCGCTGAATCCAGATGCTTGAGTTTCACCCGCAAAAATGCGGCTTGAAGTTCATGAAGCCGAAAGTTTCCGCCAATCATCTCGTGGAAATACTTTTCCTTAGCTCCGTGCACACGCAACTTGCGTATCTTTTCAGCTAAAGAGGCATCCTTTGTCGTAATTAACCCACCCTCTCCCAGCGCCCCCAGATTCTTCGTCGGAAAAAAGGAAAACGTTCCGAAGGTGCCCATGGTGCCCGCCTGCCGCCCCTTGTCTCTTGCCCCCAAAGCCTGCGCCGCATCCTCAATCACAGGAATGCCATGTTTTTTTGCTGCCGTCAGGATCGGATCCATGTCGGCGCACTGACCAAAAAGATGAACTACAATAATGGCCTTTGTTTTCGGACCGATCTTGGCCACTACCTGATCCGCCCGCAGGTTGTAACAGCACTCCGCACTATCCACAAAGATAGGCACCGCACCCAGCCTTGCCACCGCTCCAGCTGTGGCGAAAAACGTGAAAGTCGGGCAAATCACCTCGTCCCCCGGCCCCACATCCACCGCTTGTAGAGCCAACAGGAGGGCATCCGAACCATTCGAAACCCCAATCGCGTGCGGAGTCCCAATCCAGGCCCCAATCTCCCTTTCGAAAGCTTCCACTTCTGGCCCAAGAACAAATCGACCGCTATCGAGTACTCGATCAAAAGCCGACTGAAGCTCCGCCCGGTATGGAGCGTGCTCCGCCACTAGATCAAGCATCGGAACCTTCATAAGTGCCTAAATATAGCCAAGAAAACCCAAGACTGAATCCCAAAAAGAACATTTTCGTAGGATTGCCCTAAGCACCCGCCCTAGGCAGTTTCAAACTATGCCTAGTTCGAACGGATCGAAGTTCATCGTGAATGGCGGCAAACCCATCTCTGGGGAAATTGAGCCCCAAGGAAACAAAAACGAAGCCATGCCCTTGATGGCCGCTGCCTGCCTGACCGATCAGCCCATCGTCCTCCAAAATATCCCGCAAATCGATGATGTTCGGCTGATGGAACAAATCCTGAACGATCTCGGCCTATCTACCTCCGAATCCGACGCCTGCTCCACTCGACGCACCCTCACTCTTCAGGCCAAGGCCAATCCCAAGTCCACAATTCATCCAGAACTAGGCTCACGTCTGCGAGGCTCTGTGACTTTGGCAGGTCCCCTCCTCGCCCGGACAGGAGAAGTTACCCTGCCCCGCCCTGGTGGCGACCGAATCGGACGGCGTCGCCTCGACACTCACCTGCAAATCTTCTCGGCTCTAGGAGCCACCATTAAAGACAACAAAGACGGTCTTCAGATCAAAGCCAAGAAACTTCGCGGGGCCGACATCCTTCTTGATGAAGCTTCGGTCACCGCGACCGAAAATGGCCTCTGCGCCGCATCCCTCGCCGAAGGAACGACCATCATTCACAATGCGGCCAGCGAGCCCCATGTCCAATCTCTAGCTAATCTGCTCAATGCCATGGGCGCACAGATTACAGGAATCGGCACAAACACCCTCACCATTCAAGGGGTAAAATCTCTCAAAGGTGCCACTCACCGAATTGGACCCGACTACCTAGAAGCCGGTTCATTCCTTGCCTTGGCTGCTGTCACAGGAGGTGCCTTGAAGATCAAGAATGCCGCTCCTCATCATATGCGAATGATTTTACAAACCTTCGCCCGACTCGGAATTCAAACAGATACCCAAGGCCAGGATATTCTGGTCGCCAAGAATCAGAGACTCGAAGTGGAAAAAGAGTTCGGCGGAGCTGTCCCCCACATCGCCGATGCACCATGGCCTGGATTCCCCGCCGACATGACTTCCGTCGCGCTCGTCACCGCTACCCAGTGCAAAGGCACCGTTCTAATTCACGAAAAGCTGTTTGAATCGCGCCTCTTCTTTGTCGACGGGCTTCTTGAAATGGGTGCACGCATCATCCTGTGTGATCCACATCGTGCCGTTGTACTTGGCTCCGACAAACTTCGGGGGGCCAAACTCGCCAGCCCCGATATTCGCGCCGGTATGGCCCTGCTGATCGCAGCCCTATGCGCGGAGGGCGAATCAGAAATTCGGAATATCACCCAGATCGACCGCGGATTCAGCCAGATTGAAGAGCGCCTCAAGTCGCTTGGCGCTCAAATCGAGCGTAGTTAATTGGACTTTACCGTTTGAGGATCGTTGCTCCGGCCGCGGGGCGAGAGGAGAAGATCGTGGCGGCGATACCGGTTCTTGCTTTGTAATCGGTGGCAATTTTCTTTGTGATGGCATCTAGGGAACTGGCTTTAACCAGCGCCACGCAACAACCACCGAAGCCTCCGCCGGTCATGCGGCACCCATAGACCCCGCCCTTCTCTCCGATGGCTTCAGCGATCTCCACGACCGCATCAAGTTCAGGACAGCTGACTTCGTAGTCATCCCGCAGAGCCGCATGACTCGCTGCCATCAATCGCCCCACGGTGGGCCAATTGGAATGGCGGACACCTTGCGCCGCCTGTACCGTACGCGCGATTTCGCCGATGACAT
>Ga0247833_1005069_pt1 | contig 15634 bp, 13 predicted proteins | sample LaCruzMarch2015__7_FD_187117 | JGI IMG/M metagenome (GOLD analysis project Ga0247833, IMG submission 187117) | Freshwater microbial communities from meromictic Lake La Cruz, Castile-La Mancha, Spain - LaCruzMarch2015_8m | ecosystem: Environmental > Aquatic > Freshwater > Lake | place: Spain...
CGACAAGCACCCCAAAACCGCCGGTGAGACCGATCCTGCCCCCTCCTACCAATATTCCCATGACTTCCCCGACGCCTACGTCCCGCAGGCCTACCTGCCCGAGGGCCGCGTCTTCTACGAACCCTCCGACCGCGGCGAAGAAAAACGCATCGCCGAACGCCTGGCCCACTGGCGCACGCTCTTTACCCAAGCGCCGGAAGCATAGGGCAGGCTTTCCATCACCGCCCATCCCGATAGTTTCACTTTGCCATGTTTGCCCGCCCTCCTCTCGCCACCCTCCACGCCTTGGCCGCCCTCGCCATGGTCTCACTCTCCACCGGCTGCACCGTCGTCGGCTTGCAGGTGCAAAATTTATCGGCCCGGCAAGGCGAGGCGCGGAATTTGGCGGCGCACAGCGGTGACGACCGCGCCGCCGCACTCCTCAAACAGGCGGTCGGGCGCGGCGTGGGCGAGACGGAGAAAATTTCAGACCTCGTCGAGGCCATACGCCTGACCACCACCGCACGGCCCGGCAGCGCGCAGCACCAGATCAATCAAACGGCGACCGAGACCCTGGTTTCCGCGCTGCAGGCGCGCCAATTCGCGCCGGTCACCTTGCGGAACGGCAAGACCCTGAGCGTGGCCGGTGGTTCGGACCGGACCATGGACCCGCGCAGCGCGGACGAACTCGTTCCGGCTTCCGCTTTGCGTATCGAAAGGCTTCGCGTTCGCACCACCCAAGAGGGCGCGGGCGCGCCCTACGTGGTGCGCTATGTGCCGTCCTCGCCGCACTTGAGCGGGCAACCCGGGATCCCTCCGCAGGCCGGAATTACCGAAGCCGTCACCGCCGTCTTGCATTCCGATCGCGGCCAACCGCAGCTCGTTTTCTACCGCACGAGCAAGGACGACGAAGCGGTCATCAACGGACGTCGTGCCAAGCTCGCCGCCGATTTCACCGCTCCGCTCGCTTACATGCTCTCCAAGGGCCGCAACCGCAGCATGGATATCCGTTCGCTCATCCGCACCGATCTGACCATGGACCAGGCCGGCCTCTTCCAATTCTCCCCCTATGATCCCGACAAAATCCCCGTGGTCTTTGTCCACGGCCTCATGTCGCGTCCCGAAACCTGGGTGCCGGCCGTCAACGATTTGCTGGCCGACGAAAAGATCCGCGAGCGCTATCAATTCTGGTTTTTCCTCTACCCGACCGGCCTGCCCGTCTGGGCCACGGCGGCGAAGTTGCGTGAGGAGATGGACCGCTTCCGCACCACGCTCGATCCGCGCCGGGCCAACCCGAACCTCGACCGCATGGTGTTGGTCGGACACAGCATGGGCGGGCTGGTCTCCGGGCTGCAAATCCGCACCGGCGGGAAGCATCTCTGGCAGCAGTTCATGAATACGCCACCGGAAAAGCTAGACCTCACTCCGCAGACCAAAGAGCGCCTGCTCAGGATCATCAACTTCGGCCCGCGCAACGACGTGGGCCGGGTGGTTTTCTTCTCCACTCCGCACCGCGGAAGCGATTTGGCGGTGAATCCCTTCGCCGAATTTTTCGCCCGCCTCGTGCGCCTTCCCTTTACCATTGCCCAGCGCGATATGATCACCATCCGCCAGGCCCTGCGCCAAGAACTACGCGAACTGTTTGTCGCCCCCGCCAACAGCATCGTCTTCCTCCGCGCCAGGTCACCACTCTTGGCCGCCATCCTCAATCTCCCGATGAAACCCAGCGTGCCCTACCACTCCATCATCGGCGACCGCGGCAAGGGCGACGCACCGAACAGTTCCGACGGCGTCGTGCCTTACTGGAGTTCCCATCTCGCCGAGGCGCGCTCGGAAAAGGTCGTCCCGTCCGGCCACGGCGCCCACGAAAATCCCGAAGGCATCGCGGAACTGGCCAGAATTCTGCGAGCGCACTAAGGCACGCCAAGGACCCGATCAAAAATCGGCCACGCAAAGAACCGATGGCCCGCCCTCTTTTGCCTGGTTCCGTCTAGGAACAATGAGCAGGAGCTGACTCGGCGAACGGCTCCTGCGGCGCACCGGCATCACGGATCGCCAAAGCACGTCTCAAACCATCGAGCAGCAAGTCCCTTACCAGCTCGAGTCCTCCGTGCAGTTCCTCCAAAGCACGATGGGACTCGGAGTCGAGCGGGAATCCGGGAAATTCGCCCTCCGCATCGGACCAGAGGGCCGTAGCCTCGCGATGGTCCCCGGCCAATCCGAGCAATGCGGCCCGCAGGATGATCAAACTGCCGCGGGTCGGACTGGACACTTCGTCGGTTGGCGATTGCCGGTAGGAAAAAACCGCGCGGTAAGCACCCTTGGCCAACGCAATGTGCACACCATCAACGCGGCCACCTTTCAAATAATACATCTCCAGATCACGGCGCAACTTTCCGGCCTCGATGCGCACAATGGGGTCGGTGGTGGCATTAAATTCCGTCCCGCGGCCAAAAACCTTGGAGCCGATTTCGTGGCCCTTGACCCGCTGGCCGCGCAAAGTGTTCTCCACAACGTGCTCAAGGAAACGCCTGTTGCGCAGCGAAGCAACAAAGTCGCGGCTGCGGAGGATCCGTTGCAATTGGGAGCGGATCTCGCCCTCCTCCGGAGCAGCGCCGTCCAGCGCGGGAACAGTGCGCGATTTCGCAGGGATCCGTTCGGTCTGCACGGAGAAAGACAATCCGCTCCGACTTGGATCCGCTATGCAGAAAGCGCACAATCCACCAACCGTAGACCGCGCTTTGCTTTGCCCGACGAAAACCCAGAACCCGCATCCGAGCGCTCTTGGCGGTTCTATGTCTGGCCCAACGTGATCTGCGGGTCCCTCGACCCAGGCAAAACGGCCGCCTCGGCCGGAGCTCCGCAAGCGTGGCAGAAAGGCGCAAAGGCATTTTTGCGGGTCGAGCAAGACGAACAACGGTCGAAGAGGCCGATGCCGCAATGGGGACAGAAATCGATTTCCTGATTTTTGAAATCGACGGGGCGTTCACAGCCGGGACAGGCAGACTTTGAGATGCGGATCAGGGCTGTGTCATAGGTGAGGACTTGCCGGCGGACGGTGTCGGGTTGGCTTTCGGCCAGTTTTTGTTCGGCAAGGTAGCGGTTCGCCGCCTTGATCAGCCAGTGACCGACGATCACGGTGAGCAGGATGCCGACGGCGTAACGGACGTAGCCGCCATAACTCGGGAGGTAGGGCACGAGTTCGACGAAAAAGGCGAAGAGCGCGAAAAGAACAAAGCCCCAGACGAAGGGCCAGAGCTGGCTTTTGCGGTGACGTTTGAAGAGCCAGGCAGCCAAGGCGAGGAGGGGCAACGTGAGCGCGAGGCGATAGACAAAGACGCGCAACTCCGAGACTTTGAGTTCGGCCTGATAACGCCGGTCCGCGGCGGCCAGCAGCGGGGCCATCTGGTCTTCGGCACCTTGCAGGGCCTGACTGGCATCAAGGAGCGCCTGACGCTGGGCTTCAACCGCCGCTTGGGTGCGGGCTTGGGCCGCTTTCAGCTCGTCGAGTTGCGCCGTGCGGGTGATGAGTTGGGCATCTTGGCCCGGACGCTGGGTCGCCGTGCGGGTGGTGACCCAATTCTGAAAACTGTCATGGGCGGTGTGGTAGCTTTCCGCCGCGCTCTCGTTCTGCAGGTCGGCTTGGTCGAGCTTGGCTTGGGCGGCGTCCCGGGCCGCAACGGCTTGGTCCTTCGCGCTCCGCAAGGGGGCAATGGCGGCCTGGTCGATGAAGTTTTCCCGATCAATGCGGCCATCGACCTGCGGCAGATCGCCGACGATGGTGCCACCGAGACCGATGAGGAAGGCGGCGAAGACCAAGGCAAGGAGCCATTGGCCACGGTTGAACCATTTTTCGGTCAGGCGGAGAGAACGAGCCATAGAAGAGATTGACCTTGGGCACGACGGGCGTCAATCGGTGTTGTCCTTCCGGATAGAGCAGACCCTGTTCTTACCACCCGACCACCGGCACCGTCGTCGAAATCTGCTTTTGCAGCGTCTGCGAAGGAGACTCCCCGAACATTTCACGGTAGCGCACCGAGAAGCGCCCCAACTCGGTGAAGCCCAACCCGGTGGCGATCTCCGTGACTTTCCGCTCCCGCCCGTCTGCCCGGAGCAACGTGGTGCGAGCTTCGTTGAGCCGGCGCCGCAGGAAAAACGCATGCGGAGTCACCCCGGTGACAGATTTGAACGCGTTCTTCAAAGTGCTCGGGCTGACCCTCAACACGGAGCACAGGTGCGCCATGCGCACCGGACCATGCTTCGCGTCGGCCAGGTCCACCGCGCGCCGCACCAAAACAGCGGCTGGCGGACGGCCACAGGGAACATCTTGCCCATCGAGAATGGCCAGCACCTGACCGTAGACCCAATCCTCGAAATCCCGAGCGCTGACCCGCAACTGGCCGGCGGCCGCGGCCTGCAAATAATTGGCCATGCCCAAGCCAAAAGCAGCGACCGCCTCAGGCCGTGCGACCAGCGGCATGGACGATCGGCCGGGGCGAATGGCGCACTGCACCTCCTGCGGCAGACCTGCTTGGTCAGCCAATGAGGCCAAGCGCGCCTGATCGAGAAGAACGACAAATTGCTTCAGCCCGTTCGGTGCGTAGACATCCATCTCCTCGCCGGTCAGAGCCGAAGCCAGACGGCATTGGTCCATTTCCTCGCCGGAAAATTTGAGACCGTGCGTTGTCCCCGGAATAGCGACGCCAAAACGGTTGTGCAACAACTCGCCACGCAGCTGCGTGCGTATCGGGTAATGCTCGCGGTAGAGGAACGTGTTGCCGGCCGCGATGAAGTCGATCTGGCAATGACAAGGGCCGGGCTCAAGCTGCACGGCATGGAGATCGAAGAAATTCCGCACCGCACCGCTCATGTCCTCGATGGCGTCACGGCGGATGACGCCGCTTAACACCTGCTCGACTGGCTTCAGTGACGGTTGATCCGACATAGCATGAAACAATATTCACACCCCACGGCCTGACCAAATCAAGTCCCAGGGTCGGCTGATTTGCCTTTTTACGCATTTTGCATAGCAGCATCATCCTTGCAACCTCACTATATCGATCCCCCTCTACTGTGATGGGGGAAAAGCTTCCACCCTTCCAAAAAAACCATTCCGACTATGCCAAAAAAAATCCACCTCCTCTCGGCCACCCTCGCCGCCATTACCGGCCTGCTGGCCCCCTCCCTCCTGGCACAAGCCGCCGCCAAGAAACCGAACATCCTCATCATCTGGGGTGACGACATCGGGCAGTTCAACATCAGCGCCTACAACATGGGCATGATGGGTTACCGGACGCCCAACATCGACAGCATCGCCAAACAAGGCGCGCTCTTCACCGACTGGTACGGCCAGCAATCCTGCACCGCGGGACGCGCCGCCTTCATCACCGGACAATCCCCCATCCGCACCGGCCTGACCAAGGTCGGCCTGCCGGGTGCACCCGAGGGCATGAAGGAAGAGGATCCGACCATCGCCACGCTGCTCAAAGCTCAGGGCTATGTCACCGGACAATTCGGCAAAAACCATTTGGGCGACACCGACGACATGTTGCCGACCAACCACGGCTTCGATGAATTTTTCGGCAACCTTTACCACCTCAACGCCGAGGAAGAACCCGAGCACCCTGACTATCCACAAACCCCCGAGTTCAAAAAGAAATGGGCACCACGCGGCGTCATCCACAGTTTCGCCGGCGGCAAAATCGAGGACACCGGCCCGCTGACCCGCAAGCGCATGGAGACCATCGACGAGGAGGTCAACGCCAAGGCCCTCGACTTCATGGAACGGGCGGCCAAGGACGACAAACCCTTCTTCCTCTGGTGGAACTCGACCCGCATGCACATCTTCACCCACCTGAAGGAAGAATCGGACGGCAAGACCGGCCTCGGCATTTACGCCGACGGCATGGTCGAGCATGACGGACACGTCGGTTTGGTTCTGGCCAAACTCAAGGAACTCGGCCTCGAGGAAGATACCATCGTGATGTATTCGACCGACAACGGCGCCGAAGCTTTCACCTGGCCCGACGGAGGCACCACCATGTTCCGCGGCGAGAAAAACACCCAGTGGGAAGGCGGCTACCGCGTTCCCGCCATGATCCGCTGGCCGGGCACCATCCAGCCCGGCACGGTGATCAATGACATCGCCGCCCACGAAGATATGTTGCCCACTCTCGTCGCGGCCGCAGGCAACCCTGACGCCAAAGAGCAGCTGCTCAAAGGGGCCAAACTCGGTGACCGCAATTACAAGGTTCACCTCGACGGCTACAACCTGCTGCCCGCCTTCCAAGGCGAAGGCGCCTGGCCGCGCCGCGAGTTCATCTACTGGACCGATGACGGCAGTGTCGCCGCCTTGCGCTATGACAACTGGAAAATCACCTTCCTCGAGCAGCAGGCGCATGGGCTGCACGTCTGGCAGCAGCCCTTCGTCGAACTGCGCGCCCCCATCCTGAACAACCTCCGCATGGATCCGTTCGAGTTGGCCCAAGACATCGGCATGGACTACGGCCGCTGGTATCTCGAGCACATGTTCGTCATCGCCCCCGCCACCGCCTACGTCGGCCAATGGCTGCAGAGCTTCAAAGATTATCCGCCCCGCCAGAAACCCGGCAGCTTCAATCTCGACCGCGTGATGGAAGCCGTGACCAGCGTCCAGCAATAAAGCAAGACGGCCTATGCCGAGCACCGTCCATCACGGGAGGGTCTGGTGGCCACAGCGGGCCGCTGTCCTTGTCTTGGCTGCTTTGGTCACCGCCACCGCTGCCACGCCGGTCGATGAAACCGCCAAGGAGGACGCCTCCCCGTGGCGCTTCCGCCTCGCGCCTTATGCTTGGCTGACCTCGACCAGCGGCAGCATCGGGGCCGGCCCGCTTAGCACCGACGCAGGGATGGATTCTTCGACCATTCTTTCCAATCTCCAGATCGGCGCCATGTTCGTTGCCGAGGTCGCCTACGACCGCTGGAGTTTGGAGAACGACCTCATCTACGCCCGTTTCCAGTCCTCCAAAGCCACGCCTGGAACCAGTTTCGGGGAACTGCAGGGCACGCTCTACGAGTTGTTCTGGACCAGCTACCTCGGCTACCGCGTGATCCAGACGGATCGCTTCACCATGGATCTGCAGGCGGGATTCCGCCTCGTCTCCATGGGGCTCGAACTCGAATTGACACCCGGAACAAGCCCGGGCCTGTCGCGCTACTACGACCGCACTTGGATCGACCCGGTCGTCGGTCTGCGCACGCGCACCTACCTGAATGATTGGCTCTTCGTTCCGATCCGCGGCGATGTCGGCGGCTTCGGGGCCAACTCGCAATTCACCTGGCAGGCCTTCGCCGGAGTCGGCGTCCAGATCAGCCAGTGGGTCGCGCTCATTGCCGGTTACCGCACGCTCGGTTACAACTACGATCAGGCTAACTTTGAATACAACGTCAACACCCATGGCCCCCTCCTCGGTTTCGAAATCAGTTTTTAATCGCGCGCTCACCGCCCTCCTTCTCGCCGCGGCGTCCGGCCTAGCCGCCCCGGGTGATCCGGTCAGCAAAGCCACGCCACCCCTCGCCTCTTGGCACGACACGGCGGCGAAACAAGCGGTCGTTGATTTTGTCACCCGCGTGAGTGACGAGGAATCGCCGGACTTTGTGCCGCCCCCCGAGCGCATCGCGGTCTTCGACAATGACGGCACCCTCTGGCCGGAAAATCCGATGCCGTTCCAATTGGCCTTCGCCCTGGACGAACTCAAACGCCGACTGCCCGAGGAACCGGAGTGGAAAGATGATCCGACCGTCCAAGCCGCTCTCGCCGGCAACCTTCCCGCCTTGCTCGCCGACCACTACAAGGGCCTCTTCCGGATCATCGAACTGACCGGCTCCGGCATGACCACGGTCGAGTTCGCCGACCGCGTGCGCGCGTGGTTCGCCACCGCGAAGCACCCGCACTTCGACCGCCCCTACGACCAGCTCGCCTACCAACCCATGCTCGAACTGCTGGCCTACCTGCGCGCGAACGGCTTCAAAACCTTTCTCGTCTCCGGCGGAGGCGCGGACTTCATGCGCGTCTTCAGCGAGCGGATTTACGGCGTGCCGCCCGAACAAGTCATCGGCTCGAACGCCCGCACGGTCTACGAATTGCGCGCAAGCGGGCCGGTTCTGGTCAAAACGATGGACGCCCTCTTCATCGACGACAAGGCAGGCAAACCCGTCGCCATCCATCAATTCATCGGCCGCCGCCCGATCGCCTGCTTCGGCAACAGCGATGGCGACAAGGAAATGCTCGAATACACCACGATCGACAATCCGCGTCCCTCACTCGGTCTCCTTGTCCACCACACCGACACCGAGCGCGAATACGCTTATGACGCGAAGCCGAAAAGCAGCGGTAAGCTGGTCGAAGCACGGACCGACGCGCCCGAGCGCGGCTGGATTGTGGTGGACATGGAGAAGGACTGGGCGGAAGTTTTTGCAGATTGAAGCTTCCTTTCGCCGCCAGACCAAAGGTGGATCGCGATGTCCCCCTCGCGATAACGCCTGCACCCGCCCCGTGGCGGCAACACTCACGACGAGCCCTTGCGCTCCTCGCTCTGACCCTCGCCGCCTGCGGGCCGACCGACGTTCCACCGGGCATGGTTCTCATTCCCGGCGGCGAATTCACCATGGGGACCGAGGCCGACTATGCCTTCCCCAACGAAGGTCCCCCGCACCGCGTCACCGTTTCCCCGTTCTGGCTCGATGTGAACCCGGTGACCAATGACGACTTTGCCCGCTTCATTGAATCGACCGGCTACCTCACGGTGGCCGAACGCCCGGTCGATTGGGAGGAAATGAAAAAACAGGTCCCGCCCGGCACACCGAAGCCGCCCGACGAAGTGCTGGCTCCCGGTTCGCTCGTCTTCCGTCCGACCGAGGGCCCGGTCAATCTTCGCGACATGTCGCAATGGTGGATTTGGACCACCGGCGCGTCATGGCGCCACCCCGAGGGTCCGGCGAGCAATCTGGAAGGACGCGGCAACCATCCCGTGGTCCACGTTGCTTGGGAGGACGCGCAGGCTTATGCCGACTGGGCCGGCCAGCGCCTGCCGACCGAGGCGGAATGGGAATTCGCCGCGCGCGGCGGACTCGAAAATGCGCGCTACGCGTGGGGCGATGAGGAGAACCCGGACGGCCGATTCATGCTCAACCGCTGGACCGGCACATTCCCCTACCTCAACGACCGCGCTGACGGCTTTGCCGGCACATCACCCGTCGGATCCTTCCCGCCCAACGGATACGGCCTTCATGATATGGGCGGCAACGTGTGGAATTGGTGCAATGACCTTTACCGCGCCGATACCTTCGCCACGCGGGCCGACGACCAACAAGCCTGCTGCGATCCGGGCGGACCGCTCGACTCCGAGCGTGAAACCCCGGTCCCCGGCGACCCCTCACCTCCACTCGTTCCCGGTGCGGAACGCCGCGTGACCAAAGGCGGATCCTTCCTCTGTCATCCGGCCTACTGCGAAAGCTACCGCCCGACGGCCCGACGCGGAACTCCGCCGGACACCGGCAGCAGCCACGTCGGGTTCCGCTGTGCGATAGATATCGCGCAGCCGTGAAGCGATACTACGGACCGCAGCGCAATCCATTCGATCGACACCCGAAAAGCATTCCGCCCACCGGAAGCACTTCGATCGGTAGGGCCCGCTGGCTCAGCGGGCCGCTGACTTTCACGCAGAAAGCGCGCGGTCCGCTGAGCCAGCGGACCCTACCTGACGGGAACGATGTTCCAGCGCTGCTACCTCGCCCGCTCCGGGTTGAGCGATTTTAGCTCCGGCGGGACAAAGATGCCGTCTTTGCGGATCAGTTTGCCATCGAACCACACTTCCCCGCCCCCGTAGTCGGCGCGCTGGATGCAGACCATGTCCCAATGGACCTGACTGCGGTTGCCATTGCCGCCGACTTCATAGGCTTGGCCCGGGGTGAAGTGGAAGGACCCGGCAATTTTCTCGTCAAAGAGAATGTCGCGGATGGGGTGAAGGATGTGCGGATTGAAACCGAGCGAGAACTCGCCGATGAAACGGGCACCGGCATCGGCATCAAGAATAGCATTCAGCTTGGACGTATTCCGGCCTGCCGTGCCACCGATGATCCGACCCTGCTTGAATTCGAGGGCGATATCCTCGAAGGCGGTGCCGTGGTAAATGGTGGGAACATTGAAGCGAACCTTGCCTTCGACGCTGCGTTTGACCGGCGCGGTGAAAACTTCCCCGTCGGGAATATTGCGGTCGCCACCGCAAATGACCGAACCGATATCCTTGATACTGAACCGCAGGTCCGTGTCGGGCCCTTTGATCTGCACCTTGTCGGTCGTGTCCATCAGCGCCTTGAGCACTTCCATGCCTTTGCGCAATTTTCCGTAGTCCAGCGTGCAGACCCGGAAGTAGTAGTCCTCGAAAGCCTCCGTGCTCATCTGCGCCTGCTGCGCCATGGAGGGCGAAGGCCAACGCAACACGACCCAGCGGGTCTTGTTGATGCGGTGATTCATGACCGGACGCATCGTCGCGGCGATCATCTTGAGTTTGTCCGCCGGCACGTCGCTCATTTCCGTCGCGTTGTCGCTGCCGCGAATGGCGATATAAGCGTCCATCTTTTTCATCCGCGCCATCTCGACCTCGGCCGACAGACCAATCTGCGGGCCCGTTGCCCCGATGGCCATTTCGCGGGAGACGCGGCTGTGCTGGATCTGGGTAAAAGGAAGGGCCTTGGCTTTGCGCACCGCACGGATCAGGGCGATGACCATGGCATCGGGAACATCGGAGACATCGATGAGCACCTTGTCTCCGGGCTGGAGGGCGGTGGAATGTTTGGTCAAAACCTCGGCCAGCCGGTCGTAACGCGCGTCTGTCATCCGGACGTTATGCCCGACCGCAGCCCTCCGGGCAACGCGGGAAGCAGGGGTCGCGGGTCAGCGGACCGCCTGCAGCGAGGACAAGGCGACCTGAAAGAGCTGGCCGTTTTCGTTGGCAATAACCAGCGCATCCTTGCCTTCCCAGGCCACCCCCTCGGCCTGCCAGGCGAAAACCGGGGTCCGGCGGACGCTCTCGCTCTTGGTGAAAATACTGCCTGAAGCCCGGTCGTAGGAGAAAACCCAAAGGGACGTGTAAGTGAGGACGGCGACCAGCTTGCCGTCCGGCGAGGCATCTGCCGCCGTGACCATTCCGCCGATGTCAAACGAACCGACCAGCCGTAACGGGTTGGAGCGGGTGGTGGATTCACCGTCAAGCCGGTAAAGACGCGTGCGGGTGTCGCTGCGGTGTTTGGTCAGGAAGTAGATCCGGTCGCCGGCGGAGAAAACCGCTTCGCAATCGTAATCCGGGGAATCGCCCTTCTGGTCTTCAAAGTGGACGCGCAGGGTCCGGGTCGGACGGACCGACACGGCGCCCGGTTTGGGTTCGCTGACAAAGTGAAGCATGAGTTGTTTGCGGCGGCCGCTGTTGTTGCCCACGTCGGCGATGATGAGATTTCCTTGGTCATCCAACGCGATGTCCTCCCAATCGTTGTTCTTGCAACCCTCGATGCGCACCGCACCCGTCCAACCGCGGGCCAGTTTGCCGTTGGCCGTGACCGGCACGATGGAAGCACCGCTGCCGCCATCCCCGTGGGCCCAAAACACGCCGTTGTATCGCAGGCTGTGGACCAACCCGGAACACTCGGTGAGGAGCGCCGGACTGATCTGACCGTCGGGCTTGAGGAAGCGCAGCGCGCTGAACGGGAATTGCGCGGAAACCGGCAAGGTGAGTAACAACTGGAGGGCGAGCGTCCCCGCGAGCCGCCGGGAAAGAACCTTCCTCCACCTCACAGCAACCGGGAAAGGCCGCCCTGCAAAAGCGGGATCGCTCATCAATACGACTTGGCGAAAACCACGCGGCGCGCACTCGGTTTCCCGCTGAAAGGACACACTCCCGGCTCCGCCGCCCCGTCGCGCGGGATGCAGCGGATGGTCACCTTGAGTTCCTCTTTGATTTTTTCCTCCGTCTCGCGCGTGCCGTCCCAGTGGGCCAGCGCAAAGCCGCCATGGATTTCCGGCTGCTCGGCGTTGGCCGGCGTGAAAAAGGCGCGGAATTCCTCCGCCGAATCAATCACCCGGGTGTGCTCGTCGCGGAACTTCGTCGCGCCCGCGAGCAACGCCGCCTGCATCGCTTCCAGCGTGGCCCCGACCCCCGCCGCGAATTCAGCCATGGTTGGAAATTCTTTTTCTTTCGGTCCACGGTCGCGGCGACTGACCGCCACACTGCCTTTTTCCAAGTCGCGCGGCCCGATCTCGACCCGCAGGGGCACACCCTTTTTGATCCATTCCCAATTTTTCACCCCGCCGCCGGCGTCGCGGCGGTCGATCTCGACGCGGACCGGTTCGCCGAACGCGGTCTGCGTCCGGAGTTGCGCGGCCAGTTTTTCCGCAGCCTCCAACACGGCGGCGCGGGACTCTTCTTTGGACAAAATGGGCAAAATAACAATCTGCGAGGGTGCCATGCGCGGCGGCAAGACGAGCCCGTCGTCATCCGAATGCGCCATGATGAGCGTGCCGATGAGACGCGTGCTCACACCCCAGCTCGTGGTCCAGGCCAACTGACGACTCCCGTCGCGCGCCGCGAACTCGATGCCGGAGGCCCGAGAGAAATTTTGTCCGAGAAAATGCGAGGTGCCCGCTTGGATCGCCTTGCGGTCCTGCACCATGGCCTCGATGCACAGCGTGCTGACCGCCCCGGGGAAGCGTTCACTCTCGGACTTCTCGCCGGTGAAGACCGGCAGCGCCAGATGCTCGCGGGCGAAGGTCTCGTAGACGCCGAGCATTTTGTCCGTTTCGGCCACGGCTTCCTCCATTGTTTCGTGGGCCGTATGTCCCTCCTGCCAAAGAAATTCCGCCGTGCGCAGGAAGAGGCGCGGACGCATTTCCCAGCGGACCACGTTGGCCCATTGGTTGATGAGGAGCGGGAGGTCGCGGTAGCTCTGCACCCAGCGCGCGTAGGCCGCGCCGATGATCGTCTCCGAGGTCGGGCGGACGATGAGCGGCTCGTTCAACTCGCCGGCCGGGACCAGCTTGCCGTCTTTCTCCTCAAGCCGGTGATGCGTGACGACCGCGCACTCCTTGGCGAAGCCCTCGACATGCTTGGCCTCTTTCTCGAGAAAGCTGAGCGGGATGAAGAGCGGAAAGTAGGCGTTGACGTGGCCCGTGGCCTTGAACATCACATCGAGCTGACGCTGCATGTTTTCCCAAATGCCCCAGCCCCACGGCTTGATAATCATGCAGCCACGCACGTCGGAATTTTCCGCGAGGTCGGCAGCTTTGATCACCTGCTGATACCATTCGGGAAAATTGTCGGCGCGGGTCGGGGTGATGGCGGTCTGCATGGAAAGTTGAGGGTTGAGGGCTGAGAGTTGAGGGACGAAGAGCGGAGCTTATCCGTGAGACCGGGAAAGGTCACGCGCCCAGCGGCCTTTAGACATCGCCGCGCAGGCTGTGGAGGAATTTTTTGAAATAGGTGACTCCCTGCTCGAGGGCCTCCACCTCGATGAATTCGTCCTCGGTGTGTGCTTGGGCGATCGAGCCGGGACCGACGGCCACCGCGGGGATGCCGCGGGCGGAGAAGATGGCCGCATCGCAGAACCACGCCGCGCCGGCGGGGCGTCCGCCGATTTCGACCAGCTTGGCCACCAAGGGGTGAGACGGATCGGTATCCAGGGCCTCTGAGCCCATGATTTGCTCCACCCGCAGGCCCGGACAAGCCCCGCGCATGATCTCAAAAACGTCGAGCGCTTCGCCATTTTTCCATTGCGCGGGAAGCAGGCGCAGGTCGATCACGGCCTCGGCATGGTCGGGCACGATGTTGAATTTCGTGCCGCCGCGGATTGTGCCAATGCTGAAAGTCGGATGGCCGAGCACCGGGTCGTCCACGCCGGCAAAATAAGCGGTCAGCGCCGTCTCCAGCGAGAGCAACCCGGCGGCCAGCTTGGTGATGGCATTTTCGCCGCGTTCCGGACACGAACTGTGGGCGGAGCGTCCGGTGGCGACGACCCGTGCCGTCACATCGACTTTGTGTTTGAAGACCACATCCAAGCCGGTCGGCTCGCCGACGACCACAAAATCGAATTTCTCCCGCGCGGCCAGCGCTTTGGCGCCGTCCTGTCCGGCCTCCTCGCCCATCAGTCCGGCAAACCAGACCTCGTGAGTGAGATGCGGCAGCAGGTCACGGCATTCGTGCAGAGCCCAAAGCATCGAGGCCATCGGACCTTTGGTGTCACTCGCCCCGCGGCCGTAAAGCCTGCCCTCGTGGATCTCGCCACCGAAGGGATCGATGGTCATGCCGGCCACGCTGACCGTATCCGTATGCGGGGCGAAGAGGAGGCGCGGTTTCCCTGCGGCGGCGGCAAATCGGGCCACGACATTGGGACGGCCGGGATGAACCTCGTGCAGTGCCGTCTCAGCGCCGTCTGCCCGGAGGAAATCGGCAACGAACTCCGCACAAGCCTGCTCGCCGGTGCGATCGGTGCCGGGGTCGCCATCGGGATTGACGCTGGGGATGCGCACCAGCGCCTGCGCCAACTCGACCACGTTGCCGGGCGACGCGCTCATCGGGCTCCGGTGAATTTGGAAAAGACCAACCGCGCCAACGAGCGCGACCCGCGGTCGAAAAGAAACCGCGCCTGCTCGCCGCCGGGCCATTCAAGGACGAGAATATCGGCCAGAAATTTCTGCTCGAGCCGGGCGATGGGCGAACCGGGGTGCAAGGCGCGGGGCCGGTTCGAGTGACGAGGGACAAAATAAAGCATCTGGGCCGGACCGGCGGCCGCGACCAGCCAGCCGAAGCGATTCGGCGGGTAGCCCGGGCCGGAGCCGCTGATGCAAGGTACGGACCATTCAACGCTCCACTCCGCCCCCGCATGCTCGGCAACCGCGGCGCGCGCGGCCGAAGGCAGATCGTCGGGCAATTCCGCCACCTCCTCGTCGACCGGAGAGAGGCGCAACTTGCGTCCGCAGAGCCAGAGTTTGACCCAAGTGGACCGCAGCATGCGCGGCACGAAATACCAGATGGCGGCCAGCGCGATGACCGCGATGACCAGCGCGACAATCGGGTAGGTGAAAATGAGACCCAGCCCGAGAACCACCGTGGCATCTTCCGCCACGCTGAGCGCGATATTAGAAATCGGCTCGGGCGAGGCATTGGCCTGCAGGCGGACGGTCGACTTGAGTGCGTGCGTGGTGAAACCGAGCCACGCGGCGAGCAGGCCGACAACGACATTGAAAACCGGATTCCCGTCGCCCAGCACCATCACAGCCAGCAAAGCAGCACCCACCGGACGGATCGCGGTGTGCACCGCATCCCAAGCCGAATCAACCCAAGGAATTTTGTCCGCGGTGAACTCCATGGCAAAGAGCAGTCCGGAAGCCGCCAAGACCCAAGGATCGGCCAGCACTTCCAGCCGCTGGTATTCCGCGGCCAGGGAGATCCAATCAAAGCGGACGGCCAGACCGGTGAGAAAGACGGTCAGGTAGAGATTCAACCCGGACAACGTAGCCAGGCCGACCGCGACACCGAGAAGTTGGAGAATTTCCATGGGCAGACTCCACGATACCCGGCCCGCCGAGGGAATCCAGAAAGCAAAAACCCCTCCGACCGGAGCCGGAGGG
>Ga0247833_1005076_pt1 | contig 15615 bp, 14 predicted proteins | sample LaCruzMarch2015__7_FD_187117 | JGI IMG/M metagenome (GOLD analysis project Ga0247833, IMG submission 187117) | Freshwater microbial communities from meromictic Lake La Cruz, Castile-La Mancha, Spain - LaCruzMarch2015_8m | ecosystem: Environmental > Aquatic > Freshwater > Lake | place: Spain...
ATCATACCCCCGCCCCGCCAACCAGATTTTCATTTCGAACAACGGTTTTCCGCCTAAGGTATCTTATATACGTAGGAACTAAATATGAAAAAAAGGAAACTTCCGAGAGAAGAGAAAGGCAGAGGAAAGTTTGTTGGCTGGCCGTTGCATTTTAACCCGCCAAATTCTAAAGGTATGTCAAAAAGGTACGAATCTAAGATTTGAATTTTAGCCAATCGATTTTCGCCTCTGGTAAGGGTAGGGTACCAAGGTATGCAAAAAAGGTACGAAACTAAGATATTGAATTTTTGGCCAATCGCCTCTGGACACAACCTAAGGTTATATTCTACATAAATAGACCTCACTAAGAAGAATGGTCGGCCTGCTCGCGAAGACGATTGCCGTGGCGGCGATAACAGCCTACTGCCAGGGAGTGCACTCCTGGTCGCCCGTCACGCACTGGCGTTGTCGTTATGCAGTACCGTTCACGACATCACCATCATCGGCCCTTAGCGTGACCAGCAGTGACAAGAATTACAATGAGCTACGGATACAGCTCCCATCCATGGGCTTGAATGAATTACAGACACAATTTCGATTAGCAATTGCACGAGAGGATATGGACGCTGCGTCGATGTATCGTGATGAGCTTGCGGATCGGGTGAGTTCGGGTGCGTACAATAATCCCGGCATCAACCGCGACGGTGATAATGATGATGACGAGGATCTGGCTCGAAGAATACGACTGAGACGTCTAAGCTGGGCAGGATTAGGCACGGCACCGTGGCTCATTGAAAGGTTAAGAGTATTAGAGTATCCATTACCAACAACGATACAAATTAATGCGTTCGAGGCGGTGAATTCTATTTTGCTCTACGATGAGAGAAAGTCGTCATCGCGTGGCAGCAGTGTCGGGAACAAAGTTGAAAACGACACACTTGAGGATCGATTGCAATCAAAAACTCCGCAGAATATGGGCGTAGTTATATCTGGGTCCACCGGGAGTGGTAAAACGCTCGCCTATCTGGTGCCTACATTAAGTACACTGTCTCAGACACTTTTCACACGACAACGTATTCGTATCAAGGATGAGGAGGGCGTTGATGATCTCATGGGTGACTTAATTGATCGTGTTATGGTCCAAACAAGTCCATCTGTTCGTGGACAGGGATATGATCAAGTAGTTGGTGGAGGAAGTGGACGAGAAGGAATCGCCACGTCAGCTACTGCAGCATTGTCAAGTCTGGGCAAGAGTGGAACTGACGTCCAAAGTCCCATTGCACTGATTGTTGTACCCACTCGTGAACTGGGTGTACAAATTGCTCTGCAACTATTTGAGCTCGTGGGTGGTAATACAAAGAAAACACCCACTGAACGTAGTGGGAGTAAGAATATGTTCCGATATAAAGGACCGAAGGGGGTAAAAATTGGATGCGTATTGGATGAACAAATGTCCAAAGAAGGACTGAAACTCCAAACTGATATTGCCATTACGACACCTAAGTACCTATCAAAGCTTATTGATGAAAACGATGTTGATCCATCGAAACTTCGTGTGGTTATATTCGACGAGGCTGATCTTGGACTTGAGCAAACATCAGACGATAATTTGAAGCTACTATTCAACAACAATAACAATAACGACGATACGAGTAGGAGAAGAGAATTCAGTCGAATATCCTACCTGGTTGGGGCGACAGTCACGGAATCATTGGGGAATCTTGCTGTTAGAGATGAGATTCTACCTGAGGGGAAGAGCTTCATTGCCACGGCCACTAGATTTGCCCCGATAACAAAGGAAGATAATAGTGGACTATTGCTTGATACAACTGACTCGTCGTCATCCATCGAGGAAGTCAGCATTGGGACTACGTTGAAAGATCTAAGACTATGTCTTGATCCGGGACTTCAACACGAACGCGTGCTAGTTTCGGACAATGCTGGTTTACTTTGTCTTGCACGTATGCTTCGAAAGGAGCTCCGTGACTTTGAGAGTGCGAATGCAACACTGGCTAATGAGAGTGGTGGAGGAGGTGCCGAATATGGAATGGATGAGCTTGCCAAACAATTAGCCGCATTACGAGAAGAGACGAGAGATTTAGAAGAAGATTTTGGCATCGATTCAGTCTATGACTCGACGAAGTCTAATTCCATTAACAGTTTACAACGTCCACGAGTGGTCGTTTTCTTCCCCGACGAGGACGAGGCACGGAATGCCATCTTCTCGTTGCGGGATGCACTTTGGGGCGAGCACAAACTTGGCGTACTCCTGCCGAAGACTGGTGAAAATCCGTTGACAATTATGGAAGCATTCAAGTATGGTGATATATCCGTCCTGCTCGCCACACCGAACTCCATTCGTGGTTTAGACTTTCCGGCACTTACACATGTGTACACGTTGTTCCTGCCAGCGAATGATCCACGTGAGTACTTACACCTTGCGGGACGTGTGGGTAGAATAGGTCAGCAGGGCAGTGTACGCGGACAGGGGGGCAGGGTAACAACCATCTTGGATCGGGAGGATGCAAATCAATTCGATCAACTGGCGGAGTTTTTAGGATTTGACTTTTACGATGTTGCGCCATTACAGGCAGAGATGACTGAGAGTTCAGACGTGGAAGATATGAGACGGTATTTGGAGGATACATTAACATTGCTTAGAACTGCGGATGAGCCAGTTGTCAACTATTCGGACGAGCTTGATGATGATGAGTCCGAAGGTGTAGATGAAGAGGAAGATGATGATGACGAGGAGTACGGACAATTATAGATTCTTAACTAACCAATGCACCAAAAATGTCTTCTTAACGACGCAGTATTACATTTTCTCCTCTTTTTCTCGATCCATGTCTGTGTTACAACCACCTTCTCTCCCTTGAACCTGATCTCGATGTTGAAAGTTTTTGCCATGAAAGCCAGCTTGGAAGTCTTCCAAGAAAGCACCTGACGGAATGCAAGCAGCAGTCATGTTAGGTCAGATGCAGATAACAATACAAATTAGCAAATGAGAAAGCTCATTCTTACCTTTGGCACCCTTCATTGCTTGTCTAATCTTTTTCTCAGCGTCCACTCTCTGTTCATCACGTGCCAACAAAGCTTCTTCGACAAGCTGTGGTGTGCCAACTCCCCATGCTTCCATTGCCTCTACTTCAAAATGGCTAGAATTATTGAGTCCAGACAAGAGTGGACCTTTACTGTACGTCAGATCTTCTGGAGCTGCACGACAATCATCTAAAACTTCGTCGATATATAGTCTGGGCAATTCACATGTGCCTCCAAATCCTATACCGTGACTCAATCCGTCATAACCTTTGCTGCGAGCTTCAGTGTTAAAGTACTGATAATTGTGAGTATCGTCAGATTCAGCATTTGTCTCACTACCACCCTTAGGACGATAAATTGCCATCGGATCTGGACCTAATCGGAAAAGAAAAGCATCTGAGTTTCCATAGAATTGAGGTGACTCCGTTTTCCAGGCTGTGTGTGTGTAAGCACCAAAGGTTCCACACCCGCAGTTGCCTTTATCGGATGTATCCTTGCTCCGTATCAATATAATAGTTGGACCACCATAACCTAAAATGGAATGCATTAATCGATTCGATGATAATCCATTTGCTTCTGAGGAGAAAAGACGATGCCAACTTCCAGACGCTAGCGTGAGTGACGTACAAGCCATCGCAAATAAGTCGAACGATGAAGATGATGGCGATGTGAAAAATGTGCTCGTTGGAGAAGTGAATGTCGTTACCGCAGGAACATCAATCGTTAAGCTTGGTATCCACAATGGCGATACGCCAGGAGGGAATTTCGATTCCTTGTCATCGTCGACTGATGATTCCTGTGAGAAAAAAACGAATATGACATGAAGGAATGTAGGTAAAGCTGATCCCAGCAATGGAACCTCAGCTTGAGCCCATTCAATAAATTCATCGAGTATCACTAGTGTTTCATCTCCACCAGGATTGGGAGCGTCATTTGTGGCTACAGTAGAGGAATAATTGAAGCCAAAGCCACCACCTGATCCACCTCCCTCATCCCGACGTTTCTTTGCAGACAGGATCAACGAATCGACCATTGCTTGTCTATCTTTTGGATCTTCTCTAGGGACAAAATCCTGCCATCGATCTGTCTCCCTCATTCCGTTACGAGAAGTAGCAACACCTTTCAGATAGGATGCCGCCAACGCTATGCAGTATGCGGTATGGATTATTGTAGATGCGTCCGCTTTGGTAGATTGTACAGCATTTCCAACGGATGAAGAAGCAATTGCAAAAATCTTTGCAAGAGATGCACGTGCTCCTCTTCTGCCACAAGATGTAGCAATCCCTTCCAAAAAGTCTTCCAAGTTTTGCGACTGGTCTGCGTTGTTGTTATATGATGCTTTGTCACATGATGACATGTATTCATCGACAGAAGAAGCTATTGCATAGTAAGATTCCTCAAATATAGCAATTTCGTTAACGGTTGTCAATGACTGAGATGATTGTGAGAAATTCAAATCATCATTTGCCGATTGACTTCGTTGTGAGTTGTTTTTCGATTTCAATGACAGGCCTAGTGCAACATTCGCAATTCTAGTGCTGAATCCATATGGCAATATATGTTCTTCGACATTAGTGAGGGCCTCTATTACTCGGATAGCAGCATTAGATCTACAAACCAATGGGCTTTTTGTTGCGACAGTGTAACTGCGAGTGTGTGGGTTGAACTCTCCATAAATAGCTGACCATGTAGATAGGCGTGCCAACAACGATAATGAGTCTGGTGATGTCACAGGTAATGATGCTAAGGAGCACAGGCGACTATGACACCAGCACCATTTACGTAGCTCTGCATCGCTTAAGGGATATCGATCACCCAACGAATGAATAAATGCACGCTCATTCGCACGCTGTGTTTCTCTCGATAAAGAGGAATTATTGCCCATGTCACCACTACTACTCAATACTTACTGCTATCTAGTCTGTCCTAATTACCTTACTCGAATTGAGTCCTCGTCCGACTGGAGGAAGGATAGCGCCTATCTTTGCCCTCACCACGTTGTGTCCGCTGTGTATCGCCCCAAATGTGTAAAGAATCAGGGGTTTTGTAAAGAAAATGAATTTGCGTCCATGAACACACTGGTCGAGTCATGAGGAAGTCGATATTAGTGACAACGCTGCTGTGTCTACTGCCGGCTCATCCAGTGCTAGGATTTACCACTACTAATCCATCGATGAATATTATTGCGCTTCCAACGCGATCATCAAGGTCCTTTGCCCTGTCAATGGTAGATAGTAACGTACTCATGGGAGGTGGAATTGCCGTGGCAGGCTTGGTTGCAGGTGTAGGACTTGTCACCTTCGCCGAGGGTATGGGGGAACGGTCGAAGGCACGTGGTGGTGGTTTGTCTGAGGATATGGCCATGAAAATTACAGGTGGATTGATGGAAGACGTCGAGGTATGTCATTATACTGAACAATTCACGTTTTTTGTGTGATATTTTCCACTCACACATACATAATATTATTGATGCAGGTATCTTCAATAAGTGATTTGTCGAGTTTAACGGAAAAGCTAGAGGCGGCATTGAAGGAGACGGGTGGAGCAAACGAAATGGAATTGGCAATGTCAGAGGAGGATAAGAAGAGAATTGCAGAGGAGGCGGATGACGGGTGGTAAATATTGGGACGACACATTCGGCATGCTAGGATCGGATTTGGGGGCATACATCGCAGGTATACGATGCCGTATCTCTCTTTGCCTTCATGTAACAATAGATGAGGTGTCAGAAAATATCGGACGGATGGGGAGGAATAATTTCCTTCTGAAACAAATCATAAGGGGTGGAGCAAACACACGAAATAATACGCTACAATGAGCACAACCTCTGGAAACTACTATGAAAGATGTAGCTACTCTTTATTGGACTAGCTATTCTAATTTAATTTACTCTAGTGAAAACGCAATATGTCTCTTGCAGACATGTATCACATATCTGCAAAATTACAACAAATATCAAACATCCCCGGTACCTCCTCAATGGACACTCTCTTCATGCAATCTGTACATCTCTCATATCGAAGTGTTGAATCTAGTCTTGGCTTGATCTACAGTCATTCAACCCGAACACATTCCTCCTTGAAATCAGCAGCTGGACTACAAGATGCTGCTTACCCTGTGCAATCATTTACATTCACTTAACAAAACTGTATTCACCCACATTCCATATCATTTTCCTTACCCGAACCCGTGTGTACCGAGTTATTAGTGCGTTGTTTGCGAGGCGACGATTCGGTACGAAGTTGTTGGTGGTGGTGGTGAGTATCCGAGTTGACTGCCTCAAGGAATAACCGTCGTTTGATTTTACGCAACGTTGATACACTCAATCCCTCATCCTTATGTTGCAAGACCGGTGCACGATGCACATGCTTTGCGACGACACTACTTGAGGTGCGATGCGTGTTAGCTTTACCTGGTCTGTTGGTGGAGCCTTGATGATTGGACGCGGACGTTAGCTTCTCCACCCCAGTAGTAGGGAGTGGTGTTACGAAGACCCGCGTGGAGGGCTGCACGATAGTCGTTGGTACGGCCATGGTCTTGTCCTTCTTTGGGGGGTCCTTGATGCATGCCATCATGTAGATACGACAGAATTCTGAAGATTTTTTGAGTCAGCTTCCCCGGAGTTCCCCCCGGAGTCAAGGAAGGAGATGGAGAGAGAAAAGAAGCTGGTTTCCTCCACGACACAATTATTCTAGACTTGGAAAATACGATATGCACGAATTTAAAGTACACAAAGAACAAACTATTTGTCATGGTATAATGAATGATGTTATGAAATTACGTTGTCAAGTTGTCTTTGATGTTAGGGTGTGGGTGGTCCACTCATATGGAAAGCATATCCTTACCATATACTCTCTTCGTATCAGCCTTCATCTCCTCCCTCAATAATCGTTGTGGTGTGCTGTACCCCAAAACTCTATCATGATCCTCAAATAATGGATCCATGGGTAGGAACCATGTCCAATATGCGCCAATTCCAAATACATCTCGTAGTGGAATAGGATCCTCTGTCGCCTCTCCTATGGAATTGTTTGCCTTCTTCTTTAACCGGTCAATTGTCCCGATCCCCGTCATTAGACCAAAAGTTACATTCATTATCATTGATGATGTGAATAGCAATGCACCAATACTCAACACAGTAACAGCCCGGACAAGTTGTGTTAGCACCCCGTTGAAGGTACAGTCTTCATCGCCGCACATGAAATAGTTCCAACCGAGCAAAAGTAATGAAAAGACTGAGCATGTCCATGTATAAAGTAAGAATAGAATAAAATGTTTCAAGTTTCCTGCACCCACGCAATTATTCATCTAGATAAGTATATGATAGGAGTTAATATAAATGCATTAGTGTGGAGTGTTGTGTAGTGATAATGATGACCATAAATTCATTCATCCCTAGTGTGTACTTACCCATGGACAGTGATGATCCATCCGACTAATACACCGATCACATATACGACAATGATGACTATGTGGTGGTTTGAACGTTTGACATTGACTACACATACTCAATGGCATATCCGGTGTGCCCATTTCCCTCCTCATTCGTTCATTCGGCACTGCCGATTGGGGGATACTACCCGGATCAGTAAATGTTGTTTTGGCATGACATGCCAATGCCAAACTACATAAGATTACGTATAATGCTGATAAAAATGGTGGTACACCTCCAAATTGTGCTAATGCCGTAAATGTCCATGCTGAGTAACCCAATAATACCCAAACTATCCCTGCCATTATAGTACCAGCTTGATCAGATGTATTCATCCATATCCCATGTTCCTCGCCGGTACCAAAATCACATGAAAATGGCATATCATTGAAATCATCACGATAGTACGGCTTATTTGGCCCCTCGGTTAGATGCGACGTAGATTTAAAGAATAAAAGTGGAGCGCATGATGTTGTTGTCATTGTATTCAACGTTGCCGTGCTATAGAATGAATTCTTATTCTTCAAGTCGTACGTCGAATCATACGATGTGTCTAGTTTTTGTTGTTGTTGTTGCTTATCGAGTTGCAGTGTTGGGATGGAGGTGTATACATTCTGCGGACCAATGCCACTAGCAGTAGTAGCAGCAGCAGCACGACGCTGCCGTGCTCCATAGTCGGTTGGAGTGTACATGGATTGACCATGATGATTCTCCATGTCATCGTCATCACCGCGCATCATCTTTCTCCCGCTGTTGCTTTGGTCCGGTGAGATTCTCTGTTGTTGGATTTTGTATCACGCACTATCTACGATCCTCTGAACACCCCTGAGCAGAGAACTACCCATCATTAAATTAATGTTGTTGTTGTTGCCTGTTGCCTATCCTCTCTAGGTCCTATGTTGTGTACGATATGTGTTACAATAATATGGGTGACTGACGATTAAAGGCGGAGATCCTATCGGCTGTCATTGCACAATACAACACAAGTCCCCCGCATACCCACTCGACAATGGAGTCTGATAGTGATGATGATAGTACTGATGATAAAGTGGTTCATGTGTCTTCGTCAGCTAAGGTTCAAATTCATGAATTTGCTAGTCTCCCAGCAGAGTCTGATGTACCACATAACATCAACAAAATTTACTTGCTGGGCCACAAATGGATTCTACAGCTCTATCCAGGTGGCGTGACCGGAGCAAAAGATGGGTATGTTTCCATGTTCATTCATCGAGAGACGGCATCAGTTGACGATATGAACGTTGAATTGAAGTTCATTGTGAAAAACGTCGGGGAAGAAAAGATGACTTACAATTTTCGTAGAGGTTCAACATTACATTTGGGCAAAGGATCTTACAATTTCGCGTTGCGCTCTAAAGTATTGGAGTCATTAAGCAATAATTCGTCCCTTGTAGTCGAGGTAAATATGAAGCTCATCGATCCAACCGAACCATCTCTACCGTTTGTTCCAGAAAATCCAACGGCATGTGAAGTAATTAGAGGCATGTGGGGCGATGCTGCCTCTGTCAACGTTACGATTGAGGTGGGGGGACGGCAGTTCCACGCTCATCGATTCATCTTGGAAAATTGTTCAACTACATTGGCTGGATTGCTCGAATCCGCGGGAGATCAGACAGCTCATATCCAAATCTCAGATGTGTCAGCTGATATTTTTCATCTCCTGCATAAATATATGTATGGACATACAATCTTTGACGACGTTACAAAGCCTCGGTCTAGGGAGATCATCGATGCAGCTGACAAATATGGAATTGTCACTCTAAAACTTGAGGCGGAGGCAGTATTAGTAGAAGCTACAATCTTTACGATGGAAAATGTGATGGAGCTGATGCAGTACGCCGAGTCCAAGAATTGTTCTCTATTGAAAGAGGCAGCGTTGGATTATATTGCTTTAAATAAAGTCGAAGCTATTGAGAAGTTGTCGTTCAACGATGCTCCGGGAACCATTGCAAAAGATATTTTGGTAGCCGTTTCGAGGGGAGAGAAGAACGAGGATGAATTGACGACAATGCGAATTAGCGAACTCCGACGGATGGCTCATTCAAAGAGATTGAATGTTGATGGGTCAAGGGAAGTGCTCATCACGGCACTCAAGAAACAGAAGACATAGCTTGTTTCTTCCTTACAATGTCATTCAGCCCGGACTGTGGTAGACAAGCACGAATTATATTGGTGACGAGGGCGTCCGCAATTACGAGAAAAAATTGGACTTAGCACTGCACTGCTTTATTCTATTCTGCCAACCTAAGTATTGAATATTATATGTCACGTTAAAATTCCAACCCTACAACCTATTTGTAATCAATGGCTGAGGCGGTGAGCCGACACCTCCACATAATTTGTGAATTAACATCATCGCCTCGGATGCCAAACTATCTGCTCCCTTTTGAGAATTCGCCTCGGCGTAAACACGAACCGCGTCTTCTGTGCCGCTTGGCCGAACAAAACAGCGTGGCCTTGGACCATTATTGACATTCTCTTCTTTTGCCATGGCATCCATGGCAGCCTGGAGTGCCACTTGTATCGCCACTGGGGCTGTGGCAGCAGTTTCGTTTTCATTAGTAGTAATAACTGTTCTATCCGCAACCTTGACTTTTGCCTGCTTACTAGGCATGTCAGAATACAAACTCGCCCATGTACTCAAATCCCACCCTCGTAGGAATAGAATTGCATCAACCAAGAGCATGTCACTCATTGCATCTCCTACAGATTGATTAACTAATGCTGGCAACACGCGTAGTCGACGTAAGGCAATATTGGCACGATTGTGACGTGGCGTTCCTCGTAACTTGGCGTCAGCAGTGGCAAGAAAGTCGTAAAATTTGGGTCCGAATAAGACAGTACCATGGCCATTGGCTTCAAAGTAAACACCAACATCAAAGTGATGATGGGCAGCTGCATGAACGAACTTTACTCCCGTCTTGGCAATTTCAACATTTGTTTTTACTACATTCTTCAGATACAATGTTGATGATCCATTAGCATATGCCGTCTGAACGACTCCACATTTCACAGCCTTGCCATCAGGGTCGATACATCTCAATTCATCTTGAATAAAGCTTGATACCAGCACTGCAATCTTATCGCCATCTAACAAGTGGAACTTGCCAGCCTTATCTTCGTAATGAAAGACTATCCGATCGGCATCTCCATCGAACGACGTCATATATTGCTTTGACGGGTCATTGGCCGATTTGCTGTATATTTTTGGAGGTAATTGTTGCTTCTGCACAAACTCCGCTCCACAATCATCATTCAACGGACCATCATCTGGAAAATTCACAGTCTGTAGCTTTGGTAGGCCTGTACATCCATCAGAAGTCAATCTTGCGAATAGTTGTTGAAACTTTTCAACCTTGGGTGCTCCAATCCCACATGCTCCATCAATCACCAATGTCGATGTACTCGGTAAACGTTTTCCAATCGTAGTACCGACGCCGCCAGTACGTAGCAATGCCGCGTATGAATTGGCCATGATTTCATAGTAACCGCTCTCATTACAACGTTGGGGTATGGCGCTGGGTAACAAATGACCATTGGCATGCATAACAAAGTGATGTAACATTGGCGTGGATACCTCGCCATGATCAATTACTGTGGCGCCCATAGCACGTGCTGCCTTAATAACGAGCGCGGCCAGTGGAGGGGAATGTGTACGTGTATCACGACCGATGTGTACTACCATCTTTGGTAACTTTCTTCCACCATCATCGGTCGATGTGGGCGGATGATGACCCCTGGCATAGTCAGACAAAGTGTGAATTAATGCAAGGGCATGTTTGGAATTGGGTGCATTCGCGAGTGAGACGGCATGCTCCTCCCATGCCGCATCGAGCATGCCCCCATGTGAGTCGGCAAGTTTCATACCATTGTCAGGCTCAGCGTTGTGTGAGGCTGTTATCATTGCCCCAACTTCCTCGCCACCCAATGAGGCGGATCGTAAAGCGGTAAATATCCCCATGCGCACGAAGACACATGGCAATAGACTTGCCTCGTATCGGAATCCGGCAGTTCCGTAGGAATACTCAACGATGGATTTTGGCTTCGGATGTGCATCGATCAAAGCTGCAAGATCGGCATCAGACACCGGCGTAGAATTGCCATGGTATATCCTAGGTGAATTTGCCATGGCTGATGAGGAGGAGTGGGGGGCTAAAGTATTGTATCTTATTTTACCGAATCTGGGGCCGCTAAGAAGAGCACAACAAATACATTAATATCTACTATTACATATACCGACCAACTCAATCATGTCTTTACGGACTCGTAAACTTGTCGATATGCTGCAGCATCACCCTGCTTCGTTCCTTAGAAATCGACAACTTCCTGTTCCTCCGTACCATACTCCAGACTATTGGATGCGTTCGCATAAGGAGTTGACACCCGATGATGTTCACGAGTGGGGTGGATTCGATTTGATGGGACTATTGCAATTGAATTACGAAACAATATTACATTACGGTGGATATAACAGTGCAAGTAAGACGCTCGTTGAGCAACACCAACATCAACAAGAACGGGACGATGGTGTAAAAATGATGTCATTCGCTGAATGTATGAATATTAGTCAACTGTCTTCCAACGAAGATGCCATAAACAAATACAATGAATTGCAATATCCAATAGTGAAGACTGACAAACATATACATGATAATGAATCTATCCTTTTACTTGGTTGTGGAAACTCAAAAATGGGGGAGCAATTATTAATCAATTCCTTCGTCGGACCCGTATTACAAGTTGACATATCGTCAACAATGATTCAACTAATGACTCAGAGATATCAAAAGTATCTCAATGAAGCATCAGTTAAGCGGATGGAATTTATAGTAGACGATGCCAGGGGATTGACTGCATTAAGCTCTGATAGCATTGGAGGTGGTGTGCTTGATAAAGGATTAATCGATGTTCTGCATTGTTCGATTGGAAAGTTTAGCAATGTTGACCATAATATCACCACCACTGATGCAGACAAAAATCCTATCCGCCATATCGTTGATAGTGTACATAGAGTATTGCAACCGTCACGTCCATTTATATTCTTCTCTCGATCAGAACCAGAATATATCTTCAGACGGACATTGGGAACGCAACATGTTACTTCAGATAGTAGAATAGAACAACAATGGAAAGAAATTCAAGTATTAAAGCTAGTTGATCTTGAGATTCTGCTCTATCGCTTTGTAAAAGCGGATTCTCCTGGACTCCGGAGAAAGAAAGTAAGAAACAGTTAGCCTAAACAATAATTTGCACAGTACCTACGATGATGATGTTTGTCATAAATAATACTATGATTCATTATAAACCTGCGTGAAATCGAATAAATGTCGAGTTCACAACAAATAAGGTTGTGCGTTATAATTGCAAAAGATTACTTTTATGATCGGCTCATGCAATTCATCACAGTCAGGTGTTGAATCGAATATGAAATAGAGACTTCCTACGAATACCATCTCGATCTTACTTCACTGGGCATCACCATTGGCATCGGCATTGGTATCGTCGGTATGTCCTTCGCCGTCGACTTCATTTGTATCGCCACAGGATCCATTTGATGAGGGCAAAACATAAATGCCCAAGTCTGCTACGTATCCTCGTAATGTCATCATGCCTGATTGCTGCAGGCATTGATATCCCGCGCTGTCGCATCGCCCTGGTCGCATGTCTTCATTCTTTCGTGCTACTCGTACTCTTGACAAGGGAATGCATCCACCTGCACATTCCAAGATATCACTGTTGTAGTCAGCGTTGTAGTCAGCTTTGTATAGAATACGCATGGGTTTACACCCAAGGATAGCTGCTCGTGTTACTTCACTCGTTGGGCCGTCACCGGTAGCAATAAGAGATGCTGGAATTAAGGTCAGGAGTAGAGTCAACAGTACACCAATAACACGTGAAATAATACGAGATGCTGAGGACGTATTGTTTCTTTTTTCAAGAGACGACATCCTTCGTCCTTTGACAGCTGAGGACTTCTCTGACAAGCCATTTGAATTTCTTTTTCTTAATGCCGACCTCATCCCCATTGGTTCATCCTCGTCGTCGTCGTCATCACCCATGATTGATCTTCGCATAAGTGGCGTCCTGAAGGCAAAGCGTCCAGCATCAACACTCGTGTCAGTTGAGGCTGAATCATCGTCTTTCCCGTGTCTAACATATCTTCGAGGAGCAGAAGGTTGAGGTGATAAATATTCATTGAAGTGCAAATCATTATTGCCATTACCATCATAATTGCCAGCAGGAGAAGGAGGATGACCCACGAAAAGAAGTAAGGCACACGCCAATCCAGTCAAGGCTGACATAGCTGTTCCAGGGAGTGATGAGTATGCTGCCCACCAGGATAAACACATGTCTGACACCAAGAGGAGTGCTGGACTAGCAATATTCAAGAATGGATCACGATATTTCTTCTTCTTGGCATTGGGCTGCTGGAATAGAAATTGTTCGTTGGATGAAGATGACACCACTGCATTATTAGACCCACCATTGCTGTTGTGAAGGATGGGGTCGTTCGATTCATCGCCGTCGTCTTTAGATGTCTCTGGATAGCAAGCTCGTTCCACAAATGACGCGACTAACAGACCCGATATTCCCATCCCAGAGGTAGTAATAACATGTCCAGAATCTACCGCAATCACCCACGCTGATCCAATCAACGCACTGATCACGTATATACAAGATACTAATAATGTACCACATCTCCATTCCAAGCCTGTCATTTGACCACCGATTGTTGTTTTTAAGGCCCAAATGTGCAATATAAGTTGCACGAATGACGACTCTTCGAATAATGCCGTCATCACACGCCATCCCTGTCCATTAGATAGGACAAGGCCTGGGACCAATGCACCAAACGCGGTCAATGTACGTGCTCCTGGCCCTATAAGAGGGTTGAATACCCTCCCCTCAAATGATAACCAGTAGGGTGGGATATATTCGCCTTCTCCATTCCAATTAATTTCTACCTCCTCTCCATCAGAAATTGGATTACGATATGCAATATACCGTAGGAATAAATCATGCAGCCCAGACAATGTCATATGAAAGCATAATGCACCGATCAAAAATAATGAAAATACACGTTGTTTTGCAAATACTCGTTGTCCGGATCTATTCAGATGATCCTCATTATTAACTCGGAGTAAAGTTTGTTGTATATTCGATACCCAATCAGTGAAACAATTCCAATTTCGAGTACGACGAATTTTATTCCGTTCTCGACGATCTACCTCCTCCATTTGACTGCCAAAGACACTACCACCCTTTCTCTTATGCCCAGACTGTTGTAACAATGATGTTTTCTCATTGGGATGATCAACACCACCACCACCAATAATAATTCCATGGTTTACCATGTCACCACCATCCCATAATAAATGACCATTATCATTATCGTAATTGATGGAGGGTACATCATCATCATCATTCAAATCGCGTATAGAAACGAATGTCCCATCCAGTGCGGAGGCATCGGCACCGTAAAAAGATGTATCGGTAATCCTATCCTCCAGCCCCCTGGTGGCGGTGGTGTGATTATTTAGTAATGAATTGGGAGGGACAATCGAAATAATATCGTTGTGAATATTATCTCTTCCTCCTCCTCCTCTTCCAGCTCTGCTATGCATCGCAGCATTGATGGACTTTGTAACTCCCAATTCTTGAGCAGCCCGGCGTAAAAATGCAGGTGTTACCTCCGCCAATGATGACGTTGGACCACCGCCACCTCCTACTACCTCGTGAATTGTTGGGCTAGGAGTAGTGTAAGTAGTGTTACTATTGTGCAATCGTCCCAATCGTTCAGTGGGATAACAATAATTGGGACTAGGTGTAGACAACTCATCAGTAAAGTAACGTTGTGATTGTGGTTGTGTCGGAATGGTATTGTGATTGTTGTAATTATTCTCGTGGAGAGGCAAGTTGAATGTAACATGTGCTGTTCCATCACCAGCATCAACCTCTACCTTTTTATCCTCCATGTCTCAATTATTATTCTCCTTCATCATTTCATTTGTCATTTATAAACGGGCCCGTGTGACCGGGACCGCGCCATCGTCGTTTTGTATTTTTCCACAAAAAGCTGTACTACGAGTCGGGTAACAACTTGTTTTTTCTCTCTTAGACCAGTTCTGTCACAAAATTTTCGT